>QRFC01002982.1_pt1 | contig 11702 bp, 18 predicted proteins | sample 1861061 | NCBI WGS metagenome assembly QRFC01 (sample SAMN09711282, study PRJNA482702) | Human gut metagenome, whole genome shotgun sequencing project. | reverse complement strand
ATACCATTTACCATTGTGAACTACTATATATGGGTATTTCATAGTCGTACCTCCTACTCTTCGCTATGAACCTCATATACGAATGTGCTATCCATATTCTCGTATGATGGAAGAACAACCTCGGATGCAAATGTTGACATCTTCATAGGTGGTCCGTACTCTGTCTTTGTAGCGACTGTGATACCTGTGCCGTATACTGTTACATCTACATCAGCCACCTGTCTTGCTGTTCTTTCCTCTGGTGTAGTACCGAACCAGGTATTACCAAGATTTCCCTCTGGAAGAAGTGTGACCTTGTTATCTGGGTAGAAGTACTGTTCCTTGTCATCATCGTCAATGTACATCTTATCGTAAAGTACGATGGTGAGCTTTGCTCTCTTTTGTACTACTGAAATAACAGTATCGTCATCAACCTCAATAGTTGCTGTAAGATTCTGTGCGAGGATTGAGTTTCTTATCTGTGCATTATCAAGCAAATACTGGAATGTATTGCTGTTCATAAGTGCATATTTAGCAATCTTGCCCTGTTTCTGTAACTTCTTTCTCGCATTATTAAGGTCTGTAAGTGGCTTTGAATTGGTTGTATCGCTCCACATACTTGTGCCAGATAACTTTGCGTAATGGTCTTTTGCGTATGAACCATCTTTGTCATAATCATAGGCATACTGAACGCCATCACTCACGATAGCAATTACCGGGTGTCCTGCGTTTGTCGCAAGAAGTGACATTCTCATTCGCTCTGGTACAACCTCTGCACCGCTTACAAGATTATTTGTGTCGTCATACACGCTTGATAAAGCACTAGCAAGATATGGGTCATCCGCAGACTTAACACGCTCGATTTCAAGCATTTCTTCTTCACCGACTGTCATTCCCTCACGGAAAAATGCCATCTGTGTTTTTTCTTTGCTTAATCCCTCTCTAGCTCTAAGAGTTGGAATTGTGTCAAAATTAGATGGTGCAAGTGATACTGGAAGTCCTTTATGCGTTTTAATCCAACTTAAATCAAGACCTTGCTTCTTTCTTTCTGGAAACCACTGTAAACCAAGATATGGAATCTGATTACTAGCGTTTTCTGTTGCTGATAACGCAATAGACTTACTGTCTAACACTTCATTAATTAACATCTTTTTACCTCCCGTTATTATTCAAATACAATCATTGGAAGAGCGGTCTTAACCGCTGCGTCATATGTAACGCCAGAATGTGCTTCTGCTACCTTTGTGTTGAGATATGCTTTTTTAAGCACTACTCCCTGCGGTCTATCTTCTGTTACATCAAATCTTAAGATTCCGATTGTTGTTGCTGTATTATCAGCCACACCAGACTTGTTTACTGGTGTACCAGCCTTTACAATCTTCTTTCCATTCGCATCCTTTTCTGTTACCGCTGAAAAATCAAGTGTTAATGGGATTGCTTCATTAGGCTCTCTCTTTAAAATCTGAACATCTCCTGCGTATGAAGTCTTTTCATACTGCATATTCATTTCCTTTGCCATTTTTTACCTCCTGTTATTGTTGGATGTAATGTGATAAAACGTCATTGTTCTTAGGGGCGCTAGATATAAGACTTTCTGCTATCTTTTCAGCGTTTGTCTTATTGTCTGCACCACCTTTATTACTGCCACCGCCCGGAATATCCTGATGTTTTGCAATCTCCTGTTCCTTAGCCTGTGCTGCAGCCGTTTCTTTCTCGGACATAATCTTGCCAAGTTCTGTGTAATCAAGGTTTCCATCATCTTTAACAACTATTTTTGCCTGTTCAGCAGTAATCTTAAAATTAGTCATAGCTGCTTCCCTCTGGTCTCTGATAGCATTAGATTTCTGTAATTCTGCTATCTGCTGATTAGCTGTTTCTAAGGCTTTATTTGCCTTTTCAAGTTCTGTCATGTTGCCAGCCTGTAGCTCATCAAGCTGTTTCTGCAGGTCGTCTGCTGTGTCAGCCTTGGCCTTGTACTGGCTCGCCTTGTTCTTTTCCTTGGCAACTTCTGAATTGTTCTGATTAAGCAGATTTGTAACCTGTTCGTCTGTTGCTTCCGGAAACAGTTTCAATACATCTTCTCTTGTCATAATTACCTCCGTTAAACTCACGCTTTTGTTACCGCAGGTCGCTCCTGCTGAGTTTCTCTCCTATTTACCGCATAGGTGCAAAATGTATAAAATAAAAGCAGCTACCGGTTATTCGATAACTGCCTTATTTTGCTGATTATTATTGAGTTGATTAACTATCTCCTGTGCTTTCTTTTCTTGCTCTTTTGCATTTTCAATAGTCTTGTATATATTGTCCAGATATGGTTTTGATAGCAAGAATGTTTTTTCTGCATCCCCCCATAATCCTACTGTCTTAATCGCTATAAGCGGATGTATTCCACTTTGAAGCAGTACTGTAAGGGTTTGTGCCTTAGTGTACATATTGTCCTGCGGACTGTGATTTATTTGTATGTCAAAATCTCTAACTGACAATTTTAAATCATTTCCTGCAAGTCTTAATATATTAAGAACCACTACAGCCAATCGCTTTTCACATGATTTAACAATGGGGTCTTTTAGCTTTGCTCTCGTCTTAGAGAAATCCCATCCATTTCTTAACTCGACCGCTCCTTGAGTATCTCCGCCTGTATTGCCCTGCTTGTTTGGTATAGCCAATATAGATAATGTGTTATCCCACAAATCTTCCTTAGCAACTTGGCATTGTGTCTGATTAAGCTCTTGTGTCATAATCTCTACATCGGACTTGTTGTCTTTATTGATAGACTTAACAACAAGGGCATGGCTCTCTTTCATTTTATTGAAAGTTTCTGTATCAACTTCACAGTTCACAAACTTAACCCAGTACTCAACAAACTGCTGTATGCTATCCATTCTGTTAGACTGCATATTATTGATAGCATCAAGCATACCTACAACAAGCTCAATATCGGATATTCTTTCGTGATTATTAGGAAACTCAACGATAGGAATTTCACCATATGTATGTAGTTTTGCTTCAACTACTTTGCTGTCAACAATTCTGAATGATGTGGTGTCAGAGAATGCCATTTTATACCAATTTCCGTCCTCGTCTTTAAGTTCCTGCACAACAAGCATAGGTTCTTCTGTGCTTTCATTGTAGACAGTATAAGTATTCATTGGTGTGGGTGCTACAATTCTAAATGGCACATCGCCATTTTTAGGTTGGACCGCCTTAAAGGATGTTCCTGTTGCTGATTGCCATTCTCCAGCTTTAATGTCTTTTTCTTGTTTATTGGCATCTGCCATAAAATCATTAAGCATATCAACAGCTTTATTGATAGTCTTATCATCTTTGCGGCTTATAAACTGGATTGGTTCACCATATGTCTGTCCTACCTTGAATTGGACAATTTCATATGCGTGGTTCTCTACAATCTTGTTTGTAATATCTTCGTTATTTAGCTTGTGCCTGTATAATATTGGTTGGTCGCCTTTATAATAGTCCCACAGATACTTAATTATTGGTTTATTCCAATTAAATATACCAATAGTACTTCCAATAACATTAACAACATTGTTAGCAGTTATTGTATCTACATCGGTGTATGCAATTTTTCGCCCATAGCAACCTCTAACAAGGTCTTGAAGTGTTCCACGGTTCATTAGTTATCTGCTCCTTAAAAATATGTCATGCCACTTGCCGTTCTCCTTGGCTCCCATGGCTTTATGTCCGTAATGCCTGTATTTGTGTAATACACAACCTTTTTGTGGCACTTACGGCAACCGGCAATTATATTCCCTGAATATTTTCCGTCCCACTCCGCAACCCGGCGGTGGCATTGTGGACAGTATATTTTGCATTTATCTTTTTTCATAAATTACCTTTCACGCAAAAAGCACCGTCTTAATGGCGGTGCTTTCCAAAGAAGAGTGAATATTAAGCTCTTGAACGAACTTTCTAGTATAACTATAACATATCGTCAAGCGGACATATCGGACAACTTTAGTTGCTTTTCAGAAACCTCTCACATGCTTTCCTCACGCTGTCCTCTGTATTGCCACCGCCTATATGGTCCGCAACCTTATTCCATGACATATTTTCGAGGTACCTGAGATTTATTATCCTTCTCATGCGGCTATCAGGTATGTTTGCTATAAACTGTTCGACTTCGTTTGTCTTTGTAAGCAAATCATCTTCAAGCAACTGTAAAGTGGTTTTCCTTGAATAAAGCAAAGTCTTTTTGCGACTATATTCAGGATATGGAACGCCATCAATTCGGAAATGTTGCGTGCCACCAAACCCACCAGTGACACTGTCAACAACTTTCTCTCCGTCCTCTATCCTCTGAATATCTGCTTCCAATCGGTCAATTTTGGCTCTTACTTCCCTGATTTCATCTTTAATGTCGATATATTGAGATAAGATACTTTTTGTTGTCATCGTGTCACCTCCTGAATGGATTAACTGCTGCTTCACATTTAGCTACTAAGCTACCTCTTGTAACGAAAAGGCAAAAGTTAGCCAAGCCGTCCGGCACATCGTCATGGTCATTTTTGCCGACTACTGAATAAGTCAAAAGCCATGACATCATAACTCCGTAATCTTCTTTAGGCTTATATTTTTCTTTGTCCTTAAAAAGGACGTGTTTCTTGACCCAATCGGCATTAACAATAATTCTTGTTTCCTTGTTTGTCTCGGTCGGCTTATCTGTGATATTGCATCTTCCACCCATTTCCTCAACTCTTTGAGCAACTTCATAGGATACTCTGTCTCCTCCTGAATTGCTTTCGAACTCGCACTGTTGCATTTTGTGGTCTACAATGATGTTAGATAAGCGGCTATACTGTATGCCGTAATCTGTCGTATCATCGCAGATGCAATCAACCAAGTAAAAATCGTTGTCGAACTGGTACATACAAGGCAAGAACATAAAGTCGGTTCCTTTGTTCTTAACATCGCAGATTCCGAGGATTGCATCCGGCTCCCTAAGTGGCATTGACATAAAACGTCTAAGGTCGTCATCATGGTAAAGTAGCCCTTCACGCTCAACTGGCTCATTTTTGTACAAACAACGATATGAAATATCGTCCATAGTAAGCTCTTGGTCGTGGAAAAACTCAACCGACATTCCATTATATTTGTAGTCAAAATTACTTCTTCCTGTAACCGGGTCAATATCAGGAACCGCGATAAAACGAACCCTGTTGCTTTTGGCGTAAATTCTTTGTAATCTTCCTATAACATCGTGTACACTCCAACGTGTAGCAATATGGATTTCCTTAACTTGCTCATTCAGCTTTCTTTGCCTTGCATCAGTTCCATATATACGCCACAGCTTATCAAGTGCTTTCTTATTAAGTGCTTCTTCAATACCACTAACAAGGTCATCACAATACAAATATCTGTTACATCTAACCTTACCGGCATTCTTACTGCCGACAGATGTACATTGTATATTTGAGAACGCTTTTGGCTTGTCAAAATTGATACGCTGTCTTTTTGCATCTGTATTTTGCAGTTTTACGTCAGGAAAAATTTCGCTCCATGTGTATTCTTCGCTATTGGTAGTTATATCAAGAACTCCATCATAAAACATTCTTGTAATGTCGTCAGAGTGTGAGAAAAACAAGCTATAATCTTTCGGGTGTCTACCTATTATCCATGAGCAAAAAAACTTCTCTAACGTGGTTTTCTGTGTGCCGGGTGGCATTGAGATAGATAAAAGGTCAAGCTTATCATCTTCGAGGTCTTGCAAAGCTTGAATCAGACCATGCCTGTTTAACTGTTCCATTTTCGGGGCATAAAATTTTTCTTCTTCTTGCCTATTTTTTTCGAGATACAGTAGATAACTGTGGAAAAGATATGGTGCCTCTAATTTCAACAAGTCATAGTACTTGTCAAGGATTTGGTAATTTTTCTTTGTTTGGTTAGCCAGTGAATCCAAATCCCATATAGACATCTTAGCCAAACTTAGCACATACTGTTCTATAAGCTCTTTAGAGCGCTTAGAAATCTTTAACCCATACTCTGTATCCTTTTCGTTCAGATACGCCGTTTTTGACGCGTCTATGTATGCTCCGATTACCTTATCATCTATTCCGCTTTGCTTTATGTAGTTTTCGTATCCTTGGATTGTTTGCTTCAGATATTCAGATGCCAAAAGAAAAGCACCTCGCTTTCACAGCAAAGGCGCTTATAGACCTCTGCCTATAATTTTTCTAGGTTAGCAATAATCACTTTTGATTACCGGTAATTCTTTGTTTTGCAATATTGAAATAGTCCTTATCTAATTCAATGCCTATAAAATCTCTGTTTGTATTTACGCAAGCGACACCTGTACTGCCACTTCCCATACAATTATCTAAAACTGTTTCGCTTTCATTGGTATATGTCTCAATTAAGTATTTCAGCAATTCTACAGGTTTCTGTGTTGGGTGTTCTAACTCACTATTAGGAACACCTACAAAATCTAATATGTCAGTCGGATAATATTCATTATTCACTGTCTTTATAGCTTTATACTTGCCATAGCAGCCTCTCTGCTTGCAACTGTTTCCCTTGCTTCGATATTCACCAATACGCATTTTAGGATTATATGTACACTGCTTTTTTGTAAAAAACGCATATATTTTCTGTAGTACGTAGGGGTTGCTTTTTGGCATTTAAAAATCCTCTGCAATAATGTTTGTGCCAAATCCACATGTACTTAAAGTTTTTGATATTGCTGTGTACAAGTTCTGCTGTAAATGGCATTTGAGAAAATAAAACGACTGCCCCATTATCTTTTATAATTCTATTGTATTGTTCCCACAATGGTTCAAACGGAATTATATTATCCCATTTGTTTTGTGTTGTGCCGTATGGCAAGTCGCACAAAATCATATCAACTGACTTGTCAGATATATCTTTCATTATTTCAAGGCAATCACCATTGTATAAATCAATTTTGCTCATAAAATCCACCTATAATTGTTTTAGGTTAGCGACTACAATCAATCTGTAGCCGGTAATATGCGTAGTCAGTAGTAAAAGCTATTCTTAGCACACCAATATTGTACGCACCTCTTAGTGTTTCGGAAATTATTTAGAGACTATTTTCTTCGTCTTGTTTTAGGGTAGCGGCTAACTCCGTTTGTTAGCCGGTAATGATTTTAATGTGCGAATATTGTGTAGTCGTCAAATTCGACTGTATATAGTTTATTGCAATCACAGTCACAAATAACTTGTTTTCCTGTGAATAGTAATTTATGTTTTTCCTCCATATTTAGTCTTCTTACTTTTCCACAATGTGGACATTCAACATAAATTCCTGCACTATTTCCATTGACAATGCATTCTGCAATATCCGAAAAAGGTTGTGGACGTTCAACTCTGCCAATTTCATCTTCAAACTTATGTCCTTTATATTCCGCAACAATATTCACAGCTTCTTCTTTTGTTAAATTAACTCCTAAAAACCTATCCGTAACTGTATTCCATATCGCATACAGGTTGTCTACATCATCTTGTAATGCAACTATTAACATAACCTCACTCATTTTTCTCCACTAATTCATCTGCATACCTTTTCATTTCAATTTGTGTTCCGTTTTCATCCTTTGTATATACATTTACACATCTTGTAGAGTTGCTTATCGCATCTCCAACCATTATTTCTGTCTTATCGTCATCAAAGTTGTAGCATTTACGCATTTCTTCGATGCAATTATTCATTTCTGATATTTTCATAGTTCTTAATACACCTCATTTCTCATAAACTCCTCGAAATCTTTTCTACACTTAGGGCATAGCTCATATGTCCTTTCTAAAAATTCATATCTGCGGACATTCTTGATTTAAAGACACATATCATTATCTTCAAAAGTGGGAACTATATCTCCGCAACATCCAACTTGCTTAAATCTAATTTCTTTCCAGTTCTTAGGTATTATTTCTTTTCCGCACCTGTCGCAAGTGTGCCATTCTTTACTGTGTTTCACCGTGAATTTCCTCCCAGTTCCTGCAAAATTCCTTGAATGTTTTCTCGTCCATCAGTTCAGCTATTTCGTGTAAGTTTGCGATTTTGATTTCTGTGTCGTGCTCATATTGCACATTATTAGCAACAAGATTAATATGAATCGTTGGAAGTTCTCCAGCGTAATGTTCTATTTCATATGAACTGCATAAACACTGTTTGCCGTCAATCATAACTCTAGCGCCTGTTGGGTGTTCTGCTATTGGTTCTACTTTGAATTTATGTATATTGCTCATTTTCCCACCAGCTTTCTGCCACAGATAGGGCAATAATTGATATTTAATGCTCCTGGTCCGTACTCGTTTGCACTATTTGTAAAAACAAGGGCGTTCTTATTCATAATTTTTCTGATTTCTATTGCATCACCAGACGGCACTATATCTTCGTCCTCTTTTGGTAAAAAATCCCAGTCCGGCAATCCAATTCCTATGTCTTTGCAAAATTCGCACATACGCACACCTCAAATCCTCGTAAAAATGTCCATATCGTAGTTGTCCCTAACGTAGTCAACAACTTCCTGAAGCTTGCTCTTTATAAACTTGTCCTCAGCAAGTTCAGGGTGAATATGGAGCATACAACTATTTCTCTTGCCCTCTGCCTTGAATTTCTTATAATCAAAGTGCATTACAAAAAGTGGTATCTGCGTCAAGTTCTTTGTTTTCTTTTTTATCCACAAATTAAACAGTCTTTTTAGCAATTCGCTTAAACTCATTCACCTCATTCCTTATCAGCTCACCTATGAACTCACAGTTGTCATACTTTTTGCCAAGCTCACTTGCTTCTTGGATTATATTGTTCCAGAGTTTATCATCAGCAAAGCTTATCTTGTCTATGTACTTCTTGTGGAATGTCCATATATCTCTATACATGCTAAAATAGTCCATTGTAGTCCTCCGTAATTCAGTGCCAATACTAAAAGATTGATGCGGTGTGGATTTGCACCACACATAATATACAATAGGCGTGTACCGACGCCTCGTTTTACCCTTCGTGCAAGTCTATGGGAACATCTTCCAAACTTATCCGCATCCATTGGTATAATGGGTAGCATTGCTTTCACAACCAATCAAGGGGATGTTTCACGCTATCTCGCTTGCATATATCGTTACGCAGTTTCACCGAGCGAAGTCTTGTATATCTGATTATCGTCTACCTATTCCACCACACATCAACTCACATACCGGTTGGTTTTAGGAAAATACAGATAGCCAACAACTATATTCCCATTTCGCTTGTATGTGAAAACGCCAACAACAGGATTTGAACCTGTACAACATTTCTGTTGGACGGCTTAGCAAGCCGCTGTGATACCATTACACCATGTTGGCAAATTGGTGTGTGGCAAAATCAAGCTGCACATGGACTGGTTTCTGAAAGCTGTTTGTTGCTAATTACGGACGTCTCCCGCCTATTACTTGGCAAACATGCTACCAATCAACTTCTTTGTTTGCGTTACGCTATTTACCGCACACCAACTGGCAAGGTGGGGATTGAACCCACGACACATCGGTTAACAGCCGATTGCTCTACCAACTGAGCTACATGCCAATAGACAATTATGCCTAAATGACGCATGAGAGAATCGAACTCACGTCTCCGCCGTGAAGGGGCGGTGTCTTAACCACTTGACTAATGCGCCATGTCCGCTCTTTGTTTTACTTGCCGAGCGGTGGCAAGGCTACACGAAAATTGAATCAAAAAGGGGTATTGCTTTGCGCCTCATTCGAGGCAGTCGGAATAGCAGGATTTGAACCTACGACCTCTCCGTCCCAAGCGGAGCGTTCTGCCAAACTGAACTATATTCCGTAAGTGCAGACTGGGCGACAGCGAGAATCAGCAGCGTCGCAAGCTTCCCGGCTTATGTTGTCCGCACTGTTGCTATTCTTTTAGCGTGTTATGGAGCGCCGGGTAACTACAGCAACAAAACCCGAAAACCTATCGAGCCTTGTGACGGCTCTTAACAGCATTCCGCTAATAGGTGGAGTTTATGAAACAACATGACTTAAAAGTCCGATGGTCATTTACATGGCCAAACTGGGCTAGTCGGATTCGAACCGACGAATACAGCAGTCAAAGTGCTGTGCCTTACCGCTTGGCGATAGCCCGAAAAATTACATGTCTTTAAACATCTACATAAGTGCCCTTATGGCTATGGCAAAAATCATTATGAGCACTATTATTATGCCGATTATAAATATCCCTAAAGCTGTCAGACCGAGAAATCTAATTATCCCCATTGCCTTTATCATGCCTTTCCTTGTGTTTAAATTGACATCTAAGCATATCTGCCACATGCTCACGCTCTGTGCCTATGCCGTGACCTTTGAGAAATAGAACACACTCAAATATGTTACCGCAACGCGAGCACTCATCATTTATCTCTCTGCCTTGATATTTCATTCAACGACCTCTTTATTGCCTCATCTAAGGCTTTTTTTGACTGTCTAGCACCTAAGTTCATGCCGAAGCTGATTACCTTGATTAAAACCGATATACCGATTGCCACGAAGCACCATGCAGGAGCTTCAAGCATACATAAAATTCCAAATACTACCAAATCCGTTATCATATATCGCCCTCCTGCCTGTGATTAGCCCTGTAAGTGTCAAAGCCTTGTGGATATCTTGCCCTGAGCTTGTCAACATTCATCTGCATGACTTCATCAAGCGTGAAGTTGCACGCATCAGCTATCATCGCTAAGTACCACATCACATCGCCGCACTCTTTCTTCAAGTGTTCAAGGTCTATGCCGTTTTCGTGGAATATGCCCTTCTTGATAAGGTCTGAGACTTCCCCAGCCTCACCAGTAAGCCCTAATGCTCCGTTAAGCAACTGTGATACCGATATGTCACCCTGATTTGCGATTGCGTCCTCTAAACGCAATCTATTAAGTCCATCGTTGGTTCTCATCGCCAACTGCTGATATTCTTTGCCTGTCATATTTATTCTCCTTTATGTGGTAAGGGGCTTTTTATTTTTGTCGGAGTTTTTGGGACTTAGAGGGGACTTCTGACCACTCGTATAGACCCCCACGGGACCCATCACAGTTAACTTGGTGCTTGTTCTACTGTATCATACACAATTCTCAAACAATTTATACAATGGCGTTATTATTCCATTCTGTTCTGCTCAACTATTCGTTAAACCTAACTTTTGCGAATAGTTTACGTTAAGCCACATATCCGCAAACCCTTATAAATAGGGCATTTATGAATTGTATAAAATTGTGTGAAAACTCAATGTGATAAAACATCAATTATTACTGTCAATCACGGAGCCATTATCGGACAACTCAAGCGGTTTTGGCTGCTGACCAAGCTGTATTAAGGCATCAGCTCCAAGGGCTTCTCTCTCCGTTCTCTCCGCTCTAGCTCCCGGCATATTCCAGCCGTGGTATCTGTTTAACTTAGGCAACACCTTCATAGGATTGAGCCGTCTATCCTTCATCAAGTTGAATAGACTCTCCTCGTTATCTTCGGCTATTTTTTTAGCTAAATCGGAACGCTGAGAGCTAAGTACACCGTTCGACCAGTCATACAACGTCTGTCTATTTATACCAGTCATATCTAAAAATCCCTTAATAGTCACTTCTTGACAATGACTATTACACAGACGCTTATATATATAATTATAAACATATTCAACTTTGTCTATGTCATACTCATTATGAATACCGTCTACTTTTTTAAGTACTTTATTGCATGGGGTAAATAGTAATATGTTTAATTCGGTAATT
>QRFC01002974.1_pt1 | contig 11721 bp, 9 predicted proteins | sample 1861061 | NCBI WGS metagenome assembly QRFC01 (sample SAMN09711282, study PRJNA482702) | Human gut metagenome, whole genome shotgun sequencing project. | reverse complement strand
ATAACCGGCAGGCCGTTGAATCGAACGGTCTGCCGGTTTCGGTTATTTCCCGTAGCTTGCCAAAAACTGCCGGGTGCGTTCCTCTTTGGGGTGGTCGATGAGCTCCTTGGCGTCGCCCTGCTCGACGACGACACCGCCGTCCATGAAGAGGATGCGGTCCGCAGCGTCGCGGGCAAACTTCATCTCGTGCGTGACGATGATCATCGTCGTCTTGTGCTCGGCCAGCTCGCGCAGGACGCGCAGCACCTCGCCGGTCAGCTCGGGGTCAAGGGCTGAGGTCGGCTCATCAAAGCAGAGGATGTCCGGGTGCAGCGCCAGTGCGCGGGCAATCGCCACGCGCTGCTGCTGCCCGCCGGAAAGCTGGTGCGGGTAGTGGTTCTCCCGGTCAGAAAGCCCCATCTGCGCCAGCAGGGCCTTTGCCTGCGTTTCAATGTCGGCCAGAATCTGCCGCCGGTTCTGCTTGTAGTCGGGGCGCTCCTTCGCCAGGAGCTGGCCCGCCAGCATGACGTTCTGCAGTGCCGTGTACTGAGGAAACAGGTTGAAGCTCTGGAACACAAGGCCGAAGTGCAGCCGCTTTTTGCGGATGGCTTCTTCGCTCTGCGTTTTGGTGTCGGCGGCGCTCCACAGCGTTTCACCCGCGACCGTAATGCTGCCGGTGTCGGCGGTCTCCAGAAAGTTCAGACAGCGCAGCAGCGTTGTTTTGCCGGAGCCGGACGAGCCGATGATGGCGAGAGCCTCGCCCTCGGCCAGATCAAACGAGATGTCGCGCAGCACCTTTGTGGCACCAAAGCTCTTGCCGATGCCGTTTACTTCCAACAATGCCATAGCCGCGCCCCCTTACTTGAAATAGTCCAGCCGCTTTTCCAGCCAGCCGAACAGCAGCGTCAGCGCACCGACGAACACGAGGAAGAACACCGCTGTGGAGAACAGCGGCCAGATCAGGCCTTTGGCGCTGTACTCTTTCGCCATCATGATGATGTCCTTGTTGGCGATGACGTTCGCCAGCGAGGTATCCTTGACCAGCGTGATGATCTCATTGCCCATGGGCGGCAGGATGCGCTTGATGACCTGCAGGAGCGTGACGCGGAAGAAAATCTGGGTCTTTGTCATGCCCAGCACCTGCCCGGCCTCGGTCTGGCCCCTGGGCACAGCCTCGATGCCGCCGCGGTAAATTTCCGAGAAATAGCAAGCGTAGTTGATGGCGAACGCCACGACGGCAGCGACCAGACGCCCGCTGCCGCCGGACGGCCATGGGCTGGTGAAGCCCAGCAGGCCGGGCCCTAAGTAGATGACCAGGATCTGCAGCATTAGCGGCGTGCCGCGGATGACCCAGACAAACGTTTTGACGACGCCGCGCAGCGGGGCAAGCCTGCTCATGGAGCCGAACGACACCACCAGCCCCAGCGGCAGTGCGAACAATAGAGTCAGACCGAACAGCTGGCAGTTGAGCCAGAACGCCTCGGTCAGGCGGCCCCAGATGACTGCTGCCTCGCCCATCAGTCGGCCAGCGTCAGGCTGTACTTGTCGGCCAGGGCCTGCATCGTGTCGTCGGCCTTCAGCTCGTCAAAGGCGGCGTTCACGGCGTCGGCGGCATCACTGCCCTTGCGGAAAGCGACGCCGTACTCCTCGGCGTTCAGTTCGTCCTTGATGGCGAGGTTTGCGTAGTCGGTGCCCTCGCCGATCATGGCGGTGGCCAGCGTCAGATCCAGCACGGCGGCGTCAGCCGTACCGGCGGCGACCTCCATCAGGCAGTCAGTCTGGACGGACTTGCTGACGTAGTCGGCCTGGGAGAGGCTCTCATCCTCGCTGATGGCGCTCTCACCGGCGGAACCGGCCTCGGCCACGATGGTCTTGCTGACAAGGTCGGCGGTGGAGCTGTAATCGGCATCGGCCTTCATGACGACGACCTGCGCGTTCTTGGCATAGGCCTTCGTGCAGGCGGTGTTGGCCATGATGTCATCGGTCAGGGTCATGCCGTTCCAGATGCAGTCGATGCTCTTGGCGTCCAACTCGACAATTTTGGTGTCCCAGTTGATCTCAACAAAGTCGGGCTCCACGCCCAGCTTTTCGCAGACGGCAGTGGCAAGCTCGGTGTCAAAGCCGGTGAAATTGCCGTCGGCGTCAGTGTAGTTCATCGGCTCATAGACGGTGTAGCCGATGGTCATTTTGCCCTTGTTTTTGATGTAGGCAAGGTCGCTGTCGGCAGTGGCTTCAGCGGCGGAAGCTGCGGTGCTTTCCGTAGAAGCTGCCGTGGATGCGCTGCCGCCGCAGGCGGCCAGGCTCGCGGCCATGCCGAGTGCCAGAACGGTGCTGATGAATTTTTTCATGATACTTCCTCCTATACTTCGCACAGATCCCTCACACTGCCGGTTTAAAGCGGCGGTATGCTTTAATAGTAATGCAAAACCGCGGGTTATGCAAGAGGTTTGGGGAATTTTTGCGAAAAAAAGAATATTTATGCAGGGGAGAGGCGGCAGGCTGCGGCTTGACAAAGGGACAGCACAGCGTTATAATAAGTATAGAAAAAGGCACTGCGACAAGCGGTTGGTCTCTTTCAAATTGGGTTGATAGGTAAGAACCTAAGAACCGTCACTTGGCCGAGTGGCGGTTCTTTTTGCTATAGCTGCCAGCAGGACGACATGTAGGGGCGGATTCCATATCCGCCCGGGAGCCTTACGGCTGCCGCTGCACTGCAATAAAAATGCCATGCTTTAAGAATGGGATACCCAATCTTAAAGCATGGCGTTTTTTACTTGATGACCCGTACCATATCGCGGGTGATGGCGTCCAGCGTGGGCGCACCGCACAGGCGCATCGTGTCGGCCAGCTCATTGCCGAGCTGGGCTGTGTAGGCGGCGACGCCGTCGGCACCGGCACCGTAGACGGCGGTAACGAAGGGCCGCGCAATCAGCACGGCGTCTGCGCCGAGGGCCAGCGCCTTGAACACGTCGCTGCCGGTGCGGATGCCGCCGTCCACCAGAATTTTGGCGCGGCCATCCACGGCGGCGACGATGTCGGCCAGCACCTCCTGCGTGGCGGGGCAGTCGTCCAGCACGCGCCCGCCGTGGTTCGAGACAACAATGCCCGCGGCACCGGCCTCGATGGCCTTTTCTGCGCCTTTGACGGTCATGATGCCCTTTAAGATAAACGGCACGCCCGCGGCCAGGGCAATTTCTTTTAACTGCTCCACGGTCTTGCTGCCCGCGGGCGGGTCAAGGTGCTGTAAAAACGGCAGGCCCGCCGCGTCGATGTCCATGGCCATGGCAAAGCAGCCGGAGCTGCGCGCCAGCGCTATTTTCCGGGCCACCGTGGCGTTGTCCCACGGCTTGACGGTGGGGATGCCCGCGCCGCCGCAGGCCGTGATGGCAGCAGCCGCGCCCTCCATGACCTTGTGGTTCGTGCCGTCGCCGGTGAAGGCAGCAATGCCAGCCGCCGCGCAGGCGGGGACAAGGATATTGTTATAGTCCAGATCGTTGTACTTGTCGCCGTAGTGCAGCGCCATGGCGCCGACAGGCCCGGCAAAGAACGGATATTTGAAGCTACGGCCAAACAGCGTCAGGGATGTGTCCGGCTCAAAATTTTCATGGATGGTATCCATGTTCAGCCGTACATTGCGCCAGGCGTCAAAGTTGCGGACGGCCACCGTGCCGCTGCCCTTGGCACCGGGGCCGGGGATCGTGCCGCCGCAGGCGCGGCCATTGCAGACCGGGCAGGCGCGGCAGGGGCCCATCTGACCCTGGGCAGCCTGTAAAACTTCTTTATATGTCATCTGGATTTTGCCTCCTGTGCTGCGAGCCGATGCGGGCATCGGCCCCTACAAAAATCGGGTAATTATGCTCCGCGCCCATTATAGCGCGTTTTGCCCGCTGCCGCAAGGCCGCTGACGACGACAAGTGCGCACAGTACACAGAGCCCTGCGCCCGCCTGGCCGGTCAGGTCGCCCACAAGGCCCACAAGCGGGCTGGCGGGGATCATCAGCAGACTGTAGGCCATGCTGTCCACGCTGATGAGCGTTGCGCGGCGGTCACTGGGGATCGCGTCGTTGAGCCGCTGCATACTGTGCAGGAACCAGACGGAGAGTGCCCCCTGTACGAGTACCGGTCCAGCGGCGCAGAGCAGCGCCGGGGCCGCGCCCGTCAGAAGCGTGCCTGTGCCGACGAGCAGCGCACAGCCGAAATAGAGCGCGCGCAGCCGTTTGGGGTGCAGGCGGCGGCCCAGCGATGCGCCCGCCATGCCCGCGGCCCCGGCCAGCAGACCCGGCAGGAACAGCCATTCCATGGCCCAGCCCTGCTCGGTCAGCCGCTGCTGGACGAACATCGAGGTCAGGTAGGACGGCAGTGAGATGACCGCGTCGGCCATGATAATGCGCCGCGCCGGTGTGCTGCTGCACAGGCAGTCGAGACTGTCCAAAATGTGCACACGCAGCCGGGCGGGCAATTCTTGTAAGATGTGCTTCTCGCGGGCGGCCTGTTCGTCGGTGACGACAGGTTCGGTCAGGTTGGCCGCGGCCAGGGCGGAGACGGCGCTGACCGCGGCGTCCGCAAGGTAGTAGCCCGCCGAGGTCAGCACCCCGGCCAGCAGGCTGGCCAGTGCGCCGAGGGCGGAGGCTAGCTTCATGAAGATTGACGCTTTGGCGTCAACTTTAATGTAGTCGCGCTCCCGTCCGGCGGTTTTCAGGCTGTCGTAGGTCAGGGCTTCCGTGGTGCCGGAGAGCAGGTTGTAGCCCAGCGCTTTCAGCCCCATGCCCGCGCAGATGAACGCGAGACTGGGCGCAAACGCCATGGTGGCGGCGGAGACAACGCCCAGCACACCGCCGAAGATCAGCGTGCGCCGCCGCCCCAGCAAATCGGCGGCCATGCCGCTGGGGACCTCACACAGCAGGCTGACGCCGTGGAAAACGCCCTCGGCCAGGCCAATTTGTGCCAGCGAGAAGCCGCGGGCCGCCAGCAGCGCGACCCAGACGGCGTCGGTGAAGTGCAGGGTAGAGGTAAATGCGTGCAGATACACGCAGCGAAGCTGTTTTTGTAAATTCATGGGGGAACACCCTTTCGTGATAGTATACGAAAACGTGCCCTTAAATTTTGTAAAAAGGCAGCAAAAAGCGCCCCGCGGCAAAGCCACAGGGCGCAAAAACTGCACACTTACAGCGTTACCGAGGTAAAAAAGGGCACACTTACAGCGTCAGTAGGTCAGGGGTTTCCTTTTTTCTGGAACACAACACCAAACAGCCAACGCATAAGGGGGTGCTCTCCTTCCTCGGTGAATTTGGGATAAGTATAGCACAGCGTTTGCCAAATGGCAAGAAAAATTGTACAATAGGGGCATGATTTTTGAAAGCTAAGGGGAACGGGTATGAAACGTCTGGTCGTCGGGCTGCTGGCACATGTGGACAGCGGCAAAACTACATTGGCCGAAGGGCTGCTTTACCGCGCGGGGGTGCTGCGCAAGCTGGGGCGCGTGGACCACAGGGACGCCTTTCTTGACACCGACAGCCAGGAGCGGGCGCGGGGCATCACGATCTTTGCCAAGCAGGCCGTGCTGACGCTGCCCGCCGCGGACGGTACCGACGAGACCGAGCTGACGCTGCTGGATACGCCCGGCCACGTGGACTTTTCCGCCGAGGCCGAGCGCGCCTTGCAGGTGTTGGATTACGCGGTGCTGGTCGTCTCCGGCACCGACGGCGTGCAGGCCCACACCGAGACATTGTGGAAGCTGCTGGCACGTTACCGCGTACCTACGTTTGTATTTGTCAACAAGATGGACCTGCCCGGCGCGGACGCCGCCGTGCGCCTGCGGGAGCTGCGCGGGCGGTTCGGGGACGGCTGCGTGGATTTTTCCGCCGCGCCCGACCCAGAGGCGCTGGCTCTGTGCAGCGAGCCGCTGATGAACGAGGTGCTTGAGACCGGTGCAGCAGCGGCGGAAACCGTGCAGACCGCTATTGCGCGGCGGCAGGTGTTTCCGGTGCTTTTCGGCGCGGCGCTGCGGCTGGACGGGCTGGACGGGCTGCTGCGCGGCCTGCAGACGCTGACCCGCACCCCGCCCCGGTGGCCGGAATTCGGCGCGCGTGTGTTCAAAATCAGTGAGGATGCGGGCACGCGGCTGACCTGGCTGAAGGTCACGGGCGGCGTGCTGCATGTAAAAGATGTGCTGCCCGGCGGCGAGAAGGCCGACGCGCTGCGGCTGTACAACGGCGGCAAATTCCGGCTGGTCAGCGAGGCGCTGCCCGGCATGGTAGTGGCCGCAGCGGGGCCGGTCAGTACGCGGCCCGGGCAGGGGCTTGGCGCAGAATCCGACGCCGAGACGCCGCTTTTGGAGCCGGTGCTCAACTACCGCGTGGACTGTGACGCCGACCCCCATACCTTATTAAAGGCGCTGCAAACGCTGGAGGGCGAGGACCCGCAGCTGCACGTCAACTGGCGGGATGACCTGGGCGAGGTACACGTCCAGCTGATGGGTGAGGTGCAGCTGGAAATTTTGCGGACGATCTTGCAGGAGCGGTTCGGGCTGACCGTGGCGTTCAGCGAGGGCGGCATTTTGTATAAAGAGACGCTGACAAGGGCGGTGGAGGGCATCGGCCACTATGAGCCGCTGCGCCACTATGCCGAGGTACATCTGCTGCTGGAGCCGGGGGCGCGGGGCAGCGGTGTGCAGCTGGCGGCGGACTGCCCGCCCGACACGCTGGCCGAAAACTGGCAGCGGCTGATCTTAACGCATCTGGCCGAGCGCACCCACCCGGGCGTGCTGATCGGTGCGCCGCTGACCGATGTGAAGATCACGCTGGCGGCAGGCCGTGCCCACCAGAAGCATACCGAAGGCGGGGACTTCCGCCAGGCGACCTACCGCGCCGTGCGGCAGGGCCTGCGGATGGCTGAGGCGAAGGACGGCGTGCAGCTGTTGGAGCCGTGGTATGATTTTACGTTGGAACTGCCCGCCGACGCGCTGGGCCGCGCCATGGCCGATGTGCAGAGGATGTGCGGCAGCTTTGAGGCACCGGAGACGTCAGGCGGCACGGTGCGGCTGACGGGCCGTCTGCCTGTGGCGACGGCGCGGGGCTATGCGCGGGAGGTCGCGGCCTACACCCACGGGCTGGGCCGCTGGGCCGTGCTGCCTGCCGGGTACGACGCCTGCCATAACGCCGACGAAATCGTCTCCGCCGCGGGGTATGACCCCGACGCGGATGTGGAAAACCCGGCGGATTCGGTGTTCTGCGCCCACGGGGCCGGGTATCTGGTCAAATGGGACGAGGTGCCCGCCCGGGCACATCTGTCCACCGGGCTGGAACGGCGGCTGAACGGCGAGACGGCGACAGAAGAAGCCGACGCTGAGGACGATGCCAACGCGCGCCGCCGCCGTGCCGACGCCTACCGCGGCACGCTGGAGCAGGACAAAGAGCTGTTGGCAATTTTTGAACGAACCTACGGAAAAATACGCCGCCGCGGCGAGACGGGCGACGCGAAAAAGGCGGCCCGCGCGGCCCTGCACACGGCCCCCGCGGCGGTGTCCGTGCCCGCAAAGCCCGTGCCCGCCGGGCCGGACTACCTGCTGGTGGACGGCTACAACGTCATTTTTGCGTGGGATGATTTAAGGAAGCTGGCCGACGGCAATCTGGACGCCGCGCGGCGCAGGCTGATGGATATTCTGTGCAACTACGCGGGCTACCGCCGCTGTGTGCCGATCCTGGTTTTTGACGCCTACAAGGTGCGCGGCGGCGCGCGGGAGGTGGAGCAGTACCACAATCTGTATGTTGTCTACACCCGCGAGGCTGAGACGGCGGATATGTACATTGAGCGCGCGACCCACGAACTGGCGAAGGAACACCGCACCCGCGTTGTCAGCAGCGACGGCGCGGAGCAGATCATCGTCATGGGGCACGGTGCACTGCGCGTGAGCGCCCGGGCGTTTGAGGAGGAAGTCAGGGCCGTGGAGAAGGAGATACGGGAGTTTTTGGGGGAATAAAACGAAGGGTAGGGGCGAGGCAGGCCTCACCCGCAGCTTACCAATGAGATGGAGCTGATGGGAAAGCTGCGGGCCGGGCATGCCCGGCCCCTACTTTTTGTGCAGCGGAAAACTTTCAGAAACCCTGCCGTGCTATACTGGCTTCAACGAAAGGGGGAAAACGCGATGCTTCCGATTTTGATCGTGGATGATGAGCCGCATATTGCCAGGCTCATTGAGATGACGCTGGAGCCGCTGGGGCAGCCGCTTGTGCTGGCCTGCGACGGCGAGCAGGCCGCCGACCTGCTGGAAAAGCAGCAGTTTGATCTGGTGCTGCTGGACGTCATGCTGCCGGGCGTGGACGGCTTTGCACTGATGGACTACATTGCGCCAACCGGCACGCCGGTCATCTTTCTGACGGCGAAAAACGCCGTGACGGACCGGGTGCGCGGGTTGAAGCTGGGCGCGTATGACTACATCGTCAAGCCGTTTGCCCCGGCGGAGCTGCTGGCCCGGGTCGAGGGACTTCTGCGCCACACCGGGCGGCGGGCGGCGACGCTGCGGGTGTTCGATGCCGAGGTAGACCCGGACAACCGCACCGTGACCCAAAACGGGCGCGCGGTGGAGCTGACCCCGCGGGAGTTTACGCTGCTGTTGGTTCTGGCGCGGGCGCGGGGACAGGCGCTCTACCGTGATATTTTGTATGAGCGGGTCTGGGGCCCCGACGCGGAGCCGAACCCGCGGGCGCTGGATCTGCACATCCACCGGCTGCGCAAAAAGCTGGACTGGGCGGACAAGATCGTGACCGTGCCGAAGGTGGGGTATAAGCTGCTGGCAGAACGGTAGGGGCCGGGCATGCCCGGCCCGCGGGCTGCAAGACGACAGACCGTGAATGGGTCATGGCGGAAGGCTGCCGGGCCGGACATGTCCGGCCCCTACATGGCGGTAAATCAAAATGAATCATACAACCGGGAAACCGCAGGAGGTGACTTTATGAAGCGTACATCCATGTACACGGCTGTCCTTGCACTCTCGCTGGCAATGGCGCTGGCGGGCGGCGGGCTGGCGTGCAGGACGTTCCGGGAACGGCTGGACGCGCTGGAGGAACAGGCGGTTTTGCAGCACCAGCGCAATGTCTGTGGGCTGGAGGACGCCTTTGCCGCCGAGTACGATACCCGGAGCGGCGCGGGCTATCCGAGCAGCGGGGCCGACTCGGTCTGCGCCCGGGTAGGGCAGGCGTACACCCGCGGCCAGTGGCTGATCCTGGGCAGCAGCACTGCCGCGTTTGCGCTGATGCGGGAGGGCGACGTCGCCTACAGCGCCCTGCCGGAGAGCGTGGCCGCCGCCGATGTGCAGCAGGCCGCCGCGGCCACGGACGGCATCCTGCTGCGCGGGAAGACGCTGCTGCTGGGCGGGGTGTTGAACACGCCCTACTCCTACCCCGTGGCCGTCGTCACGGCGGCGGATGCGTCCGAGGCGTTCGCCGCGCGGAACCGGCTTTTGTACAGCTGGCTGGCCGTGCAGGCGGTCATCACGCTGGCGGCGCTGGTCGCGGCGTACCACTATGAGCGTCTACAGGAGCTGAACGCCCGCCAGAGCCGCTTTGTGGCCGACCTGACCCACGAGCTGAAAACGCCGCTGACCAGCCTGATCGGCTATGCCGACCTGCTGCGCGGCGGCACGTTGGATGCGGAACGGCGGCGCACGGCGGCGGAGGCCCTCTACCATGAGTCCGCACGGCTGGAGAGTTTGAGCCAGCAGCTTTTGGCGCTGAACGGCTTGCAGGCGGACAGCGTGGTGCTGCGCCCCGTGCGGGTGGCCGCGGCCTTTGCCGATGCCGTGCGCAGTCTGCCGGATGTGGTGCTGGACTGCGACGCGCCCGCGGAGGCCGTTGTGCTGGCGGACCGGGTGCTGCTGGCGGACCTTGTGCGCAATCTGGCGCTGAATGCATGGCACGCCGGACCGCAGGACGGCGCGGTCCACCTGCGCTGCACCGACGCGGGCGAATGCTGGCGGCTGACCGTGCAGGACACGGGCTGCGGTATCCCGGCGGAGGCGCTGCCCCACCTGACCGAGCCGTTCTACCGCGTGGACAAGGCCCGCGCCCGGGCCAACGGCGGCAGCGGCGTGGGGCTGGCGCTCTGCGCACAAATTGCAGAGGCATTCGGCACGCAGCTGACCTTTGCAAGCCGTGTGGGCGAGGGCACGACAGTGACGATTTTATTGCAGAAGGAGGCAAAGCATGAAGAAGCAGCGCAGCAACAATAAATTTTTAAAAATTGCCGCGGTAAGCCTGGCTCTGCTGGCACTGCCGCCGCTGGCCGTGTACGGGCAGACGGTGCGCTGCCGTGCGGCCCAGCCGCGGCCCGCCCTGCCCGGCGTGATGAGCGACGAGATACGCCTGGACCCCGTGGCCGGGGCGCTCTACCGTTACGGCGTGCAGGGCGGCATCAATCGGGCGGACAGCTATTGGTCCGACAATGTCTTTACCGTACTGCGCGGCAAGCTGAAGCAGGCCGCCGCGCGGGGCCTTCTCAGCCGGGAGCAGCTTGACTGCCTGCTGGACCGCGTGGCCGAGGGCGAGGCCCACGCCGGGCCGGTGCAGCCGGAAAACGGCAGCGTGCAGGTCCAGTGCTACGGGTGCAGCTACACGGGCAATATCCAGACTGTGAGCTTCCGGATGTACACGGTGAACGCCTACAAGGTGACGGAGAGCGGCGAGATGTACAGTATCGACGATGAGACGAGCATCGAGCTGATGTATCTGCCCGGCAACGGCGCGTTTTTGCAGGTCAGCGTCCTTGACGACCGACTGCCCGCGGCAGAGAGTACACCGGAGGAGCAGGTGCAGGCGTTTTTGACCCAGCTGGACACAACGCTGGACGGCAGCTGGGAGCAGACCACCACGGAGGACGGGCTGGAATATAAGCATACCTCCGGTGTGCTGCGGGTCGTGCGCTATGCCCCGGACGAGGTCGATTTCGCTCTGTGTGTCACGCTGGACCCGGACGTCTACGGCGGCCTGGACACGCTGAGCAATGTGGTCATCGGCCCCGATGGGACGATCTACACGCCGGGCGGGGAATATGGAACTTTTTGAAAAGGAAGAAAAGCGCCCTGCACGGTAAAAAAGTGCAGGGCGCTTTGCGGTTTCAGTTGGCGCTGTTCAGGCGGTAGCCGACCTTGTAGACGGTCTGGATGTCGTTTTGCAGGCCGAGCTTGCGGCGCAGGCGGTTGATATGTACGTCCACGGTGCGGCTCTCGCCGATAAAGGCGTAGCCCCAGGCAGCCTCGAGCAGCTGGCTGCGGCTTAAGGCTGTGTCGCAGTGGGTCACGAGCACAGCCAGCAGGGCGAACTCCCGCGGGGTCAGCAGCAGCTCATGCCCGGCGCGGGATACGCGGTGGGCGGTAAGGTCAACGGCAAGGTCTTTATACAGAATATCCTGTTTGCGGTTTATGATGGGATTCATAGAGGGGCCTCCTTCCGGAAGGATGTTTTTTGAAAAGGCGTATTGTCTATTATAACGACAAATGTTTCCGAGTTGTTACAAAATGCGGGAAAATTTGGACAGAATTTTGACTTTTGTTTAGAAATTGGCAGAAAAGTTGGCGGCTGGGGCGAACGGGCTGGACCCTTCCGGCCATCGCTGCACTCGGCCACCTCCCCTAAAAGGGGAGGCTTAGCCGCCGGTTTTCCACATTTCAACAAACCCTGTCTATCGTGCTATTTTGCGGGTTTGCACGGGGTTTTCCACAGTTTCAACATGGTTTTCCACATTTCCACAG
>QRFC01002967.1_pt1 | contig 11743 bp, 7 predicted proteins | sample 1861061 | NCBI WGS metagenome assembly QRFC01 (sample SAMN09711282, study PRJNA482702) | Human gut metagenome, whole genome shotgun sequencing project. | reverse complement strand
GCGAAAAAAGAGGTCATCAACTCCTCGCATTCTTCGCCGAGCACGCCCCGCACCACCGTCGTTTTAGGATGGAACACCGTCTCCGAATAGCGTCTGTAACCCTTCTTCGGGTCGTCGGCGCCCCACACCACGCGGCCCACCTGCGCCCAGCCTGTGGCTCCGGCGCACATGATGCACGGTTCGACGGTGACGTACAGCGTGCAGCCCTGCAGGTATTTGCCGCCGAGGGTGGATGCGGCGGCGGTCAGCGCCTGCATCTCGGCATGGGCCGTAGGATCGGAGAGCGTCTCGACCAGATTATGGCCGCGTCCCACGACCGCGCCGTCGGCCACGACCACCGCGCCGATGGGCACTTCCTGCAACTGTAACGCTTTGCGCGCCTCGTTTAGTGCGAGACGCATGAATTTTTCATCGTTTTTTTTCTGATCTTCCACGGGCGGGATTTTTTGCAAAAGTAAGCAAAAAACTCTTTGCGACTGCTCCGCAGCACAAATAATATCTTCCGGGATTCCTTATTTCGCATCTTTTGTTTAACTTTGCGGGTTGCAAGGACAAATTGAACAAAAAACCATATTTCCTATGTACAGAACCCATACGTGCGGCTGTCTGAGAGCCGACGACGTAAACCGAACCGTCACCTTAGCCGGGTGGGTGCAGAAAGTCCGCAACCTCGGCGCCATGACCTTCATCGACCTCAGGGACCGTTACGGAATCACGCAGATCGTGGTCGAGGAACACTCGCCCGCCGAAGCCCGCGAGACGGCCTGCAGGCTGGGCCGCGAATGGGTCGTCCAGGTGACCGGCAGGGTGATCGAGCGTTCGTCGAAGAACCCCAAAATGGCCACGGGCGACATCGAGGTGGCAGCCGAGAAGGTGGTCGTGCTCCATGAGGCTGAAGTTCCTCCCTTCACCATCGAGGAGACGTCGGACGGCGGCGACGACCTGCGCATGAAATACCGCTATCTCGACCTGCGGCGTCCGCCCCTGCAGCGCAACATGATCCTGCGGCACAAGATGGCGCAGGAGATCCGCCGCTTCCTCGATTCGGAGGGCTTCCTCGAAATCGAAACCCCCTATCTGGTCAACTCGACGCCCGAAGGCGCCCGCGACTTCGTGGTTCCCAGCCGCATGAGTCCCAACCAGTTCTATGCCCTGCCCCAGTCGCCGCAGACCCTCAAGCAGCTGCTGATGGTGGCCGGATACGACAAATATTTCCAGATCGTGCGCTGCTTCCGCGACGAGGACCTGCGCGCCGACCGTCAGCCCGAATTCACGCAGATCGACTGCGAAATGTCGTTCGTCGAGCAGGAGGACGTGCTGGAGATCTTCGAACGCTGGGCCAAGCACATGTTCAAGGAGGTGATGGACATCGAACTGACCGAGCCGCTGCGCCGCATGCCGTGGATCGAGGCGATGGAGAAATACGGTTCGGACAAACCCGACCTGCGCTTCGGCATGGAGTTCGCCGATATCACCGATCTGGCGAAAGGCCACGGTTTTTCGGTTTTCGACGATGCCGAATACGTCACCGGATTCGCCGCCGCGGGCTGCGCCGTCTACACGCGCAAGCAGATCGACGCCCTGACGGAGTTCGTCAAGCGCCAGCAGATCGGCGCCAAGGGGCTGATCTGGATCCGCGTCGAGGAGTCCGGCGTGAAGTCTTCGATCGACAAGTTCTACACGCCCGACGAGGTCCGCGCGATGGCCGACCGCTGCGGCGCCAAGGCCGGAGACATGGTCTTCATCCTCTGCGGCAAGAAGTTCAAGACGCTGACGCAGCTCTGCGCCCTGCGTCTGGAAGTGGCCCAGCAGCTGGGACTGCGCGACCCGAAAAAGTTCGCGCCGCTCTGGATCGTGGACTTCCCGCTCTTCGAGTGGGACGACGAGACGCAGCGCTATTACGCCATGCACCATCCCTTCACCTCGCCCAAGCTGGAGGACGTACAGTATATAGACAGCGACCCCGGCCGCGTACGCGCCAACGCCTACGACTTCGTCTGCAACGGCACCGAGATCGGCGGCGGTTCGATCCGTATCCACGACTCGAAACTGCAGGCCAAAATGTTCGAGGTGCTGGGCTTCACGGCCGAAGAGGCTCAGGTGCGCTTCGGCTTCCTGATGGACGCCTTCAAGTTCGGCGCGCCCCCTCACGGCGGTCTCGCCTTCGGCTTCGACCGGTTGTGTTCGCTGTTCGGCGGCTCGGATTCGATCCGCGACTACATCGCCTTCCCGAAGAACAACGCCGGCCGCGACGTGATGCTCGACGCACCGGGCTGCATCGACCAAGCCCAGCTGGACGAGTTGTGCCTCTCGCTGGTGAAACCCGCCGCGAAATAACCGGAATCCGGAACCGACGATACCCACGGGGCGCCGCTCGATCGCGGCGCTCCGTTTTTCGTCCCCGCTTTTCGCGGCACCGCATTTGCCTATCCGGGGAAAAATACCTATTTTTGAATCGCAAAACACATTTCGAACCATGTCAGCACCCTTAGCCGAACGCCTGCGCCCGAAAACCATCGACGATTACATCGGTCAGGAACATCTCGTGGGTAAAAACGGGGTGTTCCGCAAATTCTTCGAGACGGGCAACGTGCCGTCGTTCATCCTGTGGGGACCTCCGGGCGTGGGCAAGACCACGCTGGCGAAGATCGTCGCCACGCAGCTCGCACGCCCCTTCTTCACCCTTTCGGCCGTCACGTCGGGCGTGAAGGACGTGCGCGAGGTGATCGAGTCGGCCAAGAAACAGCGTTTCTTCGACGCCAAGCCGCCGCTGCTGTTCATCGACGAAATCCACCGCTTCAACAAATCGCAGCAGGATTCGCTGCTGGGCGCCGTCGAGCAGGGCACCGTGACGCTGATCGGCGCCACGACCGAAAACCCCTCGTTCGAAGTGATCTCGCCGCTGCTGAGCCGCTGTCAGGTCTACATTCTCCGCCCGATGGAGGACAAGGACCTGCAGACGCTGCTGGACCGTGCGCTCACGACCGACGCGGAACTCAAGGCCCGCGAAGTCGAAGTCCGGCAGACCGGCGCGCTCTTCAAATTCTCAGGCGGCGACGCCCGCAAACTGCTCAATATCCTCGACATCCTCGCCGGGGCGACCGACGGCAAGCTGACCATCACCGACCAGTACGTCACCGACTGTCTCCAGCAGAATATCGCGCTGTACGACAAAAACGGCGAACAGCATTACGACGTCATCTCGGCCTTCATCAAGTCGGTGCGGGGCAGCGACCCCAACGCCGCAATCTACTACCTCGCGCGCATGCTGGCCGGAGGCGAAGAGCCGCGTTTTCTGGCCCGGCGGCTGGTGATCCTCGCTTCGGAGGACATCGGGCTTGCGAACCCCAACGCCCTGCTGCTGGCCAACGCCTGCTTCGACACGGTACACAAGATCGGCATGCCCGAAGCGCGCATCACGCTGGCCGAGACGACGATCTACCTCGCCACCAGCCCCAAGAGCAACTCAGCCTACATGGCGATCAACAAGGCCATGTCGCTGGTCGAACACGACACCACCAACCGCCCCGTGCCGCTGCACCTGCGCAACGCCCCGACCAAGTTGATGGACAAGGCGGGCTACGGCAAAGGCTACAAATACGCCCACGATTTCGCAGGCAACTTCGCCGAGCAGGAGTTCCTGCCCGACACGCTGGCGGGCACCAAATTCTACGAGCCCAACACCGGCAACGCGACCGAAGCGAAAATCGCCGAACGCATGCGCGAACTCTGGCGCGACAAATACAAGTAAATGAAAAAGATCGGCATCATATCCGACACGCACGGCACCTTCGACGGCACGCTGCGGGAATTCCTCAAGGACGTCGATGAAATCTGGCACGCGGGCGACATCGGGTCGCTCGAACTGGCCGACGCCATCGCCGCGTTCAAGCCCCTGCGGGCCGTATCGGGCAACATCGACGGCGGCCTTACGCGCCGCGTATACCCCGATTTCCTCTCGTTCGAATGCGAAGGGGTCCGGGTCCTGATGACCCACATCGGCGGCTACCCGCGCCGCTACGACCCGCGCGCCGTGGCGAAGATCCAGTCCCTGCGCCCGAAACTCTTCATCGCCGGACACTCGCACATCCTCAAAGTCGCCTACGACCCGGTTTACGACCTGCTGCACGTCAATCCCGGCGCCGCCGGAGAGTACGGGTTCCACAAAGTCCGCACCGCCGTGCGGCTGGTCATCGACGGCGCCGACATGCGCGACATGGAGGTCGGCGAATGGCCGCGGAGATAGCAGAAACGGGAATAAAATATGCGGCGTGATGACGCCGCATATTTTGTTACTACTTGACAAGTCCGCCGCCTAACGGCCCCATCCGAAACGCAATCCGACAGAGAACCCGCCGAAAAAGCCCTCGTTAGCGAGCAAGGGTTCGGAATCATATCCGAAATTCCAAGAGGCGAAATCACCGATATACCGCGCGGCAACCTCCAGATAAAGGTTGCGGGACACCCGGAAATCGAGTCCCAAGGCGAGACTGACGACCGGAGCCGCCAAGCCTTCGCGGCTCTCCCCGGCATCCGTCTGAATCGAAGCCGTATAGACATTCACGCCCAAACCTCCGCGCACGAAATAGAACGATCCCATACGCTGAATGTAAAAACGGCGCTCGTAATGCGGAATCACCGCGAAAATATCGACTGAGGTGCCCGGATCAGCTCTTCTTTCGGAAGCGGAAGCACTCTCCAGACTGCGATAGGCCAGCTCGGCATGAATGCCGTTCCTGCCGTCGAAAAAATAGGCATACGAAACAGTCGCCCCGTGCGTATGCACATATGTATTCGAAAGGAAATCGTACGTCGCACCCAGCATGTGCGGCAAGGCGGGCGCTTTCAGTCCGAAACGGGTCTCGGCCGGTTTCAGTTTGTCGTTCGGCGTACGCACCACCCGCTCGTCGCCGATTTCAAGATAATCGACTTGGGTCACGGGAATAAAATGCGACGTTTCGGGGTCGTCCGCAGGAAAAAAGAAAACGTTGCCGGCCCGGTTGCTCGAATCGGAAACCTTACATTCGATCACACGGCCGTCTTTGGTGTGAATCCGGTCCTGAGCCATACACGCACAGCCCGCAGACAAAAACAAGAACGCAAAAAAGAACTTTATCATTTTCAAGAGGGATTGATGGGATATACAAATATATTATAATTATCGGATACTTTGCCGCTTTTAACGTCCGAAAAGCATATTCCGGCAAAAATTTATTATATTTGGGCCACATCCTGCGCAAACAGGCATGGAGGACGGCCGGGTTATTCCGTACAATTCATCTTGCTACCGCAGGGGAATTACAGATGTCGCCCGGCATACCCGCGTCCCCGGAACACCCGATTCGATCCCGAAGGGTAGGGGATCATCATTTATTTAACCAATATCGGTATGATAAGAAAATCCTATTTCAAATTCGCAGCTCTCCTGAGCATGTGTATCACTGCCGCCTGCAGCGACGACGACCCCGGAAAAGGAGGGGGGGGGAAATCTGAGGTAAAGGTCCCCGAAAATGCGGTCGATCTCTCCGCCGCCGGAACCGCAAACTGCTACATCGTAAAACCGGGCGGCACGGTCGTGTTCGACGCGCAGTACAAAGGCAACTCCACGACCGAAAGCATCGGCGATCCCGTCACTGCCGAACTCGTCTGGCAAGACGCCAAAAATCTGATTCAGGACATCTATTACGTCTCCAAGGAGAAAAAAATCGTCGCCGTGACCGCTCCGGGCACAAGCGGCAACGCCGTCGTCGCGGCCTGCGGCGCCGACGGAGAGATACTCTGGAGCTGGCACCTGTGGATCGCCGACTACGATCCCGCCGCATCGCTCTACACCACCCCGGCCAACGCTTCGGGCACGACATGGACCTTCATGGACCGCAACGTCGGCGCCACGACCAACGCCCCCGACAGCTTCGACTGCCACGGCATGATCTACCAGTGGGGACGCAAAGACCCCTTCACCTCGGCCGGAACGTTCACCATAATCAACGAGGATTACAGCTATCAGGTGGACGGCGAACGCCCCATTTACAACATCCTCAACGAAGAACTTCCCAAAATGCGCACCCGCGCCGAATACCACGGAACGATCGCAAAGTCGCTCCGCAATCCGGCGGTATTCTATGCCATGACTTACAATTTCACCGGAGAAACGGATGAATACGGACAGGAAATCGTGCTGAACGACTACCGGACCAAAGACTGGACCGACGTTTCGAACGACGATTACTGGGGCGGCGTATCGGGCAAGAAAACCATCTACGACCCCTGCCCCGTCGGCTACAAAGTGCCGACCTGCGACAAGGACGGAAATACGCCCTACGCGTGGCTGGTTTACGCCGACATGACGTGGGACGACACCAACCACGGCGCCACGCAAAACGGCCAGTGGTTCCCCGCCGCCGGCACGCGCGTCTACGCATCGGGCGGACTCGACCATCAGGAGCTGAATCCCTACGGCGGCATGTGGATCGGCACCGCGGGAAAAGCCAGCGCCAACATCGAGGAATACCCCGAACTCTACGGCCAGTACATGTTCATCGTCAACGGCAAACGGACCTTTAAAGTGAGCAAGGACGCCCGTTCGCAAGGCATGTCGATGCGCTGCGTAAAAGAGTAAAAACCCTTTCAGAACACGATACGGACCGTTTCAGGCAGGAACGGTCCGTGTTTTTTCAGGGGCAAGACGTTCAGAGACAGCCGAATATGGAAGCCCGAATAACTTAACATAATATTTACTACATGTACGTCGTTAGTTAGTCGAAGAATCAGAAGTTGAAATTATTAATTTTATGACGACGCAACATGCAAATCAAGATCTCGAAGACGCTCGAGGCTATCATAGCCCGGGCGGCATTTAATACGACCAAGGCCGGTCTCGACCACTCGCTCAAAGACTTTCTCACGCTGGAACTGCTCCGCGAGGAGGGATCGCTCGCCTACCAGCTTTTATCCTCCCGTCTCAAGGACTGGGAACTCTACCAGATACGCCTGCGCATCGAACGCGAAATGCTCGCCGGGCAGCAGAGCACGACCCAATCCCCAGAAGAGTTCTACCACGCCTTCACCGAAGAGCTGCGGGCCTGTTCGGGCGCCGCACGGAGCGTTTCGACGGCCCACGCGCTGCGGGCCATCGTCGGCGACCGCACGACGGCAACCTCGCGCATACTGGAAATGTACGGCGTAACGGGTACGGTAGTGGACGAAGACCTCAAGAAGTTCGCCGTGGGCGACGACTTCCGCACTGAAATTCAGGTGCACATGCTCGACTTCAACGAAGAGAACAAGCCCGAAGAGAAAACCTCGTCGCACCTGCTCGACAAATTCGGCGTGAACCTCACGCGCATGGCCCGCGAAGGCAAAATCGACCCCGTCGTGGGGCGCGAGCAGGAGATCGAGCGCGTAGTCCAGATTCTTTCGCGCCGCAAGAAGAACAACCCGATCCTGATCGGCGAAGCCGGCGTGGGCAAGAGCGCCATCGTCGAGGGACTCGCCCTGCGCATCGCACGCGGCGAAGTGCCCTACACCATCGCCGACAAGACGCTCTTCTCGCTCGACGTCTCGTCGCTGGTGGCCGGCACGAAATTCCGCGGCGAATTCGAGGAGCGCATGCAGCAGCTGCTCGACGAACTGCGCAAGGCCAAGGATACGATCATCTTCATCGACGAGATACACACCATCGTGGGTGCAGGCTCGACGCAGGGCAGTCTCGACACGGCCAACATCCTCAAACCGGCGCTGGCGCGCGGCGAACTGCAGACCATCGGAGCCAGCACGCTCGACGAGTACCGCGAGAACATCGAGAGCGACTCGGCCCTCGAACGCCGCTTCCAGAAGGTCGTAGTGGAGCCTACTACGCCCGATCAGACGCTCCAGATCCTGCGCAACATCGCGCCCCACTACGAACGCCACCACAAGGTGCGCTATACGGAGGAGGCCCTGCAGGCGTGCGTGACCCTCACGGGCCGCTACATCACCGACCGCTTCTTCCCCGACAAGGCCATCGACGTCATGGACGAAGCTGGCTCGCGCATACACCTGCAGTCGGCGCGCGAACCGGCCGAGCTGCGCGAAATGGAGACGGCGCTCACCGACGCGCAGCGCGAACGCCGCGAAGCGGTCGAAGCGCTGGTCTACGAAAAAGCCGCCTCGGCGCGGATGCGCGAAATCGCGCTCCGCTCCAAACTTGGCGAAACCAGAGCCGAGTGGAAGCGGTCACTGGAGACCAATCCCGTAGAGGTCACTGCGGAACACATCCAGCAGGTCATCACCTCGATCACGGGTATTCCCGCCGAACGGATATCGGGCGGCGAGATGACGCGCCTGCAGATGCTCTACGACCACCTCGCACGCCGCGTCGTGGGACAGCAGGAGGCCGTGGAGAGGATCGCCCGCACAATCCGCCGCTCGCGCGCCGGACTCAAGGACGAAAACCGCCCGATCGGCGTCTTCCTCTTCGTGGGTCCTACGGGCGTGGGCAAGACCCTGCTGGCCAAGGAGGTCTCGAAGTGGCTGTTCGACGAGCACCGGGGCCTGATCCGCATCGACATGAGCGAATACGGCGAGAAGCACAATGTCGCGCGTCTGATCGGATCGCCTCCGGGATACGTCGGTTACGGCGAGGGCGGCCAGCTCACCGAAGCGGTCCGCCGCCAGCCCTACTCCGTGGTGCTGTTCGACGAGATCGAGAAGGCGCACCCCGAAGTCTTCAACTCCATGCTGCAGATCTTCGACGAGGGACACCTCACCGACGGTTCGGGCCGCAGGGTGGACTTCCGCAACACGATCATCATCATGACCTCGAACGTCGGGTCGCGCAACGTGGTCCAGAAATCGGTGCAGGTGGGTTACAGCACCGTCTCGAAGAGCGCCACGGCGGTCGCCGCCCCGCAGTGCGAGTACCGCAAAGCCCTCGAACAGACCTTTGCGCCGGAGTTCCTCAACCGCATCGACGACATCGTGCTGTTCCGCACGCTGGAGCTCTCCGACGTGGAGCGGATCATCGAGCTGGAGCTGCAGGGACTCTTCGAGCACACGCGCCGGCTGGGCTACAAGGTGAAGATCACCGACGGAGCCAAACGCCGTCTGGCAGCCATGGGCTACGAATCGCGCTATGGCGTACGTTCGCTCAAGCGCACACTGATGGACAACGTCGAGGAACCGCTCTCGACCCTGATTATCGACGGCAAGTTGCACGAAGGCGACACGGTCGTCGTCGAATCGGGCAAGCCGCACGGCGTCCGGATACGCGTGGCATGACAGACGGTCGATTTCCCATCTTCCCGTTGAAAGAGACCGGTTTCAAACCGGTCTCTTTTCTTATTCCGCCACTTTTTTATTCCATAATTGCCTGAAAGATTATTTTTCAACTAAATTTGTCCGGATTTAATACAGTTTCATAACACCGACATGCGTCAGATGCTCCTGAAAGCCCTTGCGTCAGGGCTTATTATGTCCTTGTTTCCATTCGCCGCGATATCGGCGCCCGCCGGGCCGTCACACGCCGACAGCCTGCTCAGGCTTTTATCCAAGACACACGATGCCGTCGGCCGGGAACGGATATACGTCCAGCTGGCCGACCTGAGCGGAGACAGTCTCGAACTCGCAGCGCCCTATTGGGACGCGGCGCTCGCCGAAGCGCGGAAATCCGGAGACCTCTACGGCTGCAAGGACGCGCTGGACTTTCTGGTACGCAAATTCGCAGGCCGGGACTCGCAGCGGGCCGAGAAATACATCGCCCTTGCGGACAGCATTCTTCCGGGACCGCGCCACGCCCTGTTCCGCTCGTCGCTCTACGCCTACTACATCTGGAAGCTGATGAACGACAACAATGCGGTCGAAACCGTAAAACACGAACTCGACAGACTCAAGACCAAAATCCACAACGAACTCTCGCCCGAAGAGCGCATCGAATGGGAATTCCTGACGGGACTCTCCCTAGACTTCTCGTCGCTGGCGACCGAAGCCTACGACAACATCGGCAAGGCGATCCCCTATGTGGAGCAGGCATTGAAAAAACTCGAAGCTTATCCGTTGGAAGAGCGTCTCCACATGGAGCGGATCTGCCGCGACGAGCTTTCCGAACTCTACATGCTCAGCAAAGACAAACGCGCCGAAAAGCAGATCCAGCAATGTATCGACCTGCACCGCGCATGGCTGGCGATGGACGACCGCTTCGAACGCCCCTACCGCGACACGACGGGCTACACGATGCGCGCCTACTCGAAGATGCTCTATCTGCGCGAGCTTATCTCCAAAGAGAAGGCGACCCAATATTACGGGAAGTGCATGGAGCTGGCCCGCGCCAGAGGCGATCTGGCCGAGATTTACAGCACCAGCGCCCGCTATTACCAGTACATGGAGGAATACGAGCGGGCCGTGGCCTATATCGACTCGGCCGTAACCGTCTACAAGCGCAACGGCACAAAAGCGGATTTCGCCTCCATATACGCAGTGCAGTCGTGGCTTTACGAGCATCTGGGCGACTACAAAAACGCCCTCGAAGCGCTGCGCGAATCCAATACGATCCGCCACAACGACCGCGTGGAAGAGGCGCAGAACAGCCTCGCCGAGATGCAGACCCTGTTCGAAGTGGGACAGCTGGAACTTGAAAAATCCCGGCTGGCCAACCGCATGAAATTCATCGCCCTGCTTGCCGGCGGGGTGCTGCTGCTGCTGCTCGTCGGCTGGAGCGTCTACCAATACGTCATGGTCCGACGGCTGAAACAGATCAGGCGGCAGCTCACCGACGCCAACCAAGAGATAACCCGCCAGAGCCGCCGCGCCACGGAGAGCGAAAAGATGAAAACGGCCTTCATCAACTCCATGTGCCACGAAATCCGCACGCCGCTCAACGCTATCAACGGATTTTCGGAACTGCTGCTCGATGACACCCTCGACGCCCATACGCGGCGCGAATTCCGCGAACAGATATGGACCAACACGACCGCGCTGACCACCCTGCTGGAAAACATGCTCGAACTGTCGAGTCTTGTCTGCTCCGAAGCGCCGCTGCCGCAGACCGACACCGATATCGGCCTGCTATGCGCCGAACGGCTGGAATACCAGAAGCGGCAGTCGAACAACCCGCAGGTGGAGTATATCTTCAAGGGGGGGGGTGAAGGTTCCTGCATCATTCCGACCAACGTCTTCTACATGACCCGCGTGATCGACAACCTGCTGCAGAACGCCGCCAAATTCACCGCCGCAGGCTCCGTCACGCTCTCCTGCAAGAAGGATGACAGCAAACGCAGACTACGCATCCGCGTGGCCGACACCGGCATCGGCATCGACCCCGACAAGCGGGAGTGGGTATTCGAACGCTTCGCCAAAGTGGACCCCTTCAAACCGGGTTCGGGCATCGGGCTCTATCTCTGCCGCCTGATCGTCACGCGGCTCGGAGGCGAAATCCGCGTCTGCCCCGAATACCGCGCAGGCTGCTGCATCGATATCGTCCTCCCCTGCTGAAGCTGAAAATCCGCCCCTTCCGGGCGGATTTTTCGTATCGGACGGAGCTGCGGATTGCAATCCGGAGTTAATTAGCTATCTTTGCATCCTAAATCCGGAACGCAATGTACAGTTTCTCGACTTATAAAGATCAATACAAGTCCAATCTGAAACTGGCCCTGCCCGTCGTACTGACGCAGCTGGGCCAGATTCTCACGCAGGTAGCCGACAACCTGATGGTCGGCCGCTACGGCGGCGGCGACCCCGTGCCGCTGGCCGCCGTATCGTTCGGCGGCTC
>QRFC01002949.1_pt1 | contig 11801 bp, 9 predicted proteins | sample 1861061 | NCBI WGS metagenome assembly QRFC01 (sample SAMN09711282, study PRJNA482702) | Human gut metagenome, whole genome shotgun sequencing project. | reverse complement strand
GGTGTGCCTGATCTCCGAGTCCCTGGCCCGGGAAAACGGCCTGAACGTGGGGGACCCTCTGCCCCTGTCCCTGTATGAGTTCGACAGGGACCTGTGGTATAACTTCGTGTGTGAGTATAACCCCCGGCCCACCTGCTATCTGCCGGACCAGGGCTTCCGGCAGGAGACGGAGTACACCATCATCGGCCTGTACCGCCAGAGCAACGAGTGGGTGACCACCCCCACCAGTTTCACCCCCAACAGCGTGTTCGTGCCGGAGAAAAGCGTCAACTGCCCCACGGTGTACGGAAACCTGGGCGTGTGGTCCAGCCTGATCCTGCAAAACGGTACCATCGACCAGGTGGAGGCCCGGCTGGAGGCGGAAAATCTGGGCGGCCGGGTCACCTACTATGACCAGGGGTACAGCGGCATCGTGGAGAGCCTGGACGGCTATAACCGGGTGTCCCGGACGGTGCTTCTGGTGGGCCTGGCCCTGTGGGCGGTGGTGCTGGCGGCGTACTGCGTACTGCTTCCCATGCAGGAGAGCAAAACCGCCCTGCGTATGTGGACACTGGGCGCGAAAAAGCGAGACATTGTGAAACAGGTCTGGACGCCCTCGGCCCTGATGGCCGCCGCCGGGACGGTGATCGCGTTGGCCGTCAGCATTCCCGGTATGTCCTGGGCTACGGATAAAATCCAGGCCCTGACCGGCTCTGATCTGACGCTGACCGTTTCCACCGGCCAGACCGTGGCCCTGTGCGCCGGGGCCCTGGCCATCGCCCTGGCGGTGATCGCCCTGGTCAGCATATCCACCGCACAGCGGGGCATCCGAAGGATAGAATAAAAAGAAATCTGAAAGGAGCTGTTTCTATGAATCCCATGCACCAACTGACCCGGCGGCCGGTGAAGGCGGCCTTCGGCGCACTGCTGCTGGCCTTAGCGGGGGTGATCCTGGCCCTGTCCGGGGGGCAGTTCTGGGCGGCGGTCCAGACCCGGGCCGGGGTGGAGGAGACCTATACCACCGTGGCGGTGGTTACCGGCGGGAAACGGCAGCTGGTGTCCAGCGGCGACATAGTATACGAGGATATTGGCCCCACATACGAAGCCAACGAGTTTCTGAAGGAGGCCGCCCAGAAGGGCTGGAGCATCATCCGTGGTCAGGCCACCATGGGCCTTGCCGGGGGGTACAGTCCGAAGCTCACGCCGCTGACCACATTTTATCAAATGGACGTTGACAGCTCCGACACCCGCATTGATAACGATGAGGACGTCCCCTATAACTTCGCCATCCTGGAGATCGAGATCACGGAGGTGGGGGAGGAGGACGTCTATTATCCCAGGGAGTATGATACAGGCGCTTTTTTCAACTGGGTCGTCTCCGGCAAGGTGCTGGGAGTGCAAGCCATGAGCGGCGATTGGAACGACCCCACCGGCCGGAACGCAAATTTTTATTTGCAGATCACCGGCGAGTCGGATGCGGCGGGCAAGGTGCTGCAGGCCGGACAGCGGATCCTGGTGTTTACCCACAATTACCGCGACCTGGATTTCGAGCAGCGCTGCCTCATCGCGGAGGACCTGAGACTCAGTGGCTATGAGGTGGACCCCCGGAGCCTGGATATTGAGAACAACATGATCCGTTATGCCGACCGCACCACCGCCATCACCATAACGGACGGCGAGGGAAATCCCTGGCCGGACGATGCGCCCCTGTATAAGGACCCCGTCACCGGCAATGAGTCCACCATAGACCTTCGGCGACTGAACACCATTGCCTTCAATGTCGATGACTGCTCCCAGCCCTGGACGTTATACGATGAGCAGTGGAATGTGGAGGAACAGAAATGGGAGTGGACCGTTCAGCGGGTCATTGCCTATGACACGGATTATGACCTGGCTTCCTTCACCATTCTGCCGGAGGGCGTCACGGCGGAGGAGATGATCGCCTCCTCCCCCACCTGGCAGAAGGCCATGGAGTCCGTCCGGGTCAACAGCCACAGCGTGCCGGTGCTGGCGGTGAACCACTTAGAGGCTCTGGCGGATTTCGCCGCCGGGACCACTATGGTCACCCAGGGGCGCAGCATCTCCCAGAAGGAGTACAGCTCCGGCGCGCCGGTGTGCCTGATCTCCGAGTCCCTGGCCCGGGAAAACGGCCTGAACGTGGGGGACCCTCTGCCCCTGTCCCTGTATGAGTTCGACAGGGACCTGCGGTATTCCTACATACACGAATATAACCCCCGGCCCTCCTGCTATCTGCCGGACCAGGGCTTTCAGCAGGAGACGGAATACACCATCATCGGTCTGTATCGCCAGAGCAACGAGTGGGTGACTACCCCCACCAGCTTTACCCCCAACAGCGTGTTCGTGCCGGAGAAAAGCGTCACCTGCCAGACGGTAACCGGCAACTATGGCGTGTGGTCCAGCCTGATTCTGCAAAACGGCACCATCGACCAGATGGAGGCCCGGCTGGAGGAAAACGACCTGGGCGGCGCGGTGACGTATTACGACCAGGGGTACAGCGACATTGTGGAGAGCCTGGACGGCTACACCCGGGTGTCCCGGACGGTGCTCTGCGTGGGCCTGGCCCTGTGGGCGGTGGTTTTAGCGGCGTACTGCGTACTGCTTCCCATGCAGGAGAGCAAAACCGCCCTGCGTATGTGGACACTGGGTGCAAAACGCCGGGATATTGCGGAACAAATCTGGACGCCCTCGGCCCTGATGGCGGCTGCGGGGACGGTGATCGCGTTGGCGGTCAGCATCCCCGGTATGTCCTGGGTCACGGACAAAATCCAGGCCCTGACCGGCTCTGATCTGACGCTGAAGGTGTCCGTCGGCCAGACCGTCGCCCTGTGCGCCGCAGCCCTGGCCATTGCCCTGGCAGTGATTGCCCTGGTCAGCGTATCCACCGCACAGCGGGGTATGCGCAAGGCGGAATAAGCAAATCAAAAGGCGAAAGGAGGACCGCCTATGACGCCCTATTTTTTCAAGCAGATGCGCAAGCGCACCAGCCTGTGCCCGGTGGTGGTGCTGACGGCCCTGGCGTTTTCCCTGGCCCTGTGTATGCTCCAGCGGTCCCGGGACCAGATGGCCGCACGCATTGAGGAGGTTTATGACAATCTGGAGGTCCGGTGCAGCGTCACCAATCTCACGGGGACCCAGTCGGACCAGCTGAACCTGCCGGATTGGGTGCTGCGGCTGTTCGACGGGGAAAAGACCTACGGCAATTTCCAGGACAACGACCTGTTCGCCCCCTATGTCCGGGATGTGCAGGTGCGGTCCACGGTGTACTGCACCACCCCCGGCGGCCAGGACCGGCTGACCCTCAGCGGCGTCACCGGGTTGAAGGCGGACAGCTCGCTGCTGGCCTCCTCGGGCTGCACCGTCATCTGGCGGGAGGGCTTCGGCGAGGATATGTTCCGGGGGCGGGGCTTCTCCCTGCTGCTGCCGGAGGAGCAGGCGCATCTGGTGGACGGGGACGGCTATGTGACCCTGGAGTTCACCGGGGTGGAGGGGGACAATATCCAGCACCGCTTCCTGGCGGCGGGGACCTATACCGGCGGGTCCGGGCGGCTGTACTGCTCCTGGTGGGTGGTGCGGCAGCTGTGCGAGGAGACCTACGGCGGTCTGACGCTGGACAGTCTGTCCGCCGCCATGGCGGACAACCGGAAGATCGGCGAGTTCTGGGACGGGTACGCCAGCCGCTATTTCGTGGCCCCCACCAAGGACGGCACCCCGGTGCCCTGGGAGGGGTCCCGGCTGTACCGCACCTATCCCTTCGCCCTGGCCATTTATGACGACGTGCTGGTGAAAACCGTGGAGCAATTGCAGCAGAACCAGCGGCTGCTGGGGCTGGTGTCGTGGCTGCTGGGGCTGGCCTCCTTCGGAGTGGGGGCGGTGTTCAGCATCCTGCTGCTGCGCCACCGCAGCCGGGAGCTGAAGCTGCAGTTTATCCTGGGCCAGAGCCGGGGCAGCATCTTAGTGTGGGCCCTGACGGAGCACGGCATCCTCAGTCTGCTGGGGGTGATCATCGGCGCAGGGGGCTTCTGGCTGGCCTTCCGGACGGCCCCGGCCTGGGGGCCGGTGGCCGGCTTCTGGGTGATGAACCTGGCGGGCACGGCTCTGGCATATCTTCTGACCATGCGGCGAAAGTTTCTGGAATCAAATCTGGGGAGGGAATAAATATGAACATCCAGCTGCAAAACGTTACCTATACCTATGCCGGGAAGTATCAGCGGGTCACCGCCGTGGACGGCGTCAGCTATACCTTCCACGACGGGACCCTGTACACCATCATGGGGGCCTCCGGCAGCGGCAAATCCACGCTGCTAAGCCTTTTAGCGGGGCTGAAGCTGCCCACGGAGGGGGAGATCACCCTGGACGAGCAGCCCATCCGGCTCATGGACCGCAGCGCCCTGCGGCGGGACACGGTGTCGGTGATCTATCAGGATTTCAACCTGTTTCCGCTGCTGACGGCGGAGGAAAACGTGTGCTATCCCCTGCGGCTGCAGAAAATGGACAAGGAAAAGGCCCTGGAGCTGGCCCGGCAGCGGCTGACGGATATGGGCATCCGGGAGTCGTATTTCCGGAAGCTGCCCAATCAGCTGTCCGGCGGCGAGCAGCAGCGGGTGGCCATCGCCCGGGCCCTGGCGGCGGGCAGCCGGGTGATCCTGGCCGACGAGCCCACCGGCAGTCTGGACAGCGACAACGGGCGGATGATCGTGGAGACTCTCCAGCGGCTGGCCCACCAGGAGGAGCGCTGCGTCATCGTGGTGACCCACGATCCCAAGGTGGCCGAGGCCGCCGATATCCGGCTGCATATGCAGGACGGAAAGCTCAGCGGGGAAGAAGCATAAAGCCGAACCCCCTGTATCCCATGGGATACAGGGGGTTCGGGCAGCTTGCAGCCTGCGGGCGGCAAACTCTGCGAGGCTTTTGGGAAAAGCCATCTGTTCAGGATTCGCCGAATTCCCGGGTCAGGTCCCGGTCCAGCAGGGTGCGCAGCTCCGCCATGGGGTCCGCGCCGCAGTAGAGGATGCGGTGCACCGCCTGGCAGATGGGCAGCTCCACGCCATAGCGCTCCCCCAGCAGCACCAGGGCCTCCACGGTGTAGTATCCCTCCGCCAGGTCCGTGTAGGTCTCTCCCCGGATGAAGGACTCGCCGAACTGGCGGTTGTGGCTGTACCGGGAGAACACCGTGGCCTCATAGTCCCCCAGGTGGCACAGCCCATAGGCCGAAAGCTGGCTGCCGCCCATGGCCTGGATGAGACGGGCCACCTCCCGGGTGCCCCGGCTCATCAGGGCGCCCTTCAGGCTGGACAGGCCCTTGCCGTCTAAAAATCCGGCGGCGATGCCCACCACGTTTTTGGCGGCGGCCCCCACCTCGTTGCCGATGAGGTCCTCCCCATAGTAAAAGCGGATCAGGTCGCTGGAGAAGGACCGCACCAGCAGGCGCTTCACATCCTCCCGGCTGCTGTCGATGACCATGCAGTTGGGGATGCCCCGGTAAAACTCCTGCACATGGCCCGGGCCCAGCCACACCGCCACGGCGTTGGAGGGGTCCAGATTCTCCTGGGCGATCTGGCTCAGGCGGCGGCCTGTCCCCTGCTCCAGGCCCTTCATGCACAAAACGAAGATCTTATCCCCCAGGGCCAGGGGCCGCAGCTGGTCCATCAGGCCCTGGAGCCCCTGGGAGCCGATGGAGATCACCACGATCTCCGCCTGCCGGACGCAGGACAGGTCCGTGGACAGCCGGATGCTTTCCGGCAGCTCCAGCAGGTCGTTGCGGCGGGTGGCAAGAAAGCGCTGCATATGCCGGGAGCCGGGGCGGCCATACAGGGTGACGGCGTGGCCGGTGCGGTCCAGATACCAGGCGATCAGCGAGCCCCAGCGCCCGCAGCCGATGACGGTGATGCGCATATAAAAATCCCTCCTGCGGCATGATAACATCTTGTTTATCATGCCACAGGAGGGGTTCTTTTGCAAGTTAATTTTCTGTGACGCGGAGCTTCCGGGCATAGGCCAGGGTCTGCTTCAGGGCGCTGTCGTGGGGCACCGCCGCCAGGTGGAGCTTGTGGGCATAGGCCAGCAGCTCCCGGAAGCGGCTGTCCGGCGTGAGACCGGCGGCGATGAGGTCCGCCCCGGTGACCTGGGGCCGGGCCATCAGTTCCCGGTACAGGGCCAGCCGCTGCCGCAGCCAGGGCTCCGTATCCTCCCAGGGCCACAGGCTATGGGTGCCCCGGCCGTCTGCCACGGCCAGCAGAATCAGGTCCTCCGGCTCTATGGACCGGTCAAACATCCGGTTGCTGGCCTTGACGGAGGCGTCGGCCCCCACCAGGGCGTTGGGCTTCATGTGCAGCTGCACCATGTTCCGCACATAGGCCGCTGCCGCCTTCTCCCCCACGATCCGCCGCACCAGGGCGTCCGCCAGGGGTACCCCCGCCGACTCGTGGTCATAGGCGTGGATACGGCCCCGGACATACTCGGTGGCGGCCGGTTTGCCCAGATCGTGGCACAGGGCCGCCAGCATAAAGGGAAAGGGCTGCTGGGCCCGGCTGCGCAGAGCCGCCGCATGGTCCAGCACCAGCATGGTGTGGGTCCAGACGTCCCCTTCCCGGTGAAAGCGCGGCTCCTGGGGCACGCCTATCAGGGCCTCCACCTCCGGGAACCAGTGGGACAGCTGCCCCATGTCCCGCAGGGTCTCGAAAAACAGCGAGGGGCGCTCCGCCTGAAGCAGGGCTTTGCGCAGCTCCCCCTCCACCCGCTCCGGCGGCAGGGCGGACAGGTCGATGCCCCGGCACAGGGCGATGGTCTCCGGGGCCGCGGTGAACCCGAACCGGGCGGCAAACTGGGCCCCCCGCAGCACCCGCAGAGGGTCCTCCGGAAAGGTCCGGTCATCCACATGCCGCAGCACGCCCCGGCGCAGGTCCCGGAGGCCGCGGAAATGGTCCAGCACCCGGCCGGTCAGCACGTCCTCCATCAGGGCGTTTATGGTGAAGTCCCGCCGCCGGGCGGCCTGCTCCGTGCCCAGAAAGGGGTCCACGGTCACGTCGAAATCCCGGTGGCCCCGGCCAATGGCCCGCTCCCGCCGGGGCATGGCGATGTCCAGGCCATAGCCCTTGAGGCCGTAGATCCCGAAGCTGGCCCCCATCTCCAGGCGGCCTCCCAGGCCGTCTAAGATCTCCTCCAGCTGTTGGGGAGTCAGGCCGTGGACCTCAATGTCCACGTCGGTGTTCTCCCGGCCCAGCAGACGGTCCCGGACGAAGCCCCCCACATAGTAGGCCCGGCCTCCCAGGGCGGCGGCCTGCCGGGCGATGGCCCGGGCGGCCTCCATATCCCGGGCCGGGTCCCGGCGGCCGGTCATCGCTTCTGCCGCCGGGCCAGGAGGTGGTCGATCCACACCAGCACATAGCCCAGGGCCAGGAAGGCTGCGGCCATGGCCAGGAAGATCAGCAGCACCTTGCCCCAGCCCAGAGCGTCCACGTCCATGAAGGGGTAGGGGTACGGCGAGCCGTTGTAAAACCGGAAGCTGCTGACCCGGGCCCGGATCATGGTGTATACAAAGTAGGCCGCCGGGAAAATACCCCACAGGAAGGGTTCAAACCGGCGATAGTGCCCCTTTTCGTCAAACAGCAGCCAATCCAGCACCGTCAGCAGCGGGGCGGCGGTGTGGAGCAGGTGGTTGGTAATCAGCTGGGTGTGGCCCATGTTGAAGTCCCCGGCGGCCAGGAACAGGTGGAAGGTGATGCCTGTGATGGCCATGGCCATCACCAGGGCTCCCTTGCACACCGGCAGCCAGGTGTCCCCCCGCCGGAGGGTGCGGACGGCGGCTCCGGCAAAATACACGGCGCACAGGATGTTGCTCATCAGGGTGAAGTATTGCAGGGCGGCCAGGTTCAGCCTTCCGCCGAAGAAGCCGCATTGCAGCACCACCCCCACGGCGGCGCACAGGGCGGTCAGGATATGCACGGCCGCAGCAGCGGCCCTGGAACGAATGGGCATAGCAAAATTCTCCTTTTTTGAAAGCGCTGCGGGCCGGTACAGGCAGCGCCTATACCGGCCCGGGAACAGATGGGGTCACTGCTGGCTCTGCTGCCAGCGCCAGGAATCCCGGCACATATCCGCCAGGTCCTTTTCCGCGTGCCAGTGCAGCAGGCGGGCGGCCTTGTCCGTGGCGGCATAGCAGGTGGGCAGGTCCCCGGGGCGGCGGGGGCCGATGCGGTGGGGCACCGCCACGCCGTTGACCCGCTGGAAGGTCTCCACGATCTCCAGCACGCTGCTGCCCCGTCCGGTGCCCAGGTTGATGGCCTCCCAGCCCGGATGGCTCCGGGAGTAGTCCAGAGCCGCCGCATGGCCCCGGGCCAGGTCCACCACATGGATATAGTCCCGGACGCCGGTGCCGTCGGGGGTGGGATAGTCGTTGCCGAACACCGTCAGCTCCCGGCGGATACCGGCGGCGGTCTGGGTTATATAGGGCATGAGGTTGTTGGGGATGCCGTTGGGCAGCTCGCCGATGAGGCCGCTTTCGTGGGCCCCCACGGGGTTAAAATACCGCAGGCACACCGCCGCAAGAGAAGGGTCCGCCTTGGCGGCGTCCCGCAGGATCTGCTCGATCATCAGCTTGGTCCAGGCATAGGGATTGGTGCAGCCGCCGGTGGACATATCCTCCCGGCAGGGGGCCTCCGCATTGCCGTACACCGTGGCGGAGGAGCTGAAGATCAGCCGGTGGACCCCGTGGTCCGCCATCACCTCCAGCAGGGCCAGGGTGGTGTCCAGATTGTTGCGGTAATAGGCCAGGGGCTTCTGCACGGACTCGCCCACGGCCTTGTATCCGGCCAGGTGCACCGCCGCGGCGATGTCATGGGCCCGGAACACCCGGTCCAGGGCCTGCCGGTCCGACACGTCCATCCGATAGAACACCGGGGCCCGGCCGGTGATTTTTTCGATGCGCTCCGGCACGTCCGGGCGGCTGTTGGACAGGTCGTCGGCGATGACCACGTCATAGTCCCGCTGCAGCAGCTCCACCGCGATGTGGGACCCGATGAACCCGGCTCCGCCGGTAAGCAGTACGGTTTCCTTCATGATGCTTCCTCCCGAATCCTGTGGTTTACTGCGGCGTCTGGCGCACAACGGCGGAGAACCGGTACACGCCGGTGCCGTCGTACAGCGGGGCCGTCAGCTGCTGGGCCAGGCCGCTGTGACGGTGGACATAGTACAGGGGGATGACCCAGCTGTCCTCCACCAGCATGGCCTCCGCGTCCTCCAGATAGGCGTCCCGGACCTCCACATGGCCGGAGGCGTCCGCCGCCCGCAGCAGCATGTCATAGGCGGTGGAATAGAAGTACCCATTGCCGCTTTCCCACAGGGACAGCAGGCCCGAGGCGTCGCCCCGGTCGGCGGTGACGGTGGTCAGGGCCACCATAAACTCACCCTGGTTCAGGGCGTCCGCCAGCTCCTGGGCCGTGGCTCCCCGCAGGATGGCGATGAGCCCCAGCTTCTGCTTCCAGGCGTCCTGGACGGCGGCGGCGGTCCGGGCCGCCGTCTCGTCGGTGCTGTCATACAGCAGGGTGATCTGCCCGGCGGCCTTCACGCCGCCTGCCTCCTCCAGCAGGGTCCTGGCCTGCTGGCACAGGGCCTCGTAGTTATCAGGCTCATTGTCGATGAGACTGCCGCTGCCCTGGCGGAAATCGCCGCCCATGGTGTTGCGCAGCCCCGGAGGGACAATGCCCTGGGCGGGGTCCAGAGGCTGGTCCTCCGTCAGCGCGTTCCGGTCGATGGCCAGGGCCAGGGCCCGGCGCAGGGACTCGCTTTCCAGGCTGCCGGTCCGCTGGTTCAGCAGCAGCAGGGTGGTCTGGGGATAGGGATCGGAGGTGTCGCCCTCCGGCAGGTTCATAGCAAAGTCCACGTCGCCGCCGGACAGCAGGTCCGCCCGGGCCTGGCCGTCCGTCTCGAACCGGAACTCCAGCACGTCCGGCCCCAGGCGGCGGGCGTCATAGTACCCGTCGGCCGCCTGGGCGGTGAGGCCCGTCTCGTCCCAGCCGGTGGCCCGATAGGGGCCGTCGGTCAGCAGGGTCTCGGAGTGCAGGGACCAGTCCTCCCGCTCCGCCGCGTCGCTGCGCACCGGCATGGTGGCCGTCCCGGCGCAGACATCCGTCAGGAAATAGGCGCACTTGTAGGAGAGCTTCGCCACGAAGGTGAAGTCGTCCGGGGCGGACACCTGAAGAAGGCTTCCGTCCTGCTCGGCCTGCACCTGGTCAAAGCCCGCCACCATGTCCAGCAGGGCCGCATGGGGGGAGCCGGTGGCCGGGTCCGCCAGCCGCTGCCAGGCATAGACAAAGTCGTGGGCGGTGACGGTCTGCCCGTCGGACCAGCGGACGTTCTGCCGCAGGGTGAAGGTATAGGTCTCGGTGCCGTCCAGGTTGTCCTCCACGGTGTAGGATTTGGCGGCGGCGTAAACCGGCTGGATGCCGCCGTCCTCCCCCCGGGAGAGCTTCATGAGATTTTCAAACAGGTGGGCCACCACCGTGCGCTCGGCATCGGAGGAGGCCATGGCGGGGTCCAGGGTGGCCGGGGCGGCGTCCAGGCACACCCGCAGGGTCATGGTGTCCCGCGGCTGGGCGCAGCCGGTCAGAGCCAGCATGCACAGCACCAGCAACAGGGCCATGTACCGTATCCGTCGTTTCATAGGGGCCACGCTCCTTACTTTGATTTGGGCTCCGCAGGAGTCACCCGGCCGTCCTCCTCCAGGGTGGCGGGGATGATCTGGCTGCGGGTGTTGCGGGCGATGTCGTCCAGCCGCATGCGGGAGGGGAAGTCCGACAGCAGGGTATAGGCCACGCCGTGCTTCTTGGCCCGGCCGGTGCGGCCGATGCGGTGGATGTAATATTCATTCTCCTCGGGCACCTCGAAGTTGAACACCGCGTCCACGTCGTCCACGTCGATGCCCCGGCTGGCCACGTCCGTGGCCACGAACACACGGAGCTGTCCATCCCGGAAGCGGGCCATGACCTCCTCCCGCTTGCGCTGGGGAATATCGCCGTGGATGCACTGGGCGTCCAGCCCCCGCAGCTGCAGGAACTTGGTCAGCCGCTCGGTGGAGCCCTTGGTGTTGCAGAAGCAGATGACCCGGTCCAGCTGCTGGGCGCGGATGATGGAGGCGATGGCGTCCACCTTCTTGTCAGACGGCACCTCGATGCGGTATTGCAGGATATCGGGCTTGTTTTCCCGGGTGGCCTGGACGGTGATCTCCTCCGGGTCCCGCTGATACACCCAGGAGATGTCCATGACCTCCCGGGAGATGGTGGCGGAGAACATGCCCAGATTCTTCCGGTGGGGAATCTTGTCCAGAATGCGGGTCACATCGTGGATAAAGCCCATGTCCAGCATACGGTCCGCCTCGTCCAGCACCACGGTCTGCACCTGGCCCAGGGTGACGGTGCGGCGCTTCATGTGGTCGGACAGGCGGCCCGGGGTGGCCACCACGATCTGGGGCCGCCGCTTCAGGGCGTTGATCTGCTTGCCGATGGGCTGGCCGCCGTACAGGCACACCAGCCGCACCCCCTCATGGCACACGGCGATCTGGCGCATTTCGTCGGTGATCTGCATGGCCAGCTCCCGGGTGGGGGCCAGGATCACCGCCTGGACCTCCTCGCTTTCCGGGTCGATGCGCTCGATGATGGGGATGCCGAAGGCCATGGTCTTGCCGGTGCCGGTGGGGGCCTTGGCGATGACGTCCTTCCCCTCCAGCATGGGGGGGATGCACCCGGCCTGGACGGGGGTGCTGATCTCATATCCCTTGTTCCTTATGGCGCGCATGGTGGCCTCGGACA
>QRFC01002948.1_pt1 | contig 11804 bp, 11 predicted proteins | sample 1861061 | NCBI WGS metagenome assembly QRFC01 (sample SAMN09711282, study PRJNA482702) | Human gut metagenome, whole genome shotgun sequencing project. | reverse complement strand
GGTGCCTAAATACAACGGTACTACGGGTGAGAAGGTGGAATGGGGTGCTCCTGTCCGCGATACGGACGCTATCGCCTCCACAGTATGGTACCGTGATGCAGTTTGTCGTGCCAAGAGCATGGAGGACATGTACTACCGCCTGAATGATCCGGAATACCGTGGTGATGTCCTGGGCTTCAATATGCGCGGCATCGCATTGCCTATTACAGGCAAGTATCTGGGTGCCATGTTTACCACCAAGAAATCCTAACCCTAAAAATTAAAGAACAATGAGCTATATCAATATGAAATCGCGGAGAAGCTTTGACTTCTTCGCCCCCTATACAGAAGAAGGTGACCGCTGTGTACAGATACCGTTCCCGGTCGCTGTAACCCGTAAAACTGAAGGTAAGTCGCTGGTGCACGACTGCAATCCGCAAATAGTGGATATTGCCGCCGAAACCGCAGCAACCACTTTTGAACTGGACACCCGGGTGCAGGCCGGTTCGTTGCTCATCGTCAGGAATGCCAGCACCAATGCCCAGACCATCGGCAAGGTTGCCTGTGCGGCAAGCAAAGTGACTACGTTGATGTATGACGGAAATGCTTACATCAGTATCGGAACCTCAGAAATCGGAGAATGATGGCAGCACGAGGTTTACGCAACAATAATCCGGGTAACATCCGCCTGTCACGTACTGTGTGGCAGGGGGAAATCCGCCCCTCGCGTGACAGGTCTTTCTGCCAGTTCCGTACGATGGCCTACGGTTATCGTGCCCTGATAAAGTTACTACAGAACTACCGCCGTAACAACGGCTGCCGTACGATAGCGGACTTCATCAACCGCTGGGCGCCTCCTGTGGAAAACAACACTTCCGGCTATATCAGCCGGGTGTGCCGGGAGATGCAGGTTCCGAACACGTATGTGCCCGATGTGAACGACCGGGTAACCATGTGCGCTTTTGCCGCCGCCATCTCACAGGTGGAAAACGGAGTGCCGGCAGTAACGGCGGACGTGGAAGCGGGATGGGAACTGCTCTGATGATTGATAACCCTTAATGATTTCCAGCCATGAATTCAGACCTGATAATGCAGATTCTCCAATGGCTTGTGCCGAGCGGCATTGCCGGTTCCCTCTGGGCATGGCTGAGACATCGGGAGAACAACAAGGTACTCGCCGCCAAGGAGCGGAACGACGCCTATAAGGAAATGTACGACAACCTGTCAGGAACATTAATAGACTTACAGAATGAGAATATTAAACTCTACAAGGCAGTGCGGGAACTTAACCGTACCATTCAGAGGGCTTCTACTTGCCGGCATTATGCTGACTGCCCTATCCGTGGCGAGCTGCAGAAGTCCGGAGCCATTGGTGCGGAACGAGCACAGCCAAAAAGACAGCCTCTCGGGCAGAAGCGGGTTCGCTCTCCTGCAGCAGCCTGTTCCGCCCAGCATGGCGAAGACGAAATTCCCGACGGATATGCTGGAACTGATTCCGGTGGGCACAGGCTTTAGCCGCCGCAGCGGGCAGGCTACGGTGAATGTCACCCGCATATCGGAAGACAGCCTGGAAGTGACGGCTGCCTGCGACAGCCTGGCCCGGCAGATACTCATCCTTACCGAAGAGAACATACGCATCCGTAACGAGCTTTTCAGGGAGAAGGAGAAACCACCACCTGAAACGGTACATGAACCTACCGGCTTCCAGTGGTTCCAGATATGGATCGGGCGTACGGCCGTCGCCGCCCTTCTGCTGGGAATACTCAGACGGCGATTTATTAACCCTTAAACTTGGAATAAACATGGATAAATTAATATTCGGAATGTCGCAGGTCAAATTCTGCGGCCTTGAAATCGGCTGGTTCGACGAACAGGGAGTCACCCCTGCGGGTACCGCCGCTACCCAGGTGGACATCTACGCCGCCCAGGTAAAGGACGGCCCTGTGGCGACAATCACGAGCAATCCGGGAAAGAAGGCCTTTACGGGCAACCTGATTGACATGTCGGCTGAAAACCTTGTGAATACAATCGGAGGGAGCAAGGATGACCAGGGCAACTGGGAGCCGCCCGAGAAATGGGAGAAGACGGGTGTCATGGATATTGTCTGTGACAGCGGCCATACCATCCGCCTTTACAAGGCGAAAGTCACCGGCAATGACTTCGGCGGCGGCGTGAACTCCCAGGGCGTACTCTCCGTCCAGCTCAACATCGAGGTTATGAAGGATGAGAACGGCAAGCGGATGAAGATATTCGCCCCCGGCATCGATCCTGAAACCGGCAAACCGAAACCGTCTGAAGAAGCCTGACACGTATGGAGCGCCTTGAAATGGAAATCCTCTCGGAAAGGGTAATGCAGGACGGGGGCATCTCGCTTCCCCTGCGCCTTCCCGGCGGAAGGCATATCCGCTGGGTGATGCGTGTCCCCACTTATGCGAGCCTGCTGAATATCGGCCGGATGTACCTGAAGCTGGGGGTCCGGTATGACGAGGTGAAGGAATATGACTTCGAGCAGAAAGTGGAGTTCATCACCCGCCACGGGGTGGGCGTGAGCCGCTTGGTGCCTGCGGTATCGTCCGGCGGCGTATCCTCTCCCCGTTGCTGAACCGCCCCGTAGCCTGGATGCTCCGGCACTGGATGCACCCGGCCGCCCTTGAGGAAGCCTGGATAATAGTCGTGCGCATGTTCGGTACTGTCCCTTTCGGAAATATTATCAGATTGGCGGAGACAATCAACCCGATGTCGCCCCTGCTGAGCCACGGAAAAGGATAGAACGGGAGTTAAAGGGCTATATGGAGCCTTCACATAGCCCGTTCGGACTGATAGGACAGATAGCCCGCGATACGGGCTGGAGCATAAGGTATATCCTGCACGGGGTGAACTATCCGACGCTCATGCTGATGTGGCGGGACTGTCCCAGGCATATTCCCGCACGCAGAAAGACGCCCGCCGAACTTTCCCGGGAGATGTCCGCCCGCAGCGGCGGTACCCCGGAAAACATGTCGCCCCTGGAGTTCTTCAGGAGCATGGAGGAAGAGGAATGAAAACTGTTTGTCACATAATAAACCGCTATAAGAAATGCAGCCTATCAAGCTTGAAATATTCCTGGATGACAGGACGCTTGCCGGCATGAAGTCGGCCGAGGGCAACATAGCCGCCCTGGAGAGCTTCAACAGGCAGATGGTCGAACGTCTGCAGGGCGAGCTCAAGCAGTTGGAGAGACAGTACAGGCAGCTGCAGAAGCAGGGCCTTGCCGGTGACAGGGAACTCGCCGACATACAGGCGCTCAAAGGTGTCATCGGCGGCCTGAAGGATGAGATAAAGGCATACGAGGCCGCCAAGAGACAGGCCGGCGAGACGCCCCTTGTGGCGCATGACCCGGCACCGAAGCTGAACCAGGTCAGAATGACCATGGCACAGATCGCCCGGGAACTTCCCTCGCTGGCCATGGGGCCGCAGATGTTCTTTCTGGCCATATCCAACAACATCCCGATGTTTACGGACGCCGTGAGCAATGCCCGCAAGGACTACGAGCTCATGACGGCCGCAGGAAAGAAGGCGACCCCGGTATGGAAACAGGTGGCAGCTTCGCTGTTCTCCCCGCAAACGGCACTGGCGGCGCTTATTACGCTGACGGTGGTATACCGTAAAGAAATAGGAGAATGGATAAAGGGACTCTTTAGCGGGAAAAACGCTATGGATGAACTGCGTGAATCCATGCGGGAAACCTATGAGGTGGAAAAAGAGGCGAACGCCACATTCGTGAAAAGCCGGTTTGAGATGGACAGGGTAATCAAGTCCGTAAAGGAGTTCAAGGGAAGCAAGGAGGAGGAACGCAAAAAGGTAACCGAACTCAACCGTACATACGGTGAAACGTTCGGCTACTACCAGACATTGAGCGAATGGTATGATACGCTTATGAAAAAGAGTTCCGACTATATCGAGATTCTCGTATTGGAGCAGAAGGCCCGGAAATGGCTTGACAAGGCCGTAGAGGAGAGCGATAAGGCCGACAAGCTGAAAGCGGAAGGTGTGGAAGCCCATCGCCCATGGTTCGGTGCCGGCGGTAAAATCCACAAGTTCTTCGGCGGAGGTTCCACCGACCAGTTCGGTAGCGACCCTGCTTTAGTGGCTTACAACAGGAAACTCAAGGGCATCTATGATGCGGAAGAGGATGCCCTCAAACGTGCGGAAGAGTTTCAGGATAAAGCCGCCCGTATCAAGGAGGGAACAAATATCAATACCGTAGTTTCCGGTTCGGTGGAAGAATTGGAAAGCAGCATAGCGGAGAAACGCAAGGCGCTGAAGAAACTCACAAACAAGGAGGATTATGAGGCGGCCATGAAAGTAATAGAAGCCGAGGAGAAAAAGCTGGAAACCATTACGGGAAAGAAAAACAAGGACGGTGGCAGGAATGCTTCCGACTATCAGGATGCTCTTTCCGACGCCCGCCTGCGTGCACAACGTAAGCTGGAGGATGCCCGTATCGCCCTGATGGCGGAAGGCAGCGCCAAACGCAAGGCACTGCTCCGTCAGGAATACGAGCAGACACTTGCCGCCATCGACAAGGAAGAACGGGAGCTGCTCTCCAGGCTGGAGAAATCGAAAAAGGCCGGCAATCCGGTAGCCCCCGGGGAGGCTGACCGGATAAGGCAGGACGCTTCCTCACAGCGTGTGGTTGCCGGCGTGCAGTATATGCAGGATGTCTACGACGAGGAGAAGCAGTTCCGGGAAAAGGACCGGCAGGCGTGGATAGACTACAACAGGGAGTACGGCAGCTACCAGGAGAAACGGCTGGCAATCACGCAGGATTATGCCCTGAAGATTGCCGCAGCCGAAACCGAAGGTGAAAAGGCCATGCTGAAAAGACGGCGCGAGGATGAACTGAAAGAGCTTGATTTCGGGGAGTTCAAGAAGACCGTCAACCTCGCCGACGTATTCGGCAATCTGGATGCCCAAAGTACGGAGGCGCTCTCCGCACTTCGCGACAAGCTGAAGGAATACATCAGCGGAGCGGCCAAAGAATTACGCCCCTCGGACTTGAAGCAGCTGCAGGACGCACTGACGAATATCGACCTGAAGCTTGCCGACCGCAAGCCCTTCCGGGAACTGAAACGGTCTATGGATGAATACGCCAACGCCCAGGGAACTGTCCAAAAGGCGCAGGAGGATCTGAACACCGTCATGGCGGGCGGAAAGGTTATTACCGGTCTGTACAGGGATGAGACGGGCAAGCTCGTCACCGGACTGCTTACCCAGGAGCAGGCAGAGAAGAAACTGACTGAGGCCCAGGAAAACCGCCGCAGGAAACGTACGGCAATGGCTCAGAGCCTGCAGGGGGTTGCGGGCGAAATGTCATCCTACGGACAGGCGGCCGATGATGTCGTCAGTATGCTGGAAGGGTTCGGAGTGTCGGTGGATGAGAATGCCAAGCGGGTGATAGAGGGGTTCAATACCATGTCGGAAGGTATCGGCCAATTTGCGAACTCCATGCTTTCGGGTGACATCGGTGGCATGATAAGCGGCGTGGTGAATACAGCCGGCGGTTTTGTCAAGACATTGGGCAGCCTTTTCGGTACGGATTGGGGCGGTCAGCGTTCCGAAAGACGTTACCAGCAGGCAAAGGAGCGTTATGAAAGCTATATGGCGGTGCTTGACAAAGTCATCGCCAAACAAAAGGAACTGGTGGCATCCATGGAGACCGATACGCTGGCGAATGCCAATAATTCCTACAAGAAAGCCGGAGAACTCCTGCAGCAACAGGAAGAATACGCCCGCGAAATGGGAAAGGCATATCTGAATGCCGGGGCGAGCAAGGGGTTTCTCGGTATCGGTTCCAAGGCTTCCCACGGAACGAAGCAAAGGGAGGGCATATCCTCTACCGCATGGGAACAGGCGCGCCGGGTGTTGGGAAGCGATTTTTCCAAAGTGGCCGACGGCCGTATGACCGGTCTCTTTGACCTGAGCTATGAGAAACTGGTGGAACTGCGTGATGAAGCCACCGGCTTCTGGAGTGAACTGCATGAGGACACGCGCAAATATCTGGAACAGATTATCGAGAGCGAGGAAGCCTGGCAGGAAGTGCAGGAAACACGCAAGGAAGCCATGACGGGCATCTCCTTCGAGAGCGTGCGCAGCAGCTTTCTGGACATGCTCATGGATATGGACAGCAGTACGGCGGACTTTGCCGACAACTTCGAGAAGTACATGCAGAGGGCCATGCTGAACAGCATGCTTTCGGAAAGCTACAATGAACGCCTTAGGAAGTGGTATGACTCGTTCGCCGAAGCCATGGAGGAGAAGACGGAATGGCGGACGGGCCAGGGCAGACGCGGACGTAACAGGTATAAAGTTACCACCGAAGCTGCGGGTGTGCTGAGCCAGACGGAATATGACGCTCTGAAGGAATCCTGGGATTCGATTGTCAGTGATGCGCTGGCTGAACGTGACGCGATGAAGGAGATATTCGGCTGGCAGGGTGATCCGGCAAGCTCACAGTCCGGACGCAACGGAGCCTTCACTACCATGACACAGGAACAGGGCACACTTCTGGAAGGGCTGTTTACTTCCTTGCAGGACCATGCCAGCGGCATGCACAAACTTCTGGAAGAGCTCGCCAAATCAAGGAAGGAAGACCACGACCTGCTCGTCAGCATTGCTGAGAATACAGCCTACTGCCGGTATCTGGAAAGTATCAACGAGATTATGGAATATTTTAGAAACAATGGAATAGAAGTGTCATGATGTACGACCTGACAGGATATATGGTGATTAACGGCAAGGATGCCTGGACGGAGTATTCGGCCTTCCTCTGCGAGGACAGTCCGGAAGACAGCACGAACGTGACCGAACTGCTCAAACCGCCCGAGATGAAGGAATATACGGCTGTGGATTTCAGGGAGCGTAACGGTGAGGAATTGCCGGAGCAGCTTCCCCTTCCACGCTGCAAGGCCCGCGACCTTACACTGTATCTGGCTGTATACGCCTCTTCACTTTCCGAATGTGAGACAAGGCGGCTTGCCCTGATGCAGGCACTCATGCAGGGCTGGGTAACCCTTCGGGTAAAAGGGATATCCATGGAATACAGGCTTTACTACAAGGCTGCCACACCGGCCGATATCCTGACCGATGCACTTGACGGAACTGCAGTGGCCAGATGGAAAATCAAGTTCAGGGAACCGAAACCGGCCCCCTTTTAAATGATATTTAAAGACTGTTCGAATGGAGCTCAATATCTATAACCAATCCGGAGAACTGAAGCTGACCGCCTCGGTAACCTCATCCTCTGCATGGAACCTCGAGTTGATGAGAGAGAATGCACTCTCGCTTACCTTCACAATCCCGGTCTGTGTGCCGTTGCAGGTGAATGACTATATAATACTGGAAGGTGTAAGGTTCAGCGTGAAGAAAGAGTACAAGCCCAGGAAAAAGAACAGCCAGAAGTATAGCTATTCGGTAAAGTTCTATGCTCCCATACATGATGCCCAGCAGGTGGTATACCTTCACCTTACGGATGGCCAGTACGAACCTCAGTTCAGTCTTGACGGCAGTCCCCGGGAACACCTGCAGAAATGGGTGGACAACATGAACCGTATTTACGGTGAAGAGCGCTGGCGTATCGGTGATGTGATTGATGCACCTAATCAAAATATAGAATATAGCAATACTACATGTTGGGATGCACTGGCATCCATGGCCGATATTTTCTCGACCGAATGGTGGTCGGACGGCTTCTATATTAATCTGTGCCGTTGTGAGCGCGGGGAACGTGTGGAACTGGGATACGGGAAGGGACTTACCTCGCTTACGCAAACGGAAAATAGCGATGACGTAAAATTCTTCACCCGGCTTATTCCGCTGGGAAGTACCAGGAACATAGACCGCAGCCGCTACGGTTTCTCCCGTCTGCAGCTGCCCGATCGCGCCAAGTATGTGGACAGAAATACGGACTACGGACTGTATGAACATGTGGAAGAGGATGCCTTTGCGGGTATCTTTCCTCATTATACGGGAACTGTGTCCTCCGTACGTTCACAGGAAAGGACCGGGAATGACGGCAAGCCCTTTACGGTCTATTATTTCAAGGACGAAGGTCTGGAATTTGACCCATGTGATTATGAGATTGCGGGACTTGTCAAACAATTGTCTTTCCAGAGCGGTGAGCTGAACGGGCGTGATTTCGAGGCAAACTATCATTCGGAAAGCAAGGAATGGGAAATCATCAATACCTACCCGGATGAAGATACGCAATTGCCCGGGGGAAACCTTATACCGCATGCTGGTGACAAATATATCCCCTGGAATTTCCGTATGCCCGAAGCTTACGAAAAACAGGCCGAGCAGGATTACAAGGCGGCCGTTGATGACTTTCTCTCGTCATACAGCGAAGACACCACCAAGTACGGCGGCGATACCGATTACACCTATATTGAGAAGCACTCCGTCCCTCTGCGGCTGGGACAGTCGGTAAGGCTGCTCAGCGAAGAGTATTTCCCCGGCAGCGGTTACCGGGATACACGCATGACAAAGGTTACACGCAAGCTGGAAAACCTTTCCATGGCGGCCGTTGAATGCACGAACCGAGTCGGCAAGGGCTGGAAACGCAGCCTGGAAAGTAACCTGAACGGATTGCAGTACGTTGTCGGCGGGCTGCTGGACCGCTCGGTTATCGAGGTGCTTAAATCATGGGACAACCGTGAGGCCAGTGAATACAACGTATTTTCCGCACTACGTTCTTTGGCCGAATTTATCAACAAGAAGAAGGATGACACCGCTCAAGGAATAATTACCTTTCTCAAAGGGCTTTTAATAGGCGAAAACGGCAGTGGCATTACCGTCCTTGAAAACGGCATGTCACAGGCGGTTGTCGATTATCTGTATGTCAAGATCAAGGCCGTATTCGACGAACTCGAGGTCAAGAAGAAAACATACGTGGGCGGTGAGCTGGTGATATCCCATGCTGGGATGAAGTGCATCAAGGTAGAGGAATTGGAGGATGTTTACCGCTGCTATATGAAGGCCGAGGAAGACGGCATCGAAATCGAGAACCGGTTTACTCCCGGCTCCCTTGCCATCGCACAGGAATGCAACATCAGGACCGGTGTGTCGCAACATGTGGGCAACCGTTATTATTGGCGGTTGGTAACATCTGTGGGCAAGGATTATATAGACCTTTCCAAAACGGCCTGTGACCCGAATGTGGAGAATGACATTCCCGCCGCAGGTGACGATATCGTCGGTCTTGGGCATAATACGGATATCACCCGTCAGGGGGCAATCATCCTCTCTTCGGTGAATGAGGTGTCCCCCTCGATACTCATGTACCAGGGTATAAATGACTTTACTTTAGTTGGCAAAGAAGTTATAGGCTTTGATTATGATAAGGCGACCGGCAAGGCAAGGATGCGTGTGTATGGTGATGCCTATATTGGTGCCAAAGACAGAAGTTCTTACGTGGAATATAGGCAGGATAACGGTGTCAATATCAAAGGGAGGCTCCATATAGAGAAAGGTTCATCCGGATGGAAGAATATGGAAGGTCTGCCGGATGAGATACAGGCCGCTGTCGACCTGGCAGAAAAGGCACAGGATGCTATAGACAGTGCGGCAGTCGGCAGTGTCAACTTACTCCGAAACAGTGGATTTGCCGGGGACTACCAGTCCGAAGAACTGTCTGCCGAAACACGGTTGTCTGCTGATGCGGAGCTGTACAGCAAGTCCCTCAAGCATTGGTCCGGCATGGCTACCGTACAGGACGATTCCGGTTCCGTATCCGGAAAGTCTGTGATTGTCGGCAGCCTGTCGCAATCGGTATCACTCATGAATCAGGAGGTATATGTTATCAGCTATAAGGCAAAAGGTACGTCGCTGGCTGTCAGTTGCGGTGATTACAACGTTGCCCGGTCTCTCACGTCCGAGTATCAGAGATATACGCATAAACTCACCTTCAGTGGTGCAGGTATATTCATGCTATCCGGTAGCGCAACCGTTTGTGACATCCAGTTGGAACGCGGGACAATTGCTACGGACTGGAAGCCGTCACCTCTTGACAATGACAAGACGATGGAGAAGTTTCAAGGCATTCGGTATATTACTAATGCAATAAAGAACGGTAGTGTGGATATCATTGGTGGGCTTATTCTTGCCAATATGATACAGTTAGGTAACTACAAAGATGGCAAGATGCAGAAGGTGACTGCGGGTATTTCCGGCATTTACAATGATGACGACGATGTCGCTGACTGGGCGGGTGGTACATTTGAACAAGCCATTCGTACAGTGATGATGTACAAGAATAATCCCCGGTATCAGCCGACTGTAGCAGATTTGGAGAATATGGCGAAAGCTGTCCGTACACATGGTGGTCGTGCGATCCTAAATGATGTTATCCTACGTGGATATGTATATGCTCTCGGAGGATATTTTCATGGAGCCATTGAGCAGGCTGACGGTTTCAATAAGATGAACGAGGACGGTAGCGTGAGTTTTGCAGGTGGAAAAATACGTTGGGGTACTGATGGTAAACCGGTAATTGAGGGGAAGATAACCACTGCTTCCGGTGGTAAACGTATTGAAGTTTCCGCTGAAGAAAACCGGATTATTATGTATAATGATGCGGAGCAGGAGGTGGGACGGATTGACTTTGTGGACTCTGAGTATAATGGTACAATTTTAAGCCTTCCCCGGATAAGGCTTAAGAATGTCGTTACTTCCAATGGCGTGAGTTCAGATGTACATTCTATTTATATCAATCCCAGCAGTATTCTGATGGACCAGGTTTTTCGAGATGGGACTTATTCAGTCCTGCTAAACCCTTCCGGATTGGAATTTTTAAAAGATGGAGTAAGGACAAAAAAATATTCAAACGTATAAGAACTATGGAATTGAATGCTATAAAAAGTAAAGGTAATTGGGGTGAAATGGCCGCCGATTTGAATGCAAACTTTGCCGCTGTAACGGCAGAGCTTGAGAAACTGAAAGCCACCAATGTTAAATTCAAGGGGTATTTCACCAGTGAAAAGACATTGATGGCTTCCTTTCCGTCTCCTTCCCCCGGTGACACGGCATGGGTGGGCGAGGTATATCCGGGAACGGTCTACGAATGTAAGGCGACTGGAGCCTGGTCCAATACGGGTAAGATTCCGTCCACTCCATCCGTGCAGCTGGCCGATTATGCCAGGAAGGAACTTGTCAATAGCCGGACAACCGAATATAATGTTTCCGTCCAGCATCCTACTTCGGGTACCGGTGGAACAAACAGCTACACACTTGAGGCAGCGATAGTCCAAGTTCCGCCAGAACTTAGGAACGTCGGGCTGAAGGTGTCGTTCATCAATTCAGATGGAAAAGTAGAAACGTGGGAGTTCTATGGCGGGACGTTTACAAGTGCCGGTAGTTGGAAGCAAATACCCAATCAGGCAATGATTGAACGAATTGATAACGATATATTCAACTTAAACGCCGATAAGATGGACATAGATGGAACTTACGACAAAGAGATAACATTAGAACTGTCTCCATCGGCAGTTTGGCAATCCCTTAAGAATATTTTCCCCGAAGGGAAAGATTGTACCATTCACATTGATAACCCGAATAAGCAAACTATATTCTTGGCGTTCTCGTCTGTATCTCCATATCAAGGCCAACAATACCACACCGGAATCCTTCCTTTTACAGGAGTATTTCGCAAGAATGGAAAAGGCGGGCTGTGAAATTGTCGTTATGGAGGTAGCGTCCCAGGGACTGAAATTACATAGAACGCAGGGCTTTACCTTCGAGCTTGGTATTTTTACCAATTTAGAGCCCGACCATATCGGACCGAATGAGCA
>QRFC01002947.1_pt1 | contig 11805 bp, 7 predicted proteins | sample 1861061 | NCBI WGS metagenome assembly QRFC01 (sample SAMN09711282, study PRJNA482702) | Human gut metagenome, whole genome shotgun sequencing project. | reverse complement strand
AATTTACTACATCTGAGTTAAATGTTCCTCCAGTAATAAATGCCTCCAGGGCGTAATACACGGTATATTTCTTGCATGCCTTTTCGGTCTTCCGGAACGCAATAGAGAACATGCGAACAGAGAACCAGATCGAACGAATTGTCCTCAAAAGGCATTTGTGTAATATCGACTTTGTATGTAGCAACATTCGGATTGATGTCTCCATCAATATATTCTGCAACAGATGGTGAATTTCTTAGATAGTTCTTTAATCCCATCACTGGTGCGAAATCTAATATTCGTAACGGTTTTGTATTCTCTGTCATAATTACATTTTGAATGTATTTACAGAGAATACGCGTCCGTTCCAAAGACAAACAATGTGGACATCTTATATTTTTGCGTATTGCCACATTTCCATGCGAAAGAAAACGACGGGAAGACTTGCTACAACAGCAACATTCATATTTATTGCCAGCTAAAAATATAGCTTCGATTTTGAATAATGCATAATGAAGTGCGAGCCGTTTTTTTTCGCTGACACATTTTTGGTAAAGTCTTCTAATCATTTTCTGTTTGTTCTATTGTTACATTCTTTCCGGAACCTCGATGCCCAGTAACGACATGCCTGATTTTACGACTTTGGCGACATTTTCAGATAATACCAGACGGAATTGTTTGATTTCCGGATTCTCTTCACGGAGGATAGAGAAGTCGTGGTAGAACTGGTTGTATTCTTTTACCAGGTCGTAAATGTAATTGGCAATATAAGCCGGGCTGTATTCTTTCCCTGCTTCTTTAACTGTTACAGCGTAATCGGCAATCATCTGGACTAACCCTTCTTCTTTTTCAGAGATGGGAGTATTGGCCGGCAATTGTTTCGGTAATACGATGCCTTGTTCAGCAGCTTTTCGTAAAACAGAACGGATACGGGCATATGTATATTGTATGAATGGTCCTGTATTTCCGTTAAAATCGATAGACTCTTTCGGGTTGAAGGTCATATTTTTGCGCGGATCGACTTTTAAGATGAAGTATTTCAGAGAACCTAATCCGACAATGCGGGAAATATTGGCAGCTTCTTCCGGAGTCATTTCATCCAGTTTACCCAGTTCCTGCGAAATTTCATGAGCAGTACCGATCATTTCTTCCATCAGGTCGTCTGCATCGACAACCGTACCTTCACGGCTCTTCATCTTACCTTCCGGAAGTTCTACCATTCCGTAAGAGAAGTGTACCAGACCTTTTCCGAATTCAAAGCCCAGTTTATCCAGTAAAATGGAAAGAACCTGGAAATGATAATTCTGTTCGTTTCCTACTACATAGATCATTTTATTGATAGGGTAATCGTCGAAGCGTAGTTTGGCGGTACCGATATCCTGTGTCATATATACGGAAGTTCCATCGGCACGGAGCAGCAGTTTCTCATCCAGTCCGTCCTTGGTCAGATCAGCCCATACGGAACCGTCTTCGCGGCGGTAAAAGATACCTTTTTCAAGACCTCCCATCACTTTTCCTTTCCCTTCCAGATAAGTTTGTGATTCGTAATAGATCTTGTCGAAGTCTACGCCCATCATCTTATAGGTTTCATCAAAACCTGCATATACCCAACTGTTCATCTTTTCCCACAAGGCACGGACTTCTGCGTCGCCGGCTTCCCATTTGCGGAGCATTTCGCGGGCTTCGGCCATCAAGGTCGACTGCGCTTCTGCTTCTTCTTTGGTAAGGCCTTTTTCTTCCAGTTCTTTTAACTCCTGTTTGTAATGTTTGTCAAACAATACATAAAAATCACCGATCAGGTGGTCACCTTTCTTTCCGGATGATTCGGGAGTAACGCCCTCGCCCCATTTCTGCCAGGCAAGCATAGACTTACAGATATGGATACCGCGGTCGTTTACGATATTGGTCTTAACCACTTTGTTACCATTGGCTTTCAAGATCTCAGACAAGCTATAGCCCAACAGGTTGTTACGTACGTGACCCAGGTGTAACGGTTTGTTTGTATTAGGTGAGGAATATTCGATCATCACCAGCGGAGATTGTTCCGTAACGGGAACTATTCCGTATGAAGGTTGCTCATTGATCGTGTTCAGTAAGTCGATCCAGCACGGGCCGGCAACAGTCAGGTTCAGAAATCCTTTGATTACATTGAACTCAGATACGGCCGGTTCGTTTTTCTGCAAATATTCGCCGATTTCCTGTGCGGTCTGTTCCGGAGATTTCTTCGATGTACGGAGGAATGGGAATACAACCAGGGTAAGATGTCCTTTAAACTCTTTTTTTGTCTTCTGTAACTGTATCTGGGCGGCAGGAACTTCTGCTCCGTACAGTTCTTTTATGCCGGCAATGATCGCACCGGTAATCTGCTGTTCAATAACCATATTCTTACTTCTATATATTCGGATTTTATTTTGCCTGCAAAGGTACATGATTATTTTCTAAAAACCTGCGTATGGATATTTTGAATTAGCAGTTTGTCTATCCTTTGCTATATCCTCCAAAAGAGAGGGAACCGAGTTTACATATTTGTTGGTAATATTTACAAATCGTGCAGTATGTATGCTTATTTTTTCATTTTTTGAAAATGAAGTGAAAATAATCATCATTATTTTCAAAAAAGTGGAATCGTATTTGGATTTACTCTTGAAATGAGTCGTAAAGGGGAGTGTTAACGCATAATATCAGAAACAACAATAGAATAGTAATTTGTTTGATAACAACGATCTTTGTAATTGAAGGAAAGAGTGCTATTAGGATTCTTTTTCTTTGAGATAATAATGGATGCTTGAGTTTTGCTGATTTGGTAGCAAGATTTTGGGATACTACCGAAAGTCGGATAAGCACGAAATGTTATGACTTGGGATAGTTTGTATATGCTGATTTAGAAAGTAATGTTATTAATGATTGTAAGCGAATATAAAATATATAGAGTATTAATTTATTGTTTATTGCTGGTTACCTTTTTCGCTTGCGCGGATGAAAGTTTTGTCGGCGAAAACAATAATGGGGAGTTCTTGTCAATTACTGGTATCGGTCCTCTGAATGTGACACATGACGGGACTGCCGAAGATCATATTGTGAGTACCCTTCGTATTATAGAATTTGATCCTGCAACCGGTATTTGTCTGTCAAATGTTCTGTACACGAAAGAGCAGTGGACCAATAACATAATAAAGCACTCAATAAAACAGGGAACTTATGATTTTGTATTTCTCGCCAATGAGGCTACTAGTACATCTGTCCTTAATCAGTTAAACGGAGTTTTAAAATATGGGGATTTAAATAAAATAGCTTATCCTGCAAGTGCTTTTTCTTCTGATCTTGACATTCCTATGATACAGGAAATCAAGAAGGTTACTGTTTTGCCAAAAGGAGGAGGTATTGAATTGAGTGATGGAACGCAACAATCTTTTTTGAAGCTGGCATTGAACAGATTGGGAGTACGAGTCGATGTCGTATTGGAAGCCGAAGATGATTTTGAAGCCGTTTTTACCGGTGTTGTATTCAGCAATATACCTGATTTAGTCCCTTTGACAGCTAATTATAGCGGAAGTATCGGAAGGAGTATCATACGTAAATTTACATTAAGTGAAAACGGAAGTTATTTTTCAGACGGAATGCCCTCTACTGTGGGAACAACCTGGGCAAAGAATATAAATCGTATTATTTTACCATCCAGTGAGCCTGTGGATAAATCAGAGAAATCGGAAGCTGTCGTTTTTACTGTTAATATGGGGACTAATTATAATCCTTCCTGTGAGTTGGAGATAAATTCGAATCCGGTAGATTATAGTCTTCCGATGAATAGTAAGCTTGATTTGACGGGTATTATCCGGGATGCTTTGCATGTAAATGTAAAAGCTTCGGATTGGAGTGAATATGATGGAAACTGGATTATATCCGGCAATAAAAAGCTGAATGTTTCACATACACAAGTCAGTATAACCGATTTTAATGGGGCACGGATTTCATTTTGGTCGAATATGCCTGAAGTGAAGGTGTTGCCTGAAGTCTTTATTGGGACGAGTACAGTTACGGCAAAAACAGAAAGTATTTTTAATGATTTGGTGTTGAAAGATATAGATGTAACGGATAATGGAACGACAGTTACTTATGCAACTTCTCGGTTTTCTTATACTTATGATAAAGTTTCCGAATCAGGTTCCGGTTATATGGATATCCTGCTTGATGAGCAGAATGCCGCCGGGCAAAATATATACCGGATCATTTTGTCGGCTGAAGATGAATACGGAGGAAAATTGCAAAAAGAGATAGAAGTGAAAACCAGTCAGTATGGCGGACGTCATGCTTTTACAGAAGGAACAAGGTATGTCGGAGCTTTTTACCGGAAAAATGAAACCGGAGAAAGGGTTGTTACCGGACAGCAGGAAAGGAATAATGACTTGCCGGAATATGACGGACTTACAACATGGAAAGCAACCGTTATCGACGGAGATTTTGTTGTACTAAGTACAACTCCCAGCTTCGATCCGGGCATAGGAACATACAGTCCCGGAAACCCGGAGAAATATCCGGTTACTCCAAATGAATATAAGGGAGAAAGTGGGCGTATGGTAGAAGGTAGAGGACGTATTTATTTCCGTATCGGCCTTAATTCGACGCATAGCGGGGACAAGCCGAGATATGCCCTGGTTTTGGTGGAACGGTATGGAGGTATCTGGGGAGGTGGATATTGGACGTATAAAGATTCCGTCTTTATTCGGCAGGGAGAAGATCCGGATTATATTTTAAGGCCAGGCACTGAGGATGCGATAACCTCGGGGCAGTTGCAAGGCCAGCCGCGCAATGCGGCCAGAATGTTTTCACCGTTTAACTTGACCGCTCCTGAATTTAAAAATGGTGGTGAGGCTGCTAATTATCAGGTTGGTCATAAAAATGGAGTTTTTGTTAAATATCCCAGTCAGGCTGGTGCCTTCTTTCAGTGGGGGCTTCCTGACAGTACGCATTTGGAACCGTATTTTCGCCAGGCTTATCATCCGGTTAATCCGGTGATTGCGTCTTACTGGAACAAGACGTTACAGTTTTTAACGACCAACAGTAGACTATTTTTACCAGTATGGAATACTGCAACAGGAACAGCTGATCCGATATATGACTATGGTTATAAAGATATTTTTGAGATTTGTCCGGAGGGGTATCATCGCCCCAGTGATGGATATACTGACCGGATTTCCTGGAATGGTCTGTATCCTAATATGGTTAAGTATGTGAATGGGGTGAAGGTCGGTACTGCATATGTTGATGTGTTTGAAAAACAAAAGGATACAATCGCAGTAGACCACGGGGAGGATATTGCTTATTCTGAATGGAGGCAGTCGCTTTTCAAAAATCCATTGGCCGGTGATGCTGCGCGATTGGAAAATATAGGAGGATGGGACGGATCATCGGAAAAAAATGGTATTAAAATAGATCGAGAACCTAATTTTTGGCAGGATCCGAATGATACGGAAGAAGCGAAAAGGCACATCACTTTTGCTTTCGGTTTTTATGCAGACGGCTATTTTGACCGCCTTCCGGTTATAAAAAAAAGTGAGTATTCTTTTGGGGTATCTGTTGATAATGCACAGGTTGCTTATCGTGGTATTTTAGTTTATAATAAAGATAATGAGAATGCTTCGGTTTTCTTCCCTTCAGCGGGGAGACGGGCTTCTGTTTCCGGACAGGTTGAATTTTCAGGTTCGACAGGTTATTACCAGTCATCGTCTATCGGTCCTTATTCTGCGAATACACCTCAGAGTGTGTGGAGTATTAGTTTGGGGAAGTGGCCTAATCCGGGGCTCTATTACCAACTACCGACTTTTGCAGAATCAGCCCGTTGTGTCAGGGATGAAACCTTTTCCCGAAGCCGTTGACAACTATGTTTTTTGAAAGGATTGAAATGAGGAAAATTATAATACATATAAACTATCTGTTTCTTTTAGCTATTCTGTTATTTGTGACCAGTTGTGAACATGAGGTTCTGATATCGGAAGATCCGGAAGAAATAGTTGATGATAAAATAAGAATTGAGATTTTTACCCGTGTAGCTTCATATAAGCTTCCTGTTACCAAAGGTTTGAATGATGAAAACACGGTAGGTATTACTCCTTGGATACTTGTGTTTAAAGGAAATAATGAAGCTTCTGCAACTTTTGTAGAAGCTGTCCAGGCTTTTGAACTTATAGGGAAGAGATATGTTTTGCTTACTAGGCAACCTTCTGGTACGAAGTATCATTTATTAATATTGGCGAATCCGCAGAGTGAATTTTATTATGGAGATGCCGATTCGGGATATGAATTTGAAATTGAGAGTTTTACAGCTAATCTGAAAGTTGGTGTAACGACTTTGTCAGAGGCATGTTCCAACTTATTAACTGAGCCGTTGGCTATTCCTGCACAGTCGGTTGTTCCTTATAGTGGCGAAGGCGAGACAATTCCTATGAGTTACCTGTTAGAGGTTGATGAGATAAATAATTCGACAAGAATAGAGAGTGCAGATGGCAGTTCTTTGTTATTGAGCCGGGTTGTGTCTAAAATAGCCATAGTCAATGCTGCATCTAATTTCGATTTCACAGGCATTACGGCGATTGTGAATGTTCCGCGTCAAGGACAGTTACATAAATCCGATGGTGCTGTTTACAATACCTCAGGTTTAACTGAATTACGTTATGATGCGAGCTATTCGTCTCCTTTAATCGCAACCTCTGCTGTTTCCGGCGGTCAAAGTACGGCGGACAAGCCGATTTATTTATATGAATCGCCTGTATCTAATAATACTTATTTTATTATTCAGGGTACATATGAAGGGCATAATTATTTTTATAAAATGGCGATCGTGGATGACAATCTGACTTTGATGAGTCTGGAGCGTAATAAGTTATATACGTTTACTATAAACAAAGTTCATGGGCCGGGATTTGATACGGTTGCCGATGCTAAAGTTTCCAAGCCATCGAATACGGCACTTGATTATAGCGTACTGGTCGATGATAGTAATACATATGAGATAATAGCCAATAATGATTATTATTTGGGCGTAAGTAACTCCGTCTTTTTTGCTTATACGAATGAAACTGCCGAATATGAGGCTTTTAGGGTAATAACCGATTGTAAGACTATTTTTCCAAATTCGAATAAGATAAGTGATGAAAGAAGTTTGGCTGATTATGCATATAGATTGGTTTCTCCTTTTGGGATTTCTATTGCAGGTGCTGGTTCTTCGGACCCTAATGTAACTCCCGTAAATGTGGAAGTAAAAAATTATTTACAGTTTTATGATGAATTTCAGTTTAATCAGGAGGGTACAGCACTTAGACAAAATGCTTACATCACACTTAAGCTAGGAAATCTGGAGAAGCAGATTCATATTAATCAGAGAAAGGCTATTAATGCCGGAGGGGAGACGATACAATATATGCCGACGACAAACAGGGATCCTCAGTATAGAAAGGTAAACTATACTTGCTTGTCTGGCTATGTGGAAGATAATGCGGTATATAGTCCTAAAAACTGGATAAAGTTGCGTCCTTCTTCCGGTGAAGAACGAAATGATACGGATAATATCACAGTAGATGACGGAGCAATATTTATAGAAGTTTTGCCTAATCCGGGCACAGATACGCGAAACGGAATTGTGTATTTGACAACTATTGATAATAATTCATCATCCGGCATGGCGACACAGCGTATTAAAATAGATATAACTCAGTTAGGAAACAGTATTTCCGTAAATTAAAAGTAATATAGATGAAAAGAGCCTTTATACTCCTGTTCTTCATGCTCGGATGCCTGGTCATCGAGAGTAAAGCGCAGAAAATTGCAGTCAAAAGCAATCTATTATATGATGCAACGACGACGGTGAACTTGGGATTGGAATTTGGACTGGCCCGTAAATGGACATTAGATATTCCTGTCAACTATAATCCATGGAAACCGGATAATGGCCGCCGCCTGCGTCACTGGGGCGTACAACCGGAGGTGCGTTACTGGTTTTGCGAAAGTTTCAACCGTACGTTCGTAGGGTTGCATGGACATTATGCCGACTTCAATGTCGGTGGCTTGCCGGGTATTTTCAGTGAAAACATGCAAAAGAACCGGTATCAGGGACATCTGTATGGAGGCGGTATTTCGGTCGGGCATTCCTGGATATTGAAAAAACGTTGGAGTATAGAAGCGTCTGTCGGTCTGGGATATGCACGTATAGAATATGAAAAATATCCTTGTGCGGAGTGTGGCTCTAAACTGAAAGATACCGGACGAAACTATTTCGGCCCGACGAAAGCTGCTTTGTCAATTATTTATCTGATTAAATAAAAGAAGAATGATGAAAAGAAATATACAATTCATTATATGCCTGCTGGCTTTTACCTGTCTGAATGTTCTTCAGGTAAAGGCACAGTCGCGCTCTTTTGAAGGAAGTATTACGGTAAATCCCGTACGGCTGGAACAGGTGGGAGACTTTCTTTATATAGATATGGACATCGTCCTGAATGGAGTGAAAGTCAAATCGACTCGTGGTGTGGACCTTATCCCGCAGCTGGTTTCTTCAGAAAAGAGTTGTAATCTGCCTGAAGTAACAATGAAAGGGAGAGATGAATATCGGGTTTACGAACGTTCGCTTTCTCTGATGAATGCGGCGGAGAAAGCCGGTTATGAAAAACCTTATATTGTTAAGCGAGTGCATAGGCCGACAAGCGAAACGATTCAATATCGTTATATTCTTCCTTATGAATCATGGATGGCTGACGGCCATCTGGATATTCAACGAGATGAATGCGGCTGTGGTGAGACATTATTGATGAAAGTGGAACCGGTTGTAGACAGAGTAACACTGGAATATATACCGGAACCCTACGCTATTGTACCGCATATGGCTTTTATTAAACCGGTAGTCGAAGAAATTAAACGCCGTGATATACAGGTGGAAAGTTTTCTGGATTTTGAGGTGAATAAAGTAGATATTCGTCCTGAATATATGAATAATCCCCAGGAACTGGCTAAGATACGGACGATGATCGATGAGTTGAAGTCGGATCCGAGTGTTGAAGTTAAAAGTCTGGATATTGTAGGATATGCTTCTCCGGAAGGCTCGCTGGCTAACAATAAGCGTTTGTCCGAAGGACGTGCGATGGCATTACGTGACTATCTGGGTTCCCGTTATGACTTCCGCAGGAATCAGTATCAAACTATTTTCGGGGGTGAAAACTGGGACGGTCTGGTGAAAGCACTGGAAGCCGGAGATATGGATTATAAGGAGGAGGTGCTGGCTATCATTGATAACTATCCGCTTGAAACAGAGAGAAAAGCGAAGTTGAAACAGCTTCAGAGCGGTATGCCTTATCAATATTTGCTGAGAAATGTATATCCGCGTCTGCGTGTTGCTGTTTGTAAAGTCAACTTTAACGTAAAGAATTTTGATGTGGAAGAAGCGAAGGAAGTTATTAAAACGCGTCCGCAGAACCTGAGCCTGAATGAAATGTTCATGGTTGCCAATAGTTATCCGGCCGGCTCACAGGAGTTTGTCGATGTATTCGAAGTGGCTGTACGGATGTACCCGGAAAATGAGATAGCCAATATGAATGCGGCAGCGGCAGCTATCTTGCGTAAAGATCTGGTTGCGGCCGAGCGTTATCTGAATAAGGTGGATTCAAAAGAACCTGAATATATTAATTCACGCGGTGTAGTAGCTTTATTGAAAGGAGACTATAAACAAGCTGAAAAATATTTGAAAGCAGCCGCAGGTTCAGGACTGGAAGCAGCCAAAGATAATCTGGATGAATTGGCAAAGAAAAAGGCGAATATTGCTGAGATTGAGAAGACAATTAGATAAATAAATGAGTGAAAATTACTAATTAAAATTGAGTGAAATGAAAAAGAAGAATCTTTTTATGTTTGCGCTTGCATCCTTTATGTTTGCAGCGTGTAGTGAAAATCTGCCGGATGGTGGAGATGACGGCGGCGGTACTGGAGCAGGAGGTGATGCTTGGGTTTCTCTGAATGTTGTGACAACGACAACTACCAAGGCTTTGCATAATCCTGATCAGGAAAATGGTACGGCTGATGAATCGAAAGTCAATACAATGATGGCTCTTTTCTTTGATAGCCATCTTACAGGATCGAATAATCCGGCATTGTTGACTAAATTGTCATGGGGGACGGGAGAGCCTGAAATAGGAACTCCGGGACAGCCTGACGGAACCCCGACAAAGGCTTTTAAAGTGGATAAGAATTCGAAAGCTTTTATGATCATATTAAATCCATCCACTGAATTTACAACAAACGTGGCTTCTGCCAGTACATTCGATGATGTAAATAAAATTATTGCTAATACTAGTGTAGGTGCGGTTATCGGCGGTACAAATCAGAATAACTTTATGATGACCAATGCCAAGGGCAAGCTAGAACCGACAACGGTTACAGATACAGGTGGTTCGGTTAGTGTATCAGATAATGATCTGGTAACTTATGCGACTGCAGGTGAGGCGGAAGGCAAACCTTATAAAGTTACCGTAGACCGTGTAGCTGCAAAAGTACGTTTGTTTGCGGATGATAATTATCCGCAATCCACCTTGGATATTAATACTGTCGGATGGACATTAAATGTGACTAATAAAAAATATTACCCGATGTCTGAGAGAACTAAGACGTGGTTGGAAACAACGGCTCGTGGTTGTATCACTCCGTTTGATAAATGGCATTTCGGTTCTTACAGGGTAGACCCGAACTATGATGGACAGAAAACGTCTATGGCGGATATAACAACCACTCCATATACGGATAATTATGATTATTATACGCATGCTACTGTATCGCCATCGACTTGGGTAGCTGCAACAGCCGACTCTACAGGTTCTAATGCCTCTAAGATCCCGGCTTTGTATTGCCTGGAGAATACGCAGGAAGAAAATGATAACTACCAGGCCTACACTACACATGTTTTGTTGAAGGTGGAAAGTCAGCCTAAAGGGTTGCTACTTCCGGATAATGGCGATAATTATACTGGCGGAGTTTATGACGGAACAGCAGCTGCTAACAGCGATGACGATGTGGATGCTTCAGGAAATGTTAAATCTGGAAGTGACTGGATTCAGATTGGTACTAATGGGTATTATTCTTACAAATTGGTTCAGAAGTACATTGAGGCGGAATTAACGTCAAAATATAAGGATAAAGACCCGGATAATTACCTTCAGACTACGGTTACCAATTCATTTGGTGCTTACATTGATTCTTTAGTGAAATATAATGTATTAGGTGTGGATCCTGTTACTCTTCCTACCAAAGTTCAGTTTGATGCTAAAATTTCTGATGGAACTTATGCTTCTGTGGAGGATGGAGCGAAGAAAATTGCAACAGAATTCTATCAAACTGAAATTATAGCACATGGAGCAGCCGCTTATGGAAATGTATATTATTACAAAGGAGGAGAAGGCTATCATGTTATTATGATTAAGCATGATAATGATACGGATAACACGAACAATAAACTCGGAGAGTTTGGCGTGGTGCGTAATTCTGTATATGACATTGCTATCAAGGATATAAAGACTCCGGGTTATCCGATTATTCCTGAACCGGATCCAGGCAAGAAAGATGAAGAAGAAGAAAGTTTCATCTCTGTTGAAATTGGCATCAATCCTTGGACTTGGTATAGACAAGAGATAGATTTATAATTACGAAATCTTTTTAATATAAAAGGAGGTGTGTCAAAAGTCACTATCCTGTCATCCCGGGCTTGTCCCGGGATCGCATATTAATAATGTATTTAATCTAGTATGAGTTGGCGGATCAAGTCCGCCATGACAAAACAGACTTTTGTGACACCCC
>QRFC01002926.1_pt1 | contig 11874 bp, 9 predicted proteins | sample 1861061 | NCBI WGS metagenome assembly QRFC01 (sample SAMN09711282, study PRJNA482702) | Human gut metagenome, whole genome shotgun sequencing project. | reverse complement strand
TACTTCCATGATGTTTATCATAATGGGGACAGTAACAATACTCTCGAGTGTACTGGTATTCTTTTTGATGCAGTTATAAATTGCAAAAGATAATTGCTAATCAGACAACTTCCAGTTTGACAATTTCATATCCATACACACAAAGCAGTTAGTCTTAGGATTGACTGCTTTTAAAAAGACACCATTTAGGTGTAATGGTGTCTTTTGGGTGTTATTATAATGGTCATATCAAGGCTCATTCAATCGTGGTAAATTCGTGGTAAAATGAATGATTTTCTATACTGCAAAATACTTGAAAGTATAGTGTTTATGCGGATAATCAAAAATTAGATATAAAATTTACTTTTAAATTTTACAGAGAAAGGTATTTATTCATCACCTATGCAGCATTTGAAAAACTTTAACTGGAAGAAATTCCTCTTGCAGGGGGTGCTCCCCTGCCTGCTGGCGGTGGCGGTGGGGTTCATCTCCCGCTATCAGCTGGAGCTGTCCGACGGCGTGACCGAGAGCTTTTTGCAGCTTCAATGGCCGCTCTACGCGCCGCTCAACGCGCTGACCGCCTTTTGCCTGACGCTGATTTTGTTTGCGCTGCTCGGCAAGTGGAGCCGCGCAACGGGCATTTCGGGTGCGGTGTTCACCATCATTGCACTCATCAACTACTACACCCGCGACCTGCACGGCTCGGCGCTGATGCCCCAGGACATTTTGAACCTCGGCACCGCCGCCGAGGTCATGGGCAGCTACACCCTGAAAATCACGCAGGACGTTGTGAAGATCGTGCTGCTCTACCTGCCGATTCTGGCGATTGCGTTCGTGCAGGCGCAGCTGGTCAAGGGTGCGCCTAAGCGCGCCGGCTGGAAGGCCCGCGGCGTGCGGGCGGCGGGCAGCGCACTGGGCGTGTTTCTGGTCATGTTCTTCGGCTACTTCGGCCCCGTGACCATCAAGCCCAAGACGACCTACGGCTGGGCGTGGCAGAACACCTACTACACCTACGGCTATCTGGCGGGGACGATTGAGGCCACCAGCCTGATGGCCGACCCTATCATTGAGCCGGAGCACTACAACGACGCCGCGGCGGTGAACACCGCCCGCAAGGCCGACGACTACATCGCCCCTGCCAGCCCCGAGAGCGCCGAGGACTACCCCGACATTGTGCTGATCCTGTCCGAGAGCTTCTACGACTTTGACCTTGTCACCGACCTGCAGGCCGACACCGACATCATGCCGGTCACCAAGAACCTGCCCAACTCGGTCTACGGCCACACGATCAGCCCCCATGTGGGCGGCGGCACAAACTCCACCGAGTACGAGATGCTGACCTCCAACTCGCTGATCCTGATGCCCAGCATCACGCCGTTCAACTGGCTGAACCTGTACAACGCCAACAGCGTTGTCAGCTACCTCAAGGGTCTGGGCTACTCCACGATGGCCGCCCACCCCTACACGAACTCCAACTACCGCCGCGACTCCGCCTGGCTGGCGCTGGGCTTTGACGAGACCCATTTCCAGAGCGATTTTACCACGCAGGAGACCTACGGGGACCGCCCGTACCAGACCGACTCGGCCACCTACCGCGACTGGGAAACGATGTACGAGGCCATGCCGGAGGACCGGCCGCGGTTCAGCTTCCTGGTCTCCATCCAGAGCCACGGCGACTACGATATGAACGATGCGTCGCTGGATATTGTCCACGCCGCCACCGACTACGGCGACTACGATGCGCTGATGGACGAGTACCTGAGCTGCATCAAAATGACCGACGCCGCCGTGCAGGAGCTGTGCGATTACTTTACCGCGCAGTACGAAAAGACGGGCCGCAAGGTCATTGTGGCCATGGCCGGTGACCACGCGCCCAGCTTTGTGGCCCATGTGGCCGACCCCAGCTTTGCCGAAACCGACAACGAGCTGCTGATTTTGGAGCGCAGCACGCCGTTTTTCATCTGGGCCAACTACCCGCTGGAGCACACGGCAGCCGCCACCAGCACCACCGACCCGCTGAACCGCATGGACATGGTCATGTTGGCCCCCACCCTGCTGCAGCAGGCGGGTCTGCCCCTGAGCGACTACTACGAGTACTTGTTGGAAATGAAGCACAACACCCCCGTTGTGACCGCCGCCAACGACTACATGAAGGTGGACGGCACCACAGCCGAGTACGGCGCAAACCCCGCGCTGGACGAGTGGGCCAAGGGGTATCTGATGCTGGAATACAACAACATCGGCGCGCACGCCAAGCGCGACCAGAGCATTTTTGACCCCGCCGAATAAAGAGGAGGCATCCCTATGACAGGCCTGAAACGAACCCCGCGCAGCCGCGGCGGCTTTACGCTGGTGGAGCTGATCGTGGTATTGGTGATTCTGGGCGTGCTGGCGGCCTTTGCCGTTCCGGCGCTGACCGGGTACATTGACAGCGCCAAGGAAAAGCAGGCCGTCAGTGAGACGCAGGCGTGTGTGATGACGGCGACCCGGCAGGGCGCGCAGAACTACGCCTTGGTGCAGAACGCATCAATAACGGGAAAAAGCGATGGTGCAGATGCCCTGACAAGCTGGGCAGGCCCATTAGAAGCAAACGCACCCGAGGTCACAGGCGGCAAGGTCGCCTTGACCGAGGGCAGCGGGCAGTATCTGCTGGATGTGGCAAGCCCGCCTGCGGGCAGTATTGCCACGACCACGATTGCGGCAGATGCCGGGGTCAAGGGTACCGTGCAGGGGATGACCTGCAACGCCAGCGGGCAGGTTTTGTACTTAGTGTATACCAGCGCCGATGGGATACAGGTCGTATACACGAACGCGGGAACCACCGCGAGTGTAAATATCGGCAGTGATGAGGCTGTTGTTGTGCCGACGCCGAAGAAGAATGACAACTCCGGCGGCGGTGAAACCGGCGGGGGCGGCACCGGGGGCGGCATTTCCGGCGGCGGTACGACCGGCAGCACCGCTACAGCAAATAAGCATCAGTTCATTATCCACTTGCAGGATATTGAAACTAATAATTTTGCGCCTTTTGCAAACAGAAAATATACCATTAAAAGCGGCAATAACGTCTTTGAGGTTAGATCTGACAGCAACGGTGATATTCTGTTGAATATTTCTCCTAATGAGAGCCCTAGTGACAACACTGTTATCGGGGATAAGGAAACTACTATCACCGACGCTGAAGTTCCTGCTGGCTACCAAGTCATTCCCAGCGATACAAAAATCTATATCAATGTTCGCATTGAAGGGAACGACTATTGTCTCAATTCTATGCAGGATGGCGTAAATAACTATCCATTTACTATCGACATGCCTAAAAGGCGGCTTACCATTATGCGCTTTCCCGTTGCCAAATTGAATCTGCGCGTCACTGACCCTGATGGAAAAGCGCTGTCCGGTGCTACCTTTGCTATTACGAGTGGCTCAGACACTGTCCAACTCACCAGTGATAGTAACGGAAAATGCTCCATTCCTGTCAAACTGCATGATGAAGATAACATCGGGGATTCTGCTGATTACCTAACTACCGGAGACCGAACTGGCCTAGCTTATGATATAAAGGAAACCCCTCCTGCCGGATATAAGGGAGACTTCACATGTTCGTTTCATTTATATTATAATCCATATCCCGCTACTCCGACTCCCCATAATACAACCTGGTTCCGTATTGATGATTTTGGCTTCAAACAGGGTACATATAGTCTGAAAAAGACTGTTGGTGATGAGGATACTTTTCATGTCACAAACAAAAAACTCTAACTCTGCACTGTCTATATCCGTAAAATTGATAACGCCGGAAATCCTGTATCCAACGCCAATCTAAAAGCTGACAATACCGGCAGCTTCGTTACGCCAGAGCATAAACTACAGGATACAACCAAAATATAGCAGACTGTCGAAAAACGCTTGTAGGGGCACGCATTGCTCGCCCGTGCCCGTTTGCCTTGCAAAAAACTGTCCCGGAAAATGCGTTGCTGCGGTAAGTTGGCGGGCGGCCAATGGCCGCCCCTACGCACGCAATAAGGCAGGAATGCAATTTATTGACGGTCTGCTATATAATTTCACCCTCAATCAATAAGAAAGCCCCCACCCAGCCGCAGAACATCTACGGTTGGGTGGGGGTGGTTTATTTGTAGAGAGGGCGCGGCGGCAGCGGCAACACTCCCGGGCGGATATGGGATCAGCCCCTGCGTTCTCTGCCAATCACAAAAACTCTTTCCAGTAAATCTCTGCGCTTCTCGTCATCTCCCGGGAAAAGTCGCTCGCGTACTTGCGCTTGCAAAATGCCTGCACAGCTTTGTCAAAGTCGTAGTCGAGCTGGCCGTTGGCGGCGGCTTTCGCCGCAAAGTCGGCGCGCAGCTCGTCGGGCGTGCGGTCCGTGTACACATTCTCGCAGACGACGGCCTGCTCGGCAAAGCGGGCGGGCTTGGGGCGGCGCTGCTGCTGCTCCGTGGGGCGGCCAAACACCAGCATACAGGCGGGCACAACGTACTGCGGCAGGTGCAGGGCGTCGCGCATGGCCTCAGCATTCTCGAGGACGTCGCCTATGTAGCAGCTGCCGATGCCCAGAGACTCGGCGGCGACCACGGCGTTCTGGGCGGCAATGCAGGTGTCGGCCACAGCCAGCATCAAGTCCCCTGCCCCGGGCTTGCGGGCGTCCGTGATGCCCGCGGCGTGGTAGGCGTTGAGCCAGCGGCGGCAGTCGGCCAGGAACACCAGCACCAGCGGCGCCCCGGCAATGAACGGCTGGTGGTCGCACAGGTCGGCCAGCGTGGCCTTCAGCGCCGGGTCGGTGATGTCCAGGATCGTGTACAGCTGCTGGTTGCCCGCCGTCGGTGCCTGGAACGCCGCGTTCAGGATGGCCGCCCGCTCGTCCGGCGTGACGGGGTCGGGGGTGAATACCCGCACGCTTTTGCGGGCGGAGAGGGCGGAGAGGATAGCGTTGTTTTCCATAATAAGCTCCTTTAAGCCTTCCCCCGGGGGGGGGAAAGGTGGCGCCGCAGCGCCGGATGAGGGGCAGCCTTCCGGCGGCAGCCCGTAAGCGGATCAGTACCGCAAGCTTGCCCCTCATCCGTCTGTGGTCGGGGCCACAGACACCTTCCCCCGGGGGGGAAGGCAAATCAAAATCAACTTTTCCGTTTCTTCAAAAACTTCCCGATCAGCGTATCCAGCATGCTCAGCACCTCGCGGATGTTCAGCACGCAGACCACCGCGGTGATGCCCACGACGGGCAGCGCCCAATGGGTCAGGTTCATCATGCACCAGATCTCCGCCAGCACCAGCGCCAGATTCAGCACAAGCCACGCCGGGTGGAAGTCGATCTCCAGCAGACCGCGGGTCGAGTAGGCGCGCAGCAAAAACACCAGCATCAGGCTCAGGAAGCTGGCCGGGGTTACGCCCCACGGGCCCCACCGCAAAATGAGCAGGTAGTTCAGAATCAGGTTCAGCACCGCACCGGCCAGCATTGTGAACAGCGAGCCGGTAGACCGCTTATACACGACGTAGACGCTGTTCAGGAACTGGTTCAGGCAGGTCAGCATCGAGCAGAGCGTCAGGAACGGAACAAACGTCCAGGCGTCAAAATATTCAGCCTTGAACACCCGCATGAGCAGCTGGCACAGCATGATGATGCCCGCCACGCAGCAGAACAGCACGCTGGCATACACGCGGAATATCTTGGAGAAGAACGCCTGGCGGTCCGTCTCCTCGGTCACGGCGGAGAGCTGCCACGCCTCGTAGAAGATGCTGCCCAAAATCGTGATGATCTGCGGCAGGAAGTACCCCGCCGACAGCAGCCCGACCCAGTGGTTGCCGCTGCGGCCCGCGTAGCCCTCGCACATGCCCTGCACAAAGAACATGTCGCTGGCGTTGATGATCCAAAAGCTGATGGACGCCGGGATCATCGGCAGGCAGTAGCGCAGCATCTCCTTCCACAGCGTCTTGTCAAACGCCTTGGGCTTGAAGTACCGCCAGCACCCGCCCGCAATGAACACAAACACCATGGATGTCAAATCTGCCAGCGCATTTGCCAGCAAAAAGCCTGTAGCGCCCATTTTTAAGACGCTCAGGAACAGCAGGTAGTAGAGCAGCAGGCTCAGCGTGGTCAGCACACCGTCTATGGCGACCAGCCGGTTCAGCATCCGCGAGCGGATGAACTGGGTACACAGCGTTCTCATACAGCTGGCCAGCACGCAGAGGTACAAAAAGCCCAGGTACTCCGCAGCGTTGGGGATGAGCCGCACCAGCGGCATGGCCAGCAGCAGCACCACAAAGCCCAGCCCGATAGTCGCCGCGCCGTTGACAAAGACGCTGGATTTGTTGGTCGCTTTGTCCAGCCCGAACCGGATGACCGCATAGGCCACGCCAAGGCTGACCACCGGGATCAGCAGGTTTGTGGCCTGCTGCAAAAGGCTGGACACGCCCATAACGTCCGGCGAGTCGAGCGCGTAGCTCAGATACGGGCGGATGAAGAAGCTGAGCAGCTTGGAGCTGAAGTTGGAGATGGCAAACAGCAGCGTATTGCTGACCAGCGTCGTATATTTTTTCTGTGGAGACGGCAAGATGGGAACCTCCCTTGTTTGTAGAGTATGAAGCCTTCCCCTCCGGGGGAAGGCGGCCGAGCGAACGCGAAGGTCGGATGAGGGCAAACCTTCCGCCGGCACCCCGTTCACGGGCAATCGCGGCAAACTCCCCCCTCATTCGCCCGCTCTCACCGCAGCTTCAGCATCCGTTCCCGCTGCTTATAATCCGGCAGCACCTCCGCCACCGCGGCCCAGAACGCCGGGCTGTGGTCGGGGTGGGCAAAGTGGCAGAACTCATGCACAACAACGTACTCCTGCGCGGGCAGCGGCATCGTGCAGAGCCGCCGCGCAAACGCCAGCGTGCCGGTGCGCAGACTGCACGACCCCCAGCGGGTGTTCATGTCACGCACCGCAATTTTGGGCATCGCGCCGCCCGGGCAGGCCGCCGCGAATTGCGGATAGTATGCCCGGCACAGCGCCTGCATATAGGCCAGCGCCTCGGCCTTGGGCGGCAGCGCGGGGGCCTCGGCGGCCTCTCGTTCGCGCCGGGCCGCGGCACGCGCCTGTGCGGTGCGCACCCAGTCGGCCCGCGCCGTGACAAAGGCGTCCACATAAGCTGCAGGCACCCGCGGCGACGCACTGGCCGCCACACTGCCGTCGGCCCGCACGCGCAGGTTGATGTTGCGCACCCGCCGCCGCGTCAGCGTGTAGGTGATGCCGCCCGCCGTCCGCTCCATGCCCGGCCCCCCTTTTGCAAAAGTATATAGTTTATTGTACACGCATTTGCCCAAAAGTGCAACAGTTGCCTGCGGCGGCGCATTGTGGTATGATACTGCCAAAAGGGGGCTTTTGCATGAAATCGCTGTTTTTTGTTCTGCCCGCCCTGCTGCTGGGCCTGACGGCCTGCGGCGCGCCGGTGGCCGCCGTGACCCTGCCCGACACCGTGCAGGTCGAAAAGACCCAGACCGCCGAGACCGCCGTCCTCTACGAGGATGCCGACGGACGTGAGGTCAGCCCCCGCCGCGCCGCCCTGACCGAGTGGCGCTGGTCTGTGGCCGATGACACGATTGCCGAGGTCGATCCCAGCGGCATTGTGACCGGTCTGCGCGGCGGCTCGACCACCCTGACGCTGCAAAGCGCTGACGGAAAAATTTCCGCCAGCTGCCCGGTGCAGGTGTCCAGCCCGCTGCGCGGCATTGCTTTGGACGACTACACGCTGTATTTTGACGACGAGCTTGTGACCTGGATCACCGCCGACGGCACGCGCGAGTCCGACTACGCCTACGCCAGCCGCGTCGGCGCAGTCTGCCATCTTCTGCCGGAGGACACCACCGACCACCCCGCCGTGACCTATCACATCGCCGACGAGCGCATCGCCCGCTTCGACGGCTCCTGGCTCGTCCCCGTGAATTACGGCACCACGACCCTGACCGCCGACTGCGGCGGTTTTACAGCGCAGTGTACCGTAACGGTGGTCAGGCCGGAGGAATAGGCAAAAGAAAACGAGGGGATGTTCGATTCCCGCACGGGTCACCTTTTACGCCCGACACCTATTAAAAAGCGTATACAAAGAAAAAAGCACTACCTCAAATGAAGTAGTGCTTTTTGGTGACCCGTACGGGAATCGAACCCATGTTACAGCCGTGAAAGGGCCGTGTCTTAACCGCTTGACCAACGGGCCATATAATACAAGATTTCGCTAAAACAGCAAGCAACTTATCGGCTACTATTGCAACCGACCCCCAAGTATTTTAGCGAAATCCTGTATCATGTGGTAGCGGTAACTGGATTTGAACCGGTGACACTTCGGGTATGAACCGAATGCTCTAGCCAACTGAGCTATACCGCCACATTTGTCGTCGCGCTCTTGAGAACGCTATATTATTATAGCCGACATTCTCCCCTATGTCAAGTAGTTTTTCCCGATTTTTTTCAAAAATGCAAAAAAAATCCCGCATTGCAGGTGCAATGCGGGGGAAAACTCTAAAGGCTTCCCACGAGGGGCTGCGCCCGCAGGCGCGTGTCGGAGCGCAACCGCCGAAGGCGGCTCTTAGCGCGGAGACTGAAGCTTTCCGCAAAGCGGACTGATGAGGGGCGAACTTACGGCAGTTACCCGGTTATGGGCGGCCACGGCAGCTTTCCCCTCATCCGGCCTCGGGCGGGGCCTCGGCCACCTTCCCCCAAAGGGGAAGGCTCTTGCAAAATTACTTCTTGTTGGGCACCAGCACGGCCTTGCCGCCCATGTAGGGGCGCAGGACCTCGGGGATGGTCACGGTGCCGTCGGCCTGCAGGTGGTTCTCCAGGAAGGCGATCAGCATACGCGGCGGGGCCACGCAGGTGTTGTTCAGCGTGTGGGCCAGCTGGGTCTTGCCGTTCTCATCCTTAAAGCGGATGTGCAGGCGGCGGGCCTGGGCGTCGCCCAGGTTGGAGCAGGAGCAGACCTCGAAGTACTTCTGCTGGCGCGGGCTCCACGCCTCGATGTCGCAGCTCTTGACCTTCAGATCGGCCAGATCGCCGGAGCAGCACTCCAGCTGGCGGACGGGGATCTCCATGGAGCGGAACAGCTCGACGGAGTTCTTCCACAGCTTGTCGTACCAGTCCATGCTGTCCTCGGGCTTGCAGACGACGATCATCTCCTGCTTCTCGAACTGATGGATGCGGTAGATGCCGCGCTCCTCGATGCCGTGGGCGCCCTTCTCCTTGCGGAAGCAGGGGCTGTAGCTGGTCAGAGTCAGGGGCAGCTTGGCACCGTCCAGCGTCTGGTCGATGAAGCGGCCAATCATCGTGTGCTCGGACGTGCCGATCAGGTACAGGTCCTCACCCTCGATTTTGTACATCATAGCGTCCATTTCAGGGAAAGACATAACGCCCTTGACCACGTCGCCGTGCATCATGAACGGGGGGATGACATAGGTAAAGCCCTTGTCGATCATAAAATCGCGGGCGTAGGCCAGCACAGCCTCGTGCAGGCGGGCAATGTCGCCCAGCAGGTAGTAGAAGCCGTTGCCGGAGACGCGGCCTGCGGCGTCAAGGTCGATGCCGTCGAAGCTCTCCATGATGTCCACGTGGTACGGGATGGGATAGTCGGGCACAACGGGCTCGCCGAAGCGCTGGACCTCGACGTTATGGCTGTCGTCGGGGCCGATGGGCACGCTGGGGTCGATCATCTGGGGGATCGTGTACATGATCTCCTGGATCTTGGCCTGCAGCTCGGTCTCCTTGGCCTCCAGCTCCTTCAGGCGGTCAGCCTGGGCCGTGACCTGCTTCTTGATTTCCTCGGCCTCGGCAGCCTTGGAGGGGTCTTTCTTGGCCTGGCCCATCAGCGCGCCGATCTGCTTGGACAGCTTGTTGCGGTTTGCGCGCAGGTCGCTGGCCTCACCGATGGCGGCGCGGTACTCGGCGTCAAGCGCGATGACCTCATCGACGAGGGGCAGCTTGGCGTCCTGGAACTTTTTCCTGATGTTTTCCTTGACGGCGTCCGGGTTTTCACGGACAAAACGAATGTCTAACATAGTGGTACTCCTCTATTAAAATTTCAATAATAGATTATTTTTCAGGCTTCCCCTGAGGGGCTGGTCACCCTTCCGGGTCATACATTCCCAGCAGGCTCACGAACTTTTGCAGCATATCATCGCTGTAAAAGTCGATTTTCAGCGAGCCCTTGCCGTCCTTGTAGTCAACATGGACCTCGCTGCCGGTGACCTCTTTCAAGGCCGCCTCCACCTCCACGGCGCGCTTCGGGCGGGTGAAGTTATCATCCTTCGCCTTGGGCGGCTTGGCGGGCTTTGTCAGCTTTTTGCACAGGGCCTCGGTCTGGCGCACGTTCAGATTCTGCGCCGCGACCTCCGCCGCAGCCTGCCGCATCAGATCCTCATTGGGCAGCCCCAGCAGGACCTTGGCGTGGCCAAAGCTCAGCTTGCCCCCGCTGACCATACGGCGCACATCCTCGGGCAGGGCCAGCAGGCGCAGGCTGTTGGTCACGGCGCTGCGGCTCTTGCCCAGCTTTTTCGCGGCGGATTCCTGCGTTAAGCCGTACTTGTCGATCAGCTGCCGGCAGCCTTCGGCGACCTCGATGGGGTCGAGGTCCTCGCGCTGCAGATTTTCAATCAGCGCCAGCGCGGCGGCCTGCTCGTCGGTCACATCCTTGATGATGACCGGCACCTCGTCCAGCCCGGCCAGGCGTGCGGCACGCCAGCGGCGCTCGCCCGCAATGATGATGTACCCCGGGCCGACCTTTTTGGGCCGCACCGCAATGGGCTGCAAAAGCCCGTTTTCGGTGATGCTGTCGGCCAGCTGGTTCAGCGCGTCGTCGTCAAACCGCTTGCGGGGCTGCTCGGGGTCAGGCTCGATTTCCCGCAGCGGCAGCGTTGAGTTGGACGCTTCGCTGCCGGTATCGTCGGACAGGTCGGCAAACAGGCTGTCCAGCCCCTTGCCAAGCCCGCCCATCTTCTTTTTGGCCATCGGCGTCCCTCCTTATCGTTCGTTGTTTGCCAAAAATTCCCGCGCCAATTCCATGTACGCCTCGCTGCCCCTGCCGTTCGGCTCATAGAAGTTGATCGGCATACCGAAGCTCGGGGCCTCGCTCAGGCGCACGGTGCGCGGAATGACGGCGCGGTAGACCTTGTCGCCAAAGTACTTTTTGACCTGCGCGACGACCTGCATCGTCAGGTTGAGCCGCCCGGAGTACATCGTGAACAGCACGCCCTCGATGTCTAAGTATCGGTTGTACTTTTTGCGCACGGTTTTCAGTGTCGCCATCAGCTCGCTCAGGCCCTCGAGCGCGAAGAACTCGCACTGCATCGGGATGATGACGGTGTCCGCCGCGCAGAGCGCGTTGACGGTCAAAAGGTCGAGCGACGGCGCACAGTCGATGAAGATGTAGTCGTACAGCGGCACGACGGGGGCCAGCACGGTGCGCAGGCGCATTTCCCGCCGCGGCACCGACACAAGCTCGATGGGCGCGCCCGCCAGCTGGGTGTTGGACGGCAGCACATCGGCGTTGTACTCGCTCTTGATGATGGCCTCGCGGACGTCATCATCGTCGATCAGGCAGGTGTAGGTGTCGGCCTCCACCTTGTTTTTGGAGATGCCATACGCCGATGTGGTGTTGCCCTGCGGGTCCAGATCGACGATGAGGACCTTTTTGCCGAGTGCCGCCACACAGGCGCTCAGGTTGACGGCGGTGGTGGTTTTGCCAACGCCGCCCTTCTGGTTTGCTATTGCGATGACTTTTGCCACGCCGTACCTCCCCTGTTTTTGCGTTTTTTGGCGGCTTTGGGGCCGCTTGTATCTATTATAGCACAAACAGAAGGGATAAAAAAGGGGTTTTTCCAACAAAAAAGTCCGGCAGATGTTCCACGTGGAACATCTGCCGGGG
>QRFC01002922.1_pt1 | contig 11904 bp, 11 predicted proteins | sample 1861061 | NCBI WGS metagenome assembly QRFC01 (sample SAMN09711282, study PRJNA482702) | Human gut metagenome, whole genome shotgun sequencing project. | reverse complement strand
CACTAAATCACTATCTTTTGGAGGTAACATTGCATTAAAATTATTGTTACTATTTCCTATTCTTTTATGAAATTCTGTTTCAATTTGAATAGCTAATACATTTCTACTCCAGCCATTTTTAATAGTATTTTCAGCGTATATTTGTCTAATATCTTTATCTTTAATTTTTTCAATTAATAACAAATTATGTCCCCAAGGTAATTTGGCAACAAGTTGTTGCCATTTTTCATCATCAGCATACTCTTCATAAAATAATCTCATTGACCTTATATTTCTTTCAGAAAAGCCTTTCATATTAGGAAAAGTTAATTTAAGTTCTGTTGATACTCGCTTCGTAAAATTATTTCCATATTGTTTGTTTTCTGAAACAATTTTTCCTAATTTAAAATACAACATAATTAAATTACTATTAACTTCTTGCATAGTTTTAATTTGCGTATTTATAATTTCTTCTTTAATATTACTAATAATATTTTTAAAATTCTTTTCTAACATAATTCACATCCTTTCTATTGTTTTTCATAAGTCATACACTTATCAATTTAAATTAAAATTTATTAAAAAATATCCCAAAATGTAAAAAGCATTAATCAAAAATTCCTTTATTTTCAAGGGTTTAATAGTGTTTTTTCATAACTTCCCACTTACCAGTTGATTCCGACTTTAGTTAACTTTTCTTCTTGATTGTTTTTTTTCTTTTCTGCTCTGATTTTTCTTTTTTGATACATGTCCATTATTTATCACTTCCTCTTTACAACTTGTAATTTGTCGGTGAGATTATCTTTCAAAATTTAAAAGGAGTCAATTATCACTCCCTTCCATTGTGTCTACCTCAATTTAATAATTTTCTTATACATTGTTTTAAGCTTTCAAAACTCTTTCCGTTCTTTACCATAATACATTATCAAGTGCTTCTTTGGTTACTTCGATTTCTGATAAGTCCGCATTTATCCTTACAATAGGATAATCTTCTTTAGATATCAATTCTTCGTATACATCTTTTATTTGAACTAATCCTTCTTTTTTTTCATATGGAGCTCTCTCTTTGCCACTTCTTTGAGCAATTCTTTGTAATGCAACATCATTTATTGATTTATATAAAAGTTTTCCATAATTCCTTATTACCTCTATTTTATTTAAAATAATTATTATTTTTGAGTTATTATGTGTATTATTATTTTTATATTATAGAAAGTTCGGAAAAATTTCCTATAATATCTATAGAGTACCATAAATGATACTCTATTAACTAATTATTTACTTTTTTACTACTATATTAAAAATCTTATTAGGAACATAAATTTCCTTTACAACATTATTTTTTTCAAAAATATCCTTAACACGTTCATCAGCTTTGATTTTTTCAAGAATTTCATCTGGAGAAAAAGCCGCATCAACAGTAACACAAAGTTTGAGTTTACCATTAACTTGAATAGGAATATCTTTTGTTCCACCATTCATTTCGCTTTCTACTACTGCAGGCCATTCTTCATTGTAAACAAAACCTTCTTTTCCAATCTTTTCCCATAACTCTTGTGTAAAATGAGGTGCAAGTGGAGAAAGTAAAGTTACAAATATTTCTACAACATTTTGTAAAACTTCTACATTTACATTTTCATCTTTAATATAGTCATTAATTTTGTTAGATAGCTCCATACTCCTTGCAATAGCAGTATTAAATCTAAAATCATTAATATCATTTCCCATTGCTTTAATTGTTTGGTTTTTCCATCTAAGTAGTTCTTTTTCTTTGGCTCCTATTTCTTTAGTTGATTTACCTGTTTTTAATTCATTATATTTTTCAATCAATCTTTCAATTCTAGAAAAATATTTTACCATTGATTCAATACCTTTTTCATTCCAAGGACCACCTTGTCTGTATTCAAACCCAAACATTATATACATTCTAAATACATCTGAACCATATTTTTCTATATATTCCTCTGGAGAAACAGTATTTCCTTTGCTTTTACTCATTTTATTTCCATCTGGTCCTAAAATCATACCTTGATGTATTAATTTTTTAAATGGCTCATCAAAATTTAAGTATCCTAAATCTCTTAATGCTTTTGTCATAAATCTTGCATAAATTAAATGCATTGCAGCATGTTCTTTTCCCCCGACATATACATCAACTGGTAACATTTTATTTACCAATTCCTTGCTAAATGCTTCTTTATCATTTTTAGCATCTGGATATCTTAATTCATACCAAGAAGAACATACAAAAGTATCTAATGTATCTGCTTCTCTTTTAGCTTTACTTCCACATTTTGGACAAGTGCAGTTCATAAACTCACTTGATTTTTTTAGTGGTGATTCTCCGTCTGGCTTAAATTCAACATTATGTGGTAATAATACTGGTAAATCTTCTTCTGGTACCGGTACAGCTCCACATTTATCACAATATATAATTGGAATAGGTGCTCCCCAATATCTTTGTCTTGATATTAACCAATCTTTTAATCTATAATTTACAGTTTTATTTCCTTGTTTTGTTTTATTTAAATCTTCTGTAATGGTACTTTTAGCAACTTTAGAAGATAGTCCATCATATTTTCCACTATTTATTAATATTCCATATTCTGTATATGGTAATTGAATTTCTTCATCTGAACTACTTTTTATTACCTGTTTTATTGGTAATTTATATTTACTTGCAAATTCAAAGTCTCTTGTATCATGTGCTGGAACTGCCATTACAGCTCCTGTTCCATAGTCTTCTAACACATAATCTGCAATCCAAATAGGTACTTTTTCCCCATTTATTGGGTTTATTGCATATGCTCCTGTAAATACTCCTGTTTTTTCTTTTTCTGTTGATAATCTTTCAATTTCACTTAATTTTGCTGTTTCTTTTATGTAATTTTCCACATTTTCTCTACATTCTGGTGTTGTTATTTCTTGAACTAAATCGCTTTCTGGTGCTATAACAACATATGTAACACCATTTAGTGTATCTGGTCTTGTTGTAAAAACTGTTATCTCTTTTCCGTTGCTTTCACATTTAAATTTAATTTCACTACCTTCAGATTTTCCAATCCAATTAATTTGAACTTTTTTAGTTGATTCTGGCCAATCTAATTTTTCTAATCCCTGTAACAATTCTTCCGCATAATCTGTAATTTTGAAAAACCATTGTGATAATTTTCTTCTTTTTACCTCGTGACCACATCTTTCACATTTTCCACCTATAACTTGCTCATTTGCTAAAACCGTTTTACAACTATCACACCAGTTAACAGGTGCTTCTTTTTTATATGCTAATCCTGCTTTATATAATTGCAAGAATAGCCATTGTGTCCATCTATAATAATTAGGCATACAAGTTTCTACTGAATAATCCCAATCATAGCTTCCACCCATTTCATCTAATTGTTTTTTCATTGTTTCTATATTTTTTAATGTTGATTCTTCCGGATGTATTTTTGTTTTTATTGCATAATTTTCTGCAGGTAAACCAAAAGCGTCGAATCCCATTGGATGAAATACATTGTACCCATTCATTTTTTTATATCTTGCAAATGAATCTGCTGGTGCATAATTAAACCAATGTCCTAAATGTAGTTTTGCTCCTGATGGATATGAAAACATTTCTAGTGTATAGAATTTTTCTTTTTTGTTATTAATATCATATTTATATATTTTTTCCTTTTTCCATTGTTTTTGCCATTTGGCATCTGTCTTCTTTGAATATTCCAAATTTAATCCCTCCATTTACAATCTTTTAAAAGTACATCACTTAAAATGAACTTAATTTTTCTAATAATTTATATTATACCATCATAGCTCAATTCTGTCCATTATTTTTAGCTATTTTTTTAATTTCTCTGTTTTGGTAAGTTACAATTCACAGTTCAGCAATGTCTGATTTAAAAAATTTGATACTATATTGTTTTAAAATACCGCGTAAGCGACCAAACGAGCAAAGCGAGTGCGAATTGGAGCAATCTACTTTCGTTCCAATAATAAAAAATTTTAATTTTTTATTTTGGAACATCCGGGGATTGGCAACACCAAGGTATAAAAAACAATATAATATCAAATTTTAAAATAAATTATTTCATAAACTGTGAATTGTAACTTTGGTAAATTTCATTCCGTGATATTTCATATTTTTATATCTTAAAATTTATGCTAAACAATATACAAAATCTTATTCCCATCAAAATATTTTCTAAGTTCTCTTTTAAAAAACATTTCTCCATTTTTTCTAAACTCATCTTTATACATGTATTTTCCCCTGCCTCTTCCTCTCATCTTCTCTTTATCAAATAAATTTATTGCATTTGGAAAAGCCTCCGTGTTTATTTTATCATGAACATAACTATATGTCATAAAAATAATTTCAAAAAAAACATCCATTTTTACCTTATTACTTAACTTTTCTGAAAGTGTTTTTATTAATTCTAAATATAATTCTTCCCAATTATCAGTAAAAATAACAGGTGCAATTATTATTCCCACTTTATATCCAGCTTCTTTTAGTTTATTTATAGCATTTATCCTATCATTTAGTCTTGAAGTTCCAAATTCAACTTTATTTATTATCTCCTCTGGATTAACACTCATTCTAACAATTATTTTTCCATTATGTTGTAGTGGAAGAATTGGATCTATCATATCAAATTTTGTAGGAAAAGTTAAAAAACCCTTATAACTATTCGCAAAATTTTCAATAGTCCAAACTAAATTGTTTGTAATTGTATTTTCTAAAATTAAATCACTATTACTACCAATTTCAAAAGTTAACTCCTTACTAGAATTATTAGAAGTTTTTATAATCTTTTCTAGCATTTGCTCCCTATTTACAAAAAGCCTCATATATGCACATTTATTATAATTACAAACTAAATAACAATACATACACATTGCAACACAACCCGAAGATGTATAAGGTACTAAAAAATCAGAAACCTTGTGGTTTTCTTGATATTTATGAGTTTTTCTTGTTCCAATAATTAAATTTCTTTTCATATCTGGAAAATCTGAATTTTGTTTGCTTCTCATTTCCTGAATATTATTATGATTATCAATTATAATTTTAGGTATATCTTCATACTTTTTCAAAAGCTCTCTTCCTAATTCATAATCTTCAATTTCTTTTTCATAATAAATTTTTTTTGGTTTAAACATAAAAAATCACATCCCTAACAATAGAATGTGTAAATATATTTAATTTATTCTTTTACTTTTGAAATTTAATTTTTTTGGCGGAGAATGAGGGATTTGAACCCCCGCGCCAATTTCTTGACCTATCAGTTTTCGAAACTGATCTCTTCAACCACTTGAGTAATTCTCCATAACTTTACCATTTAATTAGGCGACCAATGGTCGCCCCATAATTAATTATTAACCGAATGTGTTACCATTTTTGTTTCATCTGTAATTTTTCTAAATACATATCCATTTTGTAACCCATAATCTATTATTGCCTCTAACGCATTTACAGTTTTATCATTTTTAGCAAAATCATGCATTAAAACCACATTCTCTCTTCCTGGCTTTATACCTGATACAACATTATTATATATATCTTGACTTGTTTTAGCTTTTCCTGCATCATCAGAATCCACATTCCAATCAAAATATCTAAAACCTTCATCAACAACTCTTTTTGTTAATTCTGTCATTACACCCTCACAATATTTTCTACTTATTGTGTTTGAGCTTCCTCCAGGGAATCTAATTATATTAGCCTTTTTTCCTGTTGTTTGATATACTTTGCTTTGAATTTTTTTAAAATTATCTATACATGTATCTGAAGACTGATAAACTTCAGAATAAGTATGAGTATAACCATGTAAAGCAACTGTTTCTCCCATTTCTGCTTCTTGTCTAATTAATTCTTCATTACTATTTGAATAATTCACAACAAAAAATGTTGCTTTAATATTTTTCTTTTTTAAAATATCAAGTATTTTTGGAGTAGTATCTTGTGTAGGTCCATCATCAAAAGTTAAATATATTATACCTGTTGCATTTGCTTCTTCCTGTTTTTCTTTTTGTTTTTCTTCTTCTTCCTTTTGTTTATTCTCAATTGCAACAATCATTTCTTCCTCTTCTTTAGGTTGTTGCTCATCTTGACTTACTATATTTTTTTTATTAAAACTACTTACCGTTCCAATAAGTAAAATTAACAATAATATAATAATTGATAATATTAAAATCAAAAAATATTTTTTTTTCTTTACTCTTTCTATTACATCATTTACTAACATTTCTAACACCTGATTCTTTATCTATTTTTCTGCATACATCAAGTGAAAATAATTGCTTTACACTAATTTAGTTTTAATACTCATACCACAAACCCTTTTTCTTTAAATCTGTAATTCTACTTTCATGTTCTTCATTGCTTTTTGAAAAATATATTTCTCCATTTTTATCTGCAACGAAATATAAATAATCACTTTTATCTGGATTTAATACTGCTTTTATAGATTCTTCCGATGAATTGGCAATTGGACCTACTGGTAATTTTCCATTCATATTAGGCCCTCTTGTATTATATGCATTATATGTGTTTATTTCTTTTGCATATAAATCTCTTTCCCCCATATCAACCTTTATTGCATAATATGTTGTAACATCACTTCCAAGAGGCATATCATTTTTTAATCTATTAAATATTACACTTGCAATTTTAGGCCTATTTTCCGCATTATTTCCTTCTAATTCGACAATTGATGCCATTGTTAATATTTCATGTACTGTATATCCACTATTTGATATTTCATTTTTATATTTAGTTAAAACTTTATTTGTTTGGTCTAGCATTTTTTCTAATATTGTTTTTACATCAACATTTTCACTTGCAAATTCATATGTGCTAGGGTATAAATACCCCTCTAAAGCATAATATATATTTTTATTTCGAACTTCTTTTGTTAAAAACCAATATTTATCAATTAAAGATGTTATATATTTTTTATCTTCTAATAAATCATATACATCTTCTTTTGAATTTGTTGTGTTTTTTACAATTTCTGAAACAATATAACGCATATTTTTTCCTTCTTGAAATGTAATTTTAATTGTTTCATCCATTACCTTTCCTGAAGCTATTTCAGCTAAAATTTCTTCAAGAGACATTGCTTGATTAAACTTATATTTTCCTGCTTGAAGATTTCTTACTTCATGTAATTTAATATAAACTTTAGTTGCTAATTCACTTTTTATAACATCATTATCTTTTAATATTTTTATAATCTCTCTCGTGCTTGTTCCACTTTTAATTTCAACAACTTTATAGTTTGAACTTCCATTTTTGTCTACTGGTTTTATTTCTCCCGTATACCAAATAATAGATGATATTACTGTTATTAAAACTAATAAAAAAACAACTCCAAGTATTATATAACCCTTTTTTCCCATAGTATACCTTCCTTTACATTTCAACAGTTATTCCACATTCTCTTAAAATTGGTAATGCCTCAATCTTAAATCTTTCGTATTCAAAATTTTTGTCTTTGGAATATGTTATTTCTACAAATATTTTATCATTTTTTATCGTTTCTTGCAATATAAAATCTATAACTTCTTTTCTTTTTTTGTATGTAGAAATATCTTTTGATGTAATATCAAATTTTTCAGCTTCATCTTTATTAAATGCTTTTCCATTTTCTTCAAAATCTTCTCTTTCTGTTACAAAATTATCTAATAAATTCAGTTTAACTTCTCCCATATAACCATTTTGTGTTCGTACTTTTGCCATACCATCATTTCCATTAATATATATAACCCAATTTCCTTTTTTTACCTTATCTACTACATTTTTTCCATCTTTAACATTAAAATTCTTTTTTGCATATGCTTTAACCTTTTTTTTGTTTAAACTATCAATTGTGACAATATTAGAATTTTTTATATACTTTAATTCATAATTATAAACATTTTCTAATGCTGAAATTTGCAAATATATTTTATCATTTTCTTGTATTACTGGAGATTTTACACTTAAAGGTGAATTATTTATGGAAATAGAATTTTCTCCAATAGTTGCTGTTGCAAGCTTTTTAGCTGCTGTAGTAATTATTGTATTTGTATCATTTTCTAAATAAATATTTGAATCCAAAAATTTTTTTATATCATTAAAACTCATATATATTTTTTCATTTTGAATAATAATACTTTCTTCTAAATTTTGAGTTATATTTTCATTGTTTAAAATTATTTGAGTTTTATCATATGGTTTGTTAATATTTTTATTTTGTAAAGCAAATTTTGCTAAAAAAATTAGCACTATAACAAAAGCTATAGCAGTAACAATTTTGTTATAGTGTATTTCTCTAATTTTTGATTTTTTATTTGCTTTATGTTTAGAATTACTTTTTGCCATTTATTTCTCCCTTTTCATATTTATTTTATACATAAAGTTGGACAAATTTAGATTATTTCAACACTTCTACCTCATTTTTCTAAACACACCTATAACCTTACCTAAAATTTCACAATTTGGTACTATTATAGGATCCATTGCTGAGTTTTCTGGTTGCAAACGAATATGGTCTGTTTCTTTATAAAATGTTTTTACTGTTGCTTCATCTTCTATTAATGCAACTACAATCTCTCCATTTGTTGCATCATTTTGTTTTCTAACTAAAATATAGTCTCCATCTAAAATGCCGGCTTCTATCATGCTTTCCCCTCTAACAGTAAGCATAAAACTTTCTGAATTACCAACAAAATCTAATGGAATTGGAAATGTATCAGTAACATTTTCTACAGCAAGAATAGGCATTCCTGCAGTAATTTTTCCAACAACTGGTACATCTACAAGCTCTTTTTGAGCATAAAAATTTTTAGGACTTGGGTTAAACTCTTCCCCATTTTCACTTTTTAATAATCTTAATGTTCTTCCCTTTTTATCTTCTTTTTTTATGTACCCTTTTTCTCTAAGTTTAGCTAAATAGCCATGTACAGTTGCTGTTGAATTTAGTCCAACTGCTTTACCTATTTCTCTAACAGATGGTGGATAACCATCTTCAATTATTTGTTTTTCAATAAATTTTAAAATTGCCTTTTCTCTTTTATTTAAACCTTTTATTCTTCTTTGCATAATATCACTCTCCAAATTAAACTTTGAAAATATAATATCATACAAATTTGCTTTTGTCAAACAAAATTTTGTAATTTTGAAATATTTTTATGGATTGTAGCAATCCTTTTTAATATAATTTTCCTTGCCAAAATTTAATTCTTTCAGCCCTATAAAAATACTTAATACTGCTTTCATAAATCTTGCTTCACAAAAAGCAATTGTTTTCATCCTATAATAGAATAGCGCAAATAAGGCTGAAAAACCACCATCAAAAATAGCAATAAGTTTAGCCTTATTTCCTCTATTTAATTTATTATTTATATTCTTAAAAATCACGATATATACAGCCTCAATGATTTCAAATATTTTTATTATTTGAAATATTTCTTTTTTTCTTTTATGGTTCTAATTTTATATAATTCCCACCTTGTATGTGCATCTTTAAACCACCCTCTTCCCTTTACTTCAAGCAATGCTTGAAATACCACAATAAAAAATACTTTTAACTTTTTTAAAAGCTGTAACACATTTTTTTTAAACTCATACTATATAGCATACAGAAGATTTTAAGAAACAATGTTTATGTGTTGCTATAGCAATAGTCCTCATTAGCCATGTTGCTAGTAATACTTAATCTTTTTTATTAGAAAGGAGGTGTATACTATGCCAGAAAACAGAGGAGGATGTGGATGCGGTTTCGGATTTGGTGATGACTGCTGTTGGATTATAATCCTTATATTATTAATATGCTGTTGTTGCGGTGGAAACAGAGGTGGATGTTGCTAATCCATAAAAAAATTTAAAAGCTTTACTTCTTATCTTTGGCTTTTAAATTAATTTATCCTTGCATTAAATTTTATGCAAAAAAATTCTCTTCTTTTGTTTTTCAAAAGAAGAGAGATTTTTTATTTTTTATTTACAACATCTTTTAAAGCTTTACCAGCTTTGAAAACTGGAGCTTTTGATGCAGGTATTTTTATTTCTTCCTTAGTTTGAGGATTTCTACCTTTTCTTGCAGCTCTTTTTCTAACTTCAAAAGATCCAAATCCTACTAATTGGACTTTATCTCCTTTTTTTAATGCCTCTGTTACAACATCAACAAATGCGTTAACTGATGCCTCTGCAGCTTTTTTTGTTTCTCCTGTTTTTGCAGCTACAGCTGCTACTAATTCAGCTTTGTTCATTTTAATTACCTCCTATAAAATTTATGTTTTATGTAGTTACTTTTCTATGCTATGTTTCGCATTTATATAACTTACTTTATTTATTCGCCAATCTTCGATAAAATCCCTCTTTTTTTATAAATATTTTTTCTTTTTTACCACCATTTTCATTTATTTTAAAATTCAATTCTTTCTTTAAAACACAAAAACCTATAACAAAAGCAACTATATTACATAAAATATTCCCAATAATTGCACCAATTATTCCAATTTGTCTTATTTGAACTAAAAAAACATTGCATAGCAATTTTACACACATTCCAACCCCAAAAGCAATTGCTGGAACATTTACCTTACCTATTCCTTGTAAAATAGCATTTACAGTTTGTGCTGGCAACATAAATAAAATAGCAATACTACTAATTTTTAAATATAAAGCACCACTATTTGCTTTTGGAAATAATAAATTTAATATCTGACTTGAAAAAACGAACATAAAAACAGTTATAGGTAGAGCGATTCCTATACTTATTAAAATAAATAATTTAGCCTTCTTATTCACTTCTTTAATATTTCCTTTTGCAACCTCTTTTGAAATACTTGGAACAAGAGTTGTTACAAAAGCTAAATTAAAAGATAGTGGAATAGCACATAAACTGTCTATTTTACCACTTAAAATTCCATATTGATTTTTAGCTTGCTCTTCTGATAAAAACCTTTTTAAAAATCTTACAATTGTAAATGAATCTATATTTTTATTAAAAGAGACTATTAAACTACTTATAGATATTGGAAATGCAACTTTTATTATTTTTTTTATTGTTTTTCTTATTCTAGTTGGCTTATAATTTACACTTTGATTTATTTGAGTTGCTATTTCATTTCTTTTCTTCATATAATAAACATATATGTAAAAGAAACTACATATTGTAGCCATTGTTGTTGCAAAATTCGCTCCAGCAGCCATAAGAATTGTATTTTTTTTACCTATAAATACTAGTAATTCAACAACTAAAACTGTAAAAACTGTTTTAAAAATTTGCTCTATAGATTGAGATTTAGCCATTGCAGAAAAATTTTGCATACGGTAAGGCGTTGGAAATTGTAGAACCGTCGGATAAACGTTGTGAGCCTATGTGCCAACATTATAAAAGGTGTGGCGGTTGCCAAATTCGTCATATAAAGTATGACGCACAGCTTGATATAAAACGTGATATTGTTGAGAATGCGATGCAGAGAATAGGCAAGTTTGAGAATTTTAAGGTTGACGGAATTGTCGGTATGGATGTGCCGGAACGGTATAGAAATAAAATGGTTTTTCCTGTCGGAAATGTGTATGGTAAAAATGTTTGCGGTTTCTACGCAATGAGAAGTCATGACATTATTCCGCTTGACGATTGCAGCCTTGGTGATGAAATTAATAAGGAAATAAATGATGCGGTAATTGATTATATGAATGAAAAAATTAAAAAATTAACTGGAGTAGATACTAGAATAACAAGATTCCCTGGCGGAAGTTCAAATACCGTTAGCCGTTTTAACCCAGGAATAATGACCAAATTAACAAAAGAGGTAATTAATCATGGATAAGTATATTTTGACTGGAATATCAGCAGCGGTGATGCTGGAGGTACAAAAAATGCAATAGGAATATATAACAACGTTGTCAATGGTCTTCGATACAACCGTGCTAACGTA
>QRFC01002914.1_pt1 | contig 11919 bp, 6 predicted proteins | sample 1861061 | NCBI WGS metagenome assembly QRFC01 (sample SAMN09711282, study PRJNA482702) | Human gut metagenome, whole genome shotgun sequencing project. | reverse complement strand
AAACATAGGTGTTACAAGTGAGAACATCTTCCCTATCATCAAGAAGTTTTTGTATAGTGATCACGAAATCTTCCTTCGTGAATTAGTATCGAATGCTGTGGATGCTACACAGAAATTGAAAACCCTGGCATCTGTCGGTGAATTCAAAGGAGAGCTGGGCGACCTGACCGTTCAGGTTAGTTTCGACGACAAGATCATCAAGATTTCTGACCGTGGTATCGGTATGACAGCCGAAGAAATTGACAAATACATTAACCAGATCGCATTTTCCGGTGCTGAAGAGTTCGTAGAAAAATATAAGAACGATGCAGCTGCTATCATCGGACATTTCGGTCTTGGTTTCTATTCTTCTTTCATGGTTTCAAAGAAAGTGGAAATTGTAACCAAATCTTATAAAGAAGGTGCTGTTCCTATGAAATGGAGTTGCGACGGAACTCCCGAATATACGTTGGAAGAAACACAGAAAGACGACCGTGGTACAGATATTATCCTGTATATCGACGACGAAAACAAGGACTTCCTGAATAAAGACAAGATCAGCGGCCTGCTGACAAAATACTGCCGTTTCCTCCCCGTTCCTATCGCATTCGGTAAAAAGCAGGAATGGAAAGACGGTAAATATGTCGATACCGACGAAGATAACATCATCAACGATATCACTCCGGCATGGGTTCGCAAACCGGCCGATATGACTGATGAAGACTATAAGAAATTCTATCGCGACCTGTATCCAATGTCGGAAGAACCATTGTTCTGGATTCACTTGAATGTGGATTATCCGTTCAACCTGACCGGTATCCTCTACTTCCCGCGCATCAAGAGTAACCTCGACCTGCATCGTAACAAGATCCAGTTATACAGCAACCAGGTATTTGTAACCGATTCCGTAGAAGGTATCGTTCCTGAATTCCTGACATTGTTGCACGGCGTACTCGATTCTCCGGATATTCCATTGAACGTTTCCCGTTCTTATTTGCAGAGCGACCAGAACGTGAAAAAGATCTCCAATCATATCACAAAGAAAGTGGCCGATCGCCTGGAAGAAATGTTTAAAAACGACCGTCCTCAGTTCGAAGAAAAATGGGATAGTCTGAAACTGTTTATCCAGTACGGTATGCTGAGCGACGAAAAGTTCTATGATCGTGGTGCCAAGTTCGCCCTTTTGAAAGACGTAGACGGTAAATATTATACTTTTGAAGAATATAAAGCATTGGTGGAAGCCAACCAGACAGATAAGGAAGGAAACCTGATCTATCTGTACACTACGAATGTAAACGACCAGTACAGCTATATCCAGGCCGCTAAAGATAAAGCATACAGTGTATTGATTATGGACGGTCAGCTGGATGTCCATGCTATCAGCCAGATGGAACAGAAATTCGACAAAACCCGTTTTGTTCGTGTGGACAGCGATACGATCGACAATCTGATCCGTAAGGATAACGTTGGTCAGGTTACACTGAATGAAGACCAGAAGAATGCTTTGCAGGAAATGTTCAAAAGCCAACTGCCGAAGATCGAAAAGACCGATTTCATCGTTACATTCGAAGCATTGGGTGAAAACTCTAATCCGGTTATGCTGACCCAGAGCGAATATATGCGTCGTATGCGTGAAATGTCTGCTATGCAGCCGGGAATGTCATTCTACGGAGAAATGCCTGACAACTACAATCTCGTGTTGAATACCGATCACGAATTGGTTAAGAAGGTACTTTCTGAGGAAGAACAGAACTGCGAAGAAAAACTGAAACCGATCCAGGCGGACCTGAAAGGCTGGAAAGCACGTCAGGAAGACCTTCGTGAAGCGCAGAACAAGAAAAAGGAAGAAGAGATTACTTCTGCTGAAAAAGAAGATATGACAAACACGAACCATAAGATCGACGAACTGACTTCGCAACGTAATGCAATCCTGGCAGAATATGCAGGTAGCAATAAGCTGGTCAGCCAGTTAATCGACCTGGCACTGCTTGCCAACGGTATGCTGAAGGGTGAAGCATTGAGCAAATTCATTAAACGCAGTGTTCAGCTGATCGGATAAATAAGTAAGTTACTCACTATGTATAAAATATCATATAAACCGTTCACCCTGCGCCTGCTTGGCATTAATATGTTATTATACAGATTGCTATAGAGGTGAATGATAGGTGAATGATTGATCGAAAAGGTGAAGGGTTGCTTTAAACCCTTCACCTTTTTTTCTATATTACTGTGCTGTAATAGCCTGGCTATTATGTATTAACTCAAAAGTCTTTTACTTTTATCTCTGACACAATAAACTATTGACTTACCGACCTACGTCGTTAAGCTTGTCGACGTGGTTCGGTAAGCATTGCGACGTATATCGGCAAGCTTAATGACCTACGTCAATAAGCAAACAACTACCTTTTCACGCCTTATCTTCCAATAACTCTGAACTTACTTCCTCGGTATGTATTCATTTATATTTCAAAAGGTGAATGGTTTAAAGTAACCGTTCACCTTTTTCTTTATTCATTCATCTACTATTTACCTTTATAGTAATCTATATGACAGTTTGTTACTATTGTAAAGGTGAAGGGTGAACGGTCTTTTACAGAAAAACTATGTAATTGGAACATGTAGAGACTAGTCATCATTCTGCTTCCACCGTATACCCTTTCAGGTTGGCAAATGTCAGGATGGAGCTGGTGATTGCTTTACCCAGATCGTCTCCGCTGTCATCTCCTTCCTTTTTAAGTTGCTCTTCGATATAAGCCTGGCGTTTGATTGCCAGTTCGGCTATTTCTTTTTGGATAGCTGTTCTCTCCTTTTCCTTTTGGGTGATGATGCTCTTTATTTCTTCTATAGACTTGTTTTGCAGTTCTTGGGGCAGTTCATCCTTTTTGATGCTCGACAAGACGTTTTGGTCTTCTTTCATCTTATCTACCAGGTCCCATGACGTATTCTTGTAAGCAGATCCGGATTTGCTTACGGCACGTTCGGCATAATTGGCCGACGATATTGTGCCGGCATTTTTGTCCTGGGCAATCTGATTCATTTTACGTTCTCTCCCGGTAGAGCCATAACTGATATAAGTATCGTTCAACTTATTGTTGCATAGGATGATCTGCGGGTCAAAAGGTGTTTTGATGGCACGGACAGTCGCATCGGCATTTATATTGAAAAATTTGCCGTTTCCTCTCAAAGCGGCATCCTTCCAATAGTCACGGACACCGATTTCTTCATCACCGCAATGGATTGTATTGACAAATATATTCTTCTTCAAGGCATCGGCAATAGCCGTTTTGTAAGAGACAGAACCCTGCGTAAACTCTTCATTGCCGGCGATATAGACCAGTTTCATATCCGCTTCGTTTTGCCCCCACTCCAACTCTTTTACTGCCCGCTGGATGACTGTACCGCAATACTCTTCGCTTCCGCTGGTTGTCAGGGCGAATAATTCTTTCGAGATCAGGTCGAGATCGACTGTCAAAGGGGTTATTTGCCGGATATAATCACCTTTATACAGCATATAACTGCCATATTCGTATAAGGCAATCTCTATTTCCGGTGTCTCTCCCTTATATTTCAGCGTCGTGAGTGTATTGACTATATTCCACAGACGGGATTTAGCCTGTTCGATCAGTCCCTGCATGCTGCCGGAAGTATCCAGCAGGATAGCAACCTGTATTTTCGTCTTTTTGGCAGTTACGGCATTTGTGACCGGTGTACTGGCAGGCTCTGCATTCGCCGTTACGTTTCTGGCTTCCAGTATGCAGCCTATTGATGTTGTTAATGCTGTGAATAAGACACATAGTAGAATAATTCTTTTCATATTCGGAATTTTTTTAATAGGTTTATGGCTCAAAAATAGAATGTTAATAATTAAGATTCCGGGAAGAATGTGTGAACCGGCGTTTTGAGTTGGTGAAATATAGGATATAAATGTTTTACTTATATTTACTTTACAATCTCAATAAAACATGATATGAACAGACTGATTATATATTTGACAATATGGCTGCTAACAGGTCCCTGCATAACAATGACAGCACAGGATTCCGTTCCTCCTGTCTATCAAAACAGTGCCAGAAAAGCAGTGATGAAACTCTCCACGTCACTGGAAAGCGGAAAGTCGGATTATTCGGTTGCGACGGATTATGAAGCACTGGCAAAAACACTCATGATACAGGGGGAATACGAGAAAGCAATGAATTATCTTATCAGTGCCCGCCAGTTGTTTTACAAAATCAAAAACAATGAAAAGATAGCACGGGTTGACCGTGAAATGGCAAGGATACAGGAGATACAAGGGAAGATACAAGAGGCTATTTTAAGTTATGGCAATGCCGCCCACCTGTCACAGGACACTAATTTTATTGAACTGAATACGAATGATGTGAACCGGTTAAAGAATATCTCAAACCCAGTTGCACAATCTCCTTATATACAGCGAAATATTGAATTACTGAACACCTCCTACAAACCGGAACAACAGGAGGATCGGGTCGCCGCCTTCCATCAGATGGCAAATGTCAACCTGGTCATGGATAATAAGGAAGCCGCCATAGGTAACCTGAACAGCATATTGTCTGAAGTGAAGGACAAACCGGTAGAAACCATCAAGGTACAAAGAGAAATTGCCAAAGTATATGCCGCCGATAGCCAACAGGTAAAAGCTCTCGCCTCCCTTCAGCAATCCTATGATATGGCGTTGAAGGAGGGCCATACGATAGAGGCGAAGAAAAGCCTGGAACAGCTGGTCGAGCAATACAGGAAAGAGAACCAGCAACGGAAAGCCTTGGACTTATATGCAGACTTTATGGAAAAACTGGAACCGCTGGTTAAATCGGACAGCACACTGATAGACCAGAAATTCTTTCAGGCACATGAAGCCCGTATCGCCCAGTTGGAGAAAGAACGTATCCTGAAAGACGAACTGATCAGAAAGAAAAACACCTTCAACTATGTACTGATCGGCTCGATTGTCCTGATCCTTATTTTTCTCGTGTTTATCGTCAAAGCCTGGTATTCCATCAGACGGAAGAATAAAAAGATAGCCCTCCAGTCGTTGCGCCGTGAGATGAATCCTCATTTCATCTTCAACAGCCTGAATAGTGTGAATCAGTTTATTGCCCAGAATAATGAGTTGGAGGCGAATAAGTATCTTTCCTCCTATTCCCGCCTGATGCGAAATATAATGGAAAACTCCAATAAAGACTTTACGCCGCTCTCGACGGAGCTCGAACAATTGAAAGAATACCTCGATCTGGAACACATGCGTTTCAGCGATAAGTTTGTTTACGAGACAGATGTGGATGAATCGCTTGACACCGACCATATATCTGTGCCTAACATGCTGATACAACCCCAGTTGGAAAATGCGATCTGGCATGGCTTACGGTATAAAGAGTCCGGTGGCCTGCTGAAACTGTCCGTAAAGCCGGAAGGCAATAGTCTTTGTGTTAAAATCGAAGACAATGGGATCGGACTGAAAAAAAGCAACGAGCTTAAAACCCGGCACCAGAAAGAGCATCATTCACGCGGCCTGACTAATACCCGTGAGCGTATCAACCTATTGAACAGCTTGTACGGTATGCATATCACGATCGAAATTACTGAGAAGGAAGGAAATGATGAAGATACAGGCGTGATCGTTCTGCTCAGATTCCCCCTTATTGTCTGATTGCGCATGAAATTTTGTTATAGGATATATTTATTATTTTTTGCTAATGATAATTATATCCTGTAAGTTTGTTGCTTAAATCATTTATTCGTTAAAACAACATCAACATGAATGACACTATTAGAAAAATGAAACAAAGGAAAGTGCTCATACTCGCTTTGGCCTTCCCCTTGTTTTCACCCTTATCCATGCAAGCCATACAAAGAGCCGACAATGTATGTATGGAAATACAGCAGGATAAGAAAATTGTCGGTGTGAAACAGATCAATCCTACGACTGTTGAACTCCTGTTCTCCGATAATCAGAGAATGGCCTTTGACTTTTATGGAGAGAACATCTTCAGAGTATTTCAGGACGTCAACGGAGGGATCATCCGTGACCCGGAGGCCAAACCGGAAGCACAGATCCTGGTCGATAACCCGAGAAAACCGGTATCTCCGTTAACGCTGAAAGAAGATAATAAGACTATTTCTATCAGCACCAAAGAGATCAGACTGGAACTGGATAAAAGCACTTCCCTGTTGAAGGTGACCAATCTGGCAACAGACAAAGTTGTCCTGGAGGAGGTAAAACCTGTTCTTTATGATAAGGGAAAAACAATCCTTACCTTAAAGGAAAATCCCGGCGAATACTTCTATGGCGGTGGTGTACAGAACGGGCGCTTCTCGCATAAAGGAAAAGCGATCGCTATCGAAAACCAGAACAGCTGGACCGATGGCGGCGTTGCCTCGCCTGCCCCCTATTATTGGTCTACCAATGGCTACGGCTTTATGTGGTACACCTTCAAACAAGGTAAATATGATTTCGGTGCAGCCGAAAAAGGGACAGTAATATTGTCACATGATACCGATTATCTGGATGCGTTCTATATGGTCAATGACGGTGCCGTATCCCTGTTGAACGATTTCTATCAGCTGACAGGTAATCCGGTTTTATTACCGAAGTTCGGTTTCTATCAGGGACACCTGAATGCTTATAACCGCGACTACTGGGTGGAAGACGAGAAAGGTATCCTTTTTGAAGACGGCAAACGTTACAAGGAAAGCCAGAAAGACAACGGTGGTGTAAAAGAATCCCTGAACGGCGAAAAGAACAATTACCAGTTCTCCGCCCGTGCCGTGATCGACCGCTACAAGAACCACGATATGCCGTTCGGCTGGTTATTGCCAAACGACGGTTACGGTGCCGGATACGGACAGACCGAAACATTGGACGGAAATATCCAGAACCTGAAAAGTCTGGCTGATTATGCTCATAAAAATGGTGTCGAAATCGGACTTTGGACACAGTCGGATTTGCATCCGAAACCCGAAATCAGTGCCTTGTTACAGCGTGATATCGTAAAAGAAGTGCGCGATGCCGGTGTCCGTGTTTTGAAGACCGACGTGGCTTGGGTAGGTGCCGGTTATTCATTCGGACTGAACGGTGTGGCTGACGTAGGTCATATCATGCCTTATTATGGTAACGATGCGCGTCCTTTCATTATCTCCCTTGACGGTTGGGCCGGTACGCAACGTTATGCCGGTATCTGGTCGGGCGACCAGACAGGCGGCCAGTGGGAATATATCCGTTTCCATATCCCGACTTATATCGGTTCGGGATTATCCGGACAACCGAATATCACTTCCGACATGGATGGTATCTTCGGCGGAAAGAACCTGGCAATGAACACACGCGATTTCCAGTGGAAGACCTGGACGCCGATGCAGTTGAATATGGACGGTTGGGGTGCCAATGAGAAATATCCGCATGCCCTTGGCGAACCGGCAACATCTATCAACCGCTGGTATCTGAAAATGAAATCGGAGTTGATGCCTTATGCCTACAGCATTGCAAAGGAAGCAGTAGACGGTAAGCCGATGATCCGTGCCATGTTCCTGGAATACCCGAATCAGTATACTTATGGTAAAGCAACCGAATATCAGTTCATGTACGGACCGTATTTCCTGGTTGCCCCTATCTATCAGGAAACACAGGCAGATGAAAAAGGTAACGATATACGCGACGGCATTTATCTACCGGAAGGAACCTGGGTAGACTATTTTACCGGAGAAAAATATGAAGGCAACTGTGTTGTCAACAATTTTGCTTCTCCGTTATGGAAGTTGCCGGTATTTGTAAAGAGCGGCGCCATCATTCCGATGACTAATCCTAATAATAATGTTACCGAGATCAATAAGAACCTGCGCGTTTATGAAATTTATCCGGACGGTAACAGTTCGTTTACTGAATATGACGACGATGGCACGACACAAGCCTATTTGAAAGGTGAAGGTGTAACGACCCGGATCGAATCGGAAGTAGGCAGTAAGAATAATGTAACGATTACAATCCGGCCGGCAGTAGGCAGCTTTGACGGTTTCGTAAAAGATAAAGCAACCGAACTCCGTATCAATGTTTCCGAAATGCCGAAAAAAGTGGCTGCCAAAGTTGGTAAAAACAAGGTAAAGCTGACGGAAGCCCGTTCGATGGACGAATTCCTGAAAGGTGAAAACGTTTATTTCTATGATGCAGCACCCAACCTGAACAAGTTTGCAACGAAAGGAAGCGAGTTTGAAAAGGTAACGATCACTAAGAACCCGCAGTTATTGGTAAAGCTCGCTTCTGCGGATATCACAGCGAACGAAACAAGCATCAGCTTTGAAGGTTACAAATTCGATATGGGTAACAGCCACCGTGTTTCGACCGGTACACTGGCCGCTCCTGTTGCACAGGTTACAGATGAAAACCTGGAAGCCTATTCATTGAAACCGACCTGGAATAAAGTGGCTGGTGCTGACTTCTACGAAATTGAATTCAACAATATGCTGTACACGACTATCAGAAATACAGAATTGTTGTTCGACGGGCTGGAAGCTGAAACTGATTATGCCTTCAAGATCCGTTCTGTAAACAAAGACGGTTATTCCGATTGGTCTTCCTTCAATGTGAAGACGAAATCGAACCCGCTCGAATTTGCCATCAAGGGAATCCGGGGTGAAGTAACTGCCGAAGAGCAGGGTGGTTTCGAAATCTTCCGTTTGTTCGACTTTGCTGAACTGGGAGACATGTTCCATACGAAATACCGCAAGAATGCTATACCGTTCGATATGATCATCGACTTGCGCACGGTTAACCAGCTGGATAAATTCCATTATCTGTCACGTCAGGACGGCGGTAACGGAACAATGCTGAGAGGTTTCGTCTCTTACAGTATGGATAAAGAAAACTGGATACCGGTCGATTCCTTCAAGTTCGAACGCAACGGTGATGTGAAGATATTCGAATTCAAGGATAAACCGAAAGCCCGCTACATCAAACTGAATGTAACGGAAGGTGTCGGCAATTACGGTTCAGGCCGCGAATTGTACGTCTTCAAGGTACCGGGAACAGAAAGTTACTTGCCGGGCGATATCAATAACGACAAGAAGATCGACAGCAATGACCTGACTTCTTACATGAACTACACAGGTCTGCGTAAAGGTGACAGTGACTTCGATTATGTAAGTGCCGGCGATATCAATCAGAACGGCCTGATCGATGCTTACGATATATCCGTCGTTGCCACTCAACTGGATGGCGGCATCGAAGAACAGGATACTGCAAAAGTAGCCGGAACGATCGGGATCAGCGCACCTAAACAGTCCTACAACAAAGACGAGATCGTGGAAGTCAAGGTAACAGGTACAGATCTCAAAGCGGTTAACGCATTGAGTTTCGCTTTGCCGTACGACCAGCAGGATTACGAATTTGTCGGCATAGAGCCGTTAAACCTGAAAGTCATGGAGAACCTTACTTACGACCGTCTGCATACAAATGGTCAGAAGGCCTTGTATCCTACTTTCGTTAATCTCGGTGACAAGGAAGTTTTGGAAGGTACAACCGACCTGTTCATCCTGAAGCTGAAAGCAAAACGCAAAGTCAAGTTCAACCTGAAGGCCATCGATGGCATACTGGTTGATAAAGACCTGAATATGTCTAAGTTCTAAGAACTTGCCATAGATAAAATTCAGAATCCCCTGTTTCGGTATAATTGTCCGGAACAGGGGATTTTTTTTATGGCTTAAAATAGTATCTTTGTCTGAACGATATATAAAAACGGAAGACTCTGAATATGGAAATGCTACAGAAAATAAGAAGCGTCATCGTTGAAGATGAATCGGCTGCCCGTGAGGCATTGAAGAATTATCTGGCAAAATACTGTCCGGTCATCGAAGTGGTCGGAGAAGCCCACGACTGTAAATCGGCCGTCCCTTTACTCCATGAACTGGAACCGCAATTGGTGTTTCTGGATGTGGAAATGCCCTACGGTAATGCATTCGACGTATTGGAAGGATGTAAAGACCTGTACTTTGAAACCATATTTGTCACCGCTTTTTCTGAATATTCACTCCGGGCGTTGAACCAGAGTGCAGCTTACTATCTGCTGAAACCGGTCAGCATCGAAGAACTGATCCTTGCCGTAAATAAGGTACAGCAACACATCGTCAACCGGGAGATATTCAATCGCAATCAGATTCTGATTGAAAATATGCGCGAGCCGAAACCGGAAAAGCGCCAGGTGATCCTCCCTACTCTCGAAGGATTTGAAGTGATAAAGATGGAAGATATCATCCGGTTGCAGGGAAACGGAAATTTCACCGACATCTATTTGAAAGATAAAAGCAAGAAGATGGTCTGCCGTTTTCTGAAATATTTCAGCGAGATATTGCCGTTCCCGTTTGTCCGTGTACACAAATCACATATAATCAATCTCCATTGTGTCAGGTCATACCACAAAAACTCCGGCGGTTACATCGTGCTGGAAGATAATACGGAGATAGAAATATCCTCCAGCTATAAAGATGATTTTCTCCGGTTACTGAAATCGCAGTGAAAAAAGTTACAGTTTAACTGTTGCGGTACTCCTGTGGTGTCATGCCGGTATGCCTTTTGAAATATCTGTTGAAGAACGACATATTGTTGAATCCCAGCGAAAAGGCAATCTCCTTGATCGGAAGTTCCGTTGATTTCAGCTGTGCTTTAATGTCCATCATAACAATGGCGGTTATTATTTCGAGCGCCGTCTTTCCTGTTTCCTTTTTTATGGTCGAACAAAAATGGGAAACGGTAACACCCAGATGTTCCGCATAAAAAGCAACGCTCCGTTGTTTCGTATAATTCGACATGACCAGTTTGATAAACTCACGGCACATCACTTTACTGCGTGAATGCAATGCGCTTTTCCACTTGCCGTGATTCTTATACAATTCGGCCGTACCTTGCATAAAAATAGTGAAAACGGATTTAATGATCTCCTTATTCTCCAGCGTACAAGGCAATGAATAAGCATGGATCAACGGTTTGAAGATATCCTGATATAACTGTGAAAGATCTTCCGATAAACAGATGACCGGATTCTCAGCCAGTATAGGAAGTAACCGTACGGTTGTTAAGACCAGGTTATTATTCTCCATGAAATCCTGCGAAAAGCAGGCGTAGAAGAAATGAGCATCCGGAGAAACGTCATTGAGCTGGACGAAACTGTCCGGCGTTAATGTGATAAAATCATCTTTTTTGATTGTGTATTCAGACAGGTTGATTGTAGCATGGACAGAACCTTCTACACAAAATGCAAAAAGCACTGCTTTCATTTTACATGAAAAGCGCACGTAGCGATTCAGCATGTCTCCGGTGATATTGTCGCCTGCAATAAAATCCGTGGGAATGTCAAATATTTGTATGTTTGCCTCCATATTGTCCTGATAAATGATTTTCAAAGATAGCATATTTGAGTTTTCTACACCAATAATCGCAAAAACAGGACATAGAAACCCAATAATAGGTATTGATCGTTCCGTTCAAATCTATGTACTTTGCAAAAGTTTAAACAAAGAAAGAAAAAATGAACCGAAAGAGTTCTCTTTTGTTTTATTCTAGAAAGAGGACATGTATTATCTAATAAAATTATAATTATGGAACTAGAGAAGATCGGAGAAAATGCCGGCAAAGTCTGGCATGTGCTGAATGAAGGAAGAGAGTTGACAATACCAGAACTGAGCAGACGGATTGACCTGAGCCACGAAGATACCACCTTAGCAATCGGATGGCTGGCCAGAGAAAACAAAATTTACATACAACGTAAAAACGGGCAGATATTGGTAAGCAACGGAATACAACAAGGACTATACTTTGGATAATATATCATCAAAAGCGTCAGTAAGGTTCATATGCCTGCTGACGCTTTTTTATTATCCGGCTATTTTATCTCCTGATGTTGCCGGTCATTAATATAGGTCAGTGCCGCACCGATCGCC
>QRFC01002912.1_pt1 | contig 11928 bp, 7 predicted proteins | sample 1861061 | NCBI WGS metagenome assembly QRFC01 (sample SAMN09711282, study PRJNA482702) | Human gut metagenome, whole genome shotgun sequencing project. | reverse complement strand
TTATTTGAAAAACGCGGACAAGCTGATCATTCCTGTCTATCAGCGAAACTATGATTGGCGCGAGGAACACTGCAGGAAACTGTACCAGGATCTTGTTCGTACCATTCGTGATAGAAAACGTTGGCATTTCTTTGGAGGAATTGTCTCTGTTAGCGATCCTATGGGGAGCAGCTCTGACTACCTTGTGATTGACGGTCAACAGCGAATTACGACCGTTTCACTACTCCTTCTGGCTATGGCCAACCTGATTAAGGAAGGAAAAGTAATCCCCGAAGATGACGATCTATACGCACAGATCACAAAAAAGTACCTGGTGGATGAGATCAATCCTCGCAAGCGCAAAGTCAAGCTCAAGCCTATCAAGGGCGACCAGGACGCATACGATCGCCTCTGGGGTGATCCGGCCGATTTTGATCGTTCATCAAATATCACTCAGAACTATCTATTTTTCTACAATGAGATTCAGAAACAAGCCATTACAATCGACCAGCTCTTCAAGGCCGTTGAAAAGCTGCAGATTATCGACATTACGCTGACACCTCCTGACGATGATCCTCAGCTCGTTTTTGAGAGCCTCAACTCTACCGGTCTCGAGTTAAATGAGGGCGATAAGATCCGCAACTTTGTTCTGATGGGACTTGACATCGAAGAGCAAGAGCGCTTCTATGACAGCTACTGGAACCCCATTGAAAAAAATGCCGGCTATAATAAGCAAAACAATTCGTATGATGTAAGCCCATTTATCCGCGACTACCTGAGCATCAAACAGAAGAAGATCACCGGGATGAAGGATATCTACACCGAGTTTAAGGCATATGCCGAAAAGATGCCCGGTGAAATGGAATCCATCATGAAAGATCTCCTAGGCTATGCTAAGCGGTATAATAAGCTCCTGTTTGGGCATCCCAGTTTTCCAGCGAAATTGAAAGCATCCCTTTTCCGCTTGAATCGTTTTGAGAGTAGTGTCACAAGGCCGTTTCTGATGGAGGTAATGAGGCTACAGGAAGGCAGCCTTTTGACCTTGGATGACGTTGCCGAGATTTGCAGGATCGTAGAATCCTACCTACTGCGCCGTATCATTTGTGACCTGCCCTCCAATACACTCGCCAAGGTATTCCTTACAATGAGTTCCGATATCAAGCGATTTGACGGTACTTACAGTAATTTCATTGAAAAAATGAAATATGTACTAACATCTAAAAAGGAAAAAGCAGCATTCCCTGATAACGAGACTTTTGCAGATTGTCTGCGGACCAAGAATATCTACGCTATGCTCCCACGTTACAAAGCGTATCTGTTTGAACGCCTGGAAAACGGTGACAGCAATGAGTATAAGGACGTCTACGGGCGCCTCGATAGCGGTGAGTACACAATTGAACATATTATGCCTCAGAAATTGACCCCCGCTTGGACTAGTGAGCTTGAGCAAGATGCAGAGAATATACATGGAGAATGGCTGCACACGTTGGCGAATCTGACACTTACAGCCTATAACTCGAAATATAGCAATGCTCCCTTTAGCGAGAAAAAAACAATGGCGGATGGGTATCTACAGAGCGGTATCAGAATGACTCAATGGGTCGCACAGAAAGAACACTGGGGTCTTCCTGAACTTGAAGAACGCTGTAAATACCTTACACAGCAAGCTGTGTTGCTGTGGCCCTATGCTGATAGCTGCTATACTCCGCCACAGAAGCAGTATGAGGAGGTATCGTTGGATGATGATATCACACTTACCGGTCATAGCATCGTGAAGTACCGCTTCCGTGGCATTGAGCATGAAACAACTTCATGGGTAGAAATGTACACTGAGGTTCTAAAAGAACTGCATAATGGAAATAAGGCATATCTCAATTACCTTGCCGATGCCGATGATAGTGTAGATCTGTCGATCCAGGTTACCAGATCACCAGATGAATTCTCCAGCAGTGTAAAAATTGATGACGATATTTATATCTGGACTGGTACCGCAACTCAGTATAAAGTCAATCTACTGCGGAAGTTCTTCGAACAGTATAAGCAGGATCCGTCCGATCTCGTATTCTTCCTCGATGATAGTAGAGGCATTGGTTCAGATGAGGAGATCGAACGCTACAAGATTCGTCGGAAGTATTGGGAGAGTGTCCTTCCATCACTTCAAGAGGCAACGGGTACTTTCTTAAATATCAGCCCATCTAAGAATAACTCTATCATGGGAGCCACGGCACGTAGTGGTGTTTACCTTTGCTGCGTAGCGAACTATGACTCTGCCCGTGTCGAAATATTTATTGATCAGGGTGATTATCAAAAGAATCGGGCGATCTATAATCACCTTGAGCAAAACCGGGATGCAATTGAGGCTGCATACGGAAAAAGCCTGCATTGGATCTGCCAAGACGATGTTAGAGCCTGTAAAGTCTACGATGAGATTAAAGAGGTCAGCATCAAAAATGAGGAAGACTGGCCAGTAATGAGCGCTTTCCATATTCAGCGAGCAAAAGCATTGCTCGTTGCGACAAAGCAGTTTCTGGCATAATTCTTATATGCATCAAGTTCTGATAATCAGCAACTATCGGAAGTTTGGAGGATAATCGCATGGCAGCAGTCTTATCGAAAAGGCAGATGACTGAAGAGGATATCAAGCTTCAGTTTATTACGCCTGCCATAACAAAAAAGTGGGCGCTTAGTCTCATTACAATGGAGACAAGAATTACAGATGGACAAATCAACTTGAGAGGAAATATGGTCTCCCGCAAGGAAGCCAAGAAAGCAGACTATATTCTTTATTTGAACGAAAGCACTCCAATTGCAATCGTTGAGGCGAAAGATAACAAGCATGCTGTCGGAGATGGGCTACAGCAGGCAATGCAATACGCCATAATGATGGACATTCCATTTGCCTACAGTTCTAATGGTGATGGTTTTATGGAGCATGATTTCCTCACCGGAGAAGAGCGCAGCATTTCTATGGAGGATTTTCCAGCTCCTGATGCTCTCTATGCGAGATTCAAGGCTGGAGCCAACCATGGAGAAGGGCTCACGCAGCAAGAGGAATCCGTCATTCGGCAGCCGTTCTATTCAGGGCAGAATACATATCCCCCTCGCTATTATCAGCGTAACGCTGTCAATAGGACTCTTGATGCGATTGCCAGAGGTCAAGATCGCATCTTGCTGGTGATGGCCACAGGTACAGGCAAAACCTATACTGCATTCCAAATTGTATATCGCCTTCTAAAGAGCGGAATGAAGAAAAAAATACTGTATTTGGCTGATCGTAACATCTTGGTCGATCAATCAATCCAACAGGATTTTGCTCCGCTCGAAAAAACGATTCATAAAGTCAATTTTGTGAAGGACGATCCTCTTACGATTACCTCGCACGAGATATTCTTTTCACTCTACCAACAACTTGCGGGAAAAGACGATGACGATACAGAAGATGGGGATGAGACTGTCGAACGTCTTGCTCAGCTATTCAGCAAAGACTTTTTCGATCTCGTAATCGTTGATGAGTGTCATCGCGGCTCAGCCAAGAAGGAAAGCAATTGGCGGAAGATCTTGGAGTATTTCTCCTCGGCAACCCAGATTGGCATGACCGCAACCCCAAAAGAGACTAAGTATGTTTCCAACATAGATTATTTTGGAGAGCCGGTATATGTCTATAGCCTGAAAGATGGCATCGAGGATGGTTTTCTGGCGCCTTTCAAAGTCATCAATATAACGACCGACATTGGCGATGGTTGGCGCCCACGGAAAGGTCAACTTGATATTTACGGGCATGAGATCCCTGACCGAATTTATAATAACAGGGATTATGACTATAACATCATAATTGAAGACCGCATTGTCCAAGTCGCAAAAGAAATAACAGACTACCTCAAAGCGACTGATCGGATGTCCAAAACCATTGTGTTCTGCGCAACAGAAGATGCTGCACTTCGTATGAGAAATGAGCTCGCAAGGCAGAATCCTGATATGATGCAAAAGTATCCCGACTATGTTGTACGCATTACCGGCAACGATACTTTTGGCAAGGATAAACTCGACTACTTCATTTCGGTCGGGTCGAAAACGCCGGTCATTGCAACGACATCTAAGCTGTTGTCAACTGGAGCCGACTGCAAGATGACAAAGCTCATCGTTTTAGACGAGTGGATCAACTCAATGACTGAGTTTAAGCAGATTATCGGAAGAGGCACAAGAATACGCGAAAAAGATGGAAAGACCTATTTTATAGTTATGGACATTCGCGGCGTTACAGCCCTTTTTGCTGATCCTGATTGGGATGGCCCGATTGAAATTGATGAAGATTATGGGAGAGAAAAGCATGGTCCTGGCCCCTGTCCTCCTGGACCTAAACCAGATCCCGACCCTGACCCAGTTGATCCACCATATCCACCAGAAGAAAAGCCCATTGTTGATGAAAATGGGTGTCGTGTCCGCATAATCAATAAAACGGTCTCTGTGTATGATACGAATGGGAAACTCCTGCGGCAGGAGAGCATCGTCGATTACACCAAAACGAATATTATTGGTACATACGCTTCCCTCGACAACTTTATCCGGCAGTGGACATCCGAGGAAAAGAAAAAGAAGATTCAAGAATTGTTGGCCAGCAAGGGGATTGACCTTGAAGCACTGAAAGCGGATCAGCATATGAGCGATGTAGATGACTTCGATTTCATCTGCCATGTTGCCTTTGACAAAAAGCCACTTACCAGAAAAGAGAGAGCCAACAATGTGAAGAAGCGGGATTTCCTCAGCAAGTATAGCGGGGTGGCAAGAGAAGTCTTGGAAGCGCTTCTGGATCAGTATATGAATGTCGGAATCTACGAGTTAGAGCATGAAGCTATTCTGACAACTCCACAATTCGCAAAATTTGGGAAGATCCAGAGGATATTCAAGTTCTTCGGCGGCGAGGATAAGTATAACGAAGCTGTTCATGAACTTGAGAATGAATTATATGAGGCGGGTTAATCATGAGTAGTTTAACAGGTTTTGTAAAGCGCATTCGGGACATCATGTGGAATGATGCGGGAGTGAATGGTGACGCTCAGCGCATTGAGCAGATGGCCTGGATCCTTTTCTTGAAAGTCTACAATACAAAGGAAGAGGAATGGCGATATACAGATCGGCCCTATACATCAATTATTCCAGAAGAATGCCGCTGGAATAACTGGGCCGCTGATGATAAGTCGGGTAAGGCGATGACGGGCGACACGCTTCTTGATTTTGTGAATAATAAACTCTTCCCAACGCTGAAGGGGCTTAATGTGACTGCAGCAACACCCATCAAAAAAGCTATTGTCAAGACAACCTTTGAGGATGCGAACAATTACATGAAGGACGGCGTTTTGCTGCGCCAAGTGATCAATATCATCGATGACCTGGATTTGGATGATTACGAGGAGAGCCATGCGTTTGGGGAAATATATGAGTCCATTTTACGGGAACTCCAGAGCGCCGGATCCTCTGGTGAATTCTATACGCCTCGTGCTGTGACTGATTTTATGGCGAAGACAATTAAACCGAAGCTCGGCGAAAAGGTCGCAGACTTTGCGTGCGGCACAGGGGGCTTTCTGACTAGTTGGTTGAATGAACTGAGTAAGCAGGTCATAACGGCAGAAGACCAGCAGGAGTATGCAACCTCTATTTATGGGATTGAGAAGAAGCCTTTCCCGTATACTCTGTGCATCACGAACATGCTGCTGCACGGCATTGATGTTCCGATGGTGTATCATGACAACTCACTTCTGCGGGATGTGCTTGATTATACCGAGGAAGATCAGTTCGATGTAGTTCTTATGAATCCCCCTTACGGTGGACATGAAAAAACAGAGGTCAAGAATCACTTTCCTGCAGATCTCGCAAGCAGCGAAACTGCCGACCTCTTCATGTCCGTGATTATGTATCGGCTCAAACAGGATGGCCGTGCTGCTGTCATTCTCCCTGACGGTTTCCTGTTTGGCACCGACAATGCAAAGATTGCTATTAAGAAAAAACTACTATCTGAGTTTAACCTTCATACTATTATCCGCATGCCGCATAGCGTATTTGCACCGTACACCTCTATCACGACGAATATTCTGTTCTTTGACCGAACCCATCCTACAACGGAGATTTGGTTTTATCGCCTTGATATGCCGGAAGGCTATAAGAACTTCTCGAAGACGAAACCTATGAAGCTGGAGCATTTTGCTCCGGCCGTTGAGTGGTGGGACAATCGTGAGGAAATCACTATTGACGGCTTTGACAAGGCGAAGAAATACTCGGTTGAAGAGCTGAAGGCGCGGAATTACAATATTGATCTCTGCGGCTATCCGCATGAAGAGGAGGAGATCCTTCCGCCGAAGGAACTGATTCTGCAGTATCAGGAAAAACGGGCCAGCCTGAACGCTGACATTGATCGCATCCTTGCCCAGATCACCGATATCCTTGGCATCGACATTACGGAGGAGGGCGACGAATGACTGCGCAGCAACTGAAAAACTCCATTCTCCAGATGGCTGTTCAGGGCAAGCTCGTGCCGCAGGACCCGAATGACGAGCCAGCCAGCGTTCTGCTGGAACGCATCCGTGCGGAGAAAGAGCGGCTCATCAAAGAGAAGAAAATCAAGCGCGAAAAGAACCCCTCCGTTATCTTCAAAGGTGCCGATAATACTCCTTATGAGAAAATCGGCGATGAAGTGCGGTCGCTGGCGGATGAGGTACCGTTTGACATTCCTGATTCGTGGGAGTGGGTGCGGCTGGGCAATATCGGTGATTGGGGCGCTGGTGCTACCCCAAGCCGGACTAATCCGGAATACTACGGTGGGAACATACCTTGGCTAAAAACGGGTGACCTAACTGATTCGTATATTGATGCTATCCCCGAAACTATTACAGAACTTGCTCTTGAGAAAACATCGGTTCGCCTTAATCCCGCTGGCTCTGTCCTGATTGCTATGTACGGAGCAACTATAGGAAAACTGGGTATATTGAGTATAGCCGCGACAACAAACCAAGCCTGTTGTGCGTGTTTTCCCCTCGGCGGTTTGGACAACAAGTATCTGTTTTATTTTCTGATGGCACAAAAACCGCTGTTTATAAAACAAGGCGAAGGCGGCGCACAGCCTAATATTTCCAAAGAAAAAATAGTGTCCACATTAATGCCCGTACCACCATTGGAGGAGCAAAGACGAATTGTTGTTATGCTTGGACAGATATTCCCGATTATCGATGCGTACTCCAAATGCAAAACTGAACTCGACCTGTGTAACGCCACCTTTCCAGAGCGCCTCAAGAAGTCGATTCTGCAAGAGGCAGTCCAGGGCAAGCTGGTACCGCAAGACCCGTCTGACGAGCCTGCAGAGGCTCTGCTGGAGCGTATCCGAACAGAGAAACAGCGGCTCATCAAGGAAGGAAAAATCAAAAAGGACAAGCACGAATCCGTCATTTTCAGACGGGATAATTCTCATTATGAAAAGCGTGGCTCGGAAGTGGTTTGCATTGATGATGAGATACCGTTCGATATTCCAGAGTTGTGGTCATGGTGCAGACTAAACGAACTTTGTACAAAAATTGGTGCTGGTAGTACGCCAACCGGGGGTAAAACCATATATGTGCCAGAAGGTATCAAGTTTATTCGATCACAGAATGTATATAATGATGGCTTGAAATTGAACGATATCTCTTATATTACAGAAGAAATCAATGCTAAAAAAAAGGGCAGCATTGTCCGCTCAAAAGATATTTTGCTTAACATTACAGGCGGGTCTATAGGTCGATGTGCCGTTGTTCCCGATGACTTTGACATAGCAAATGTCAATCAGCACGTCATGATTATCAGATTGGTAGAGCCCAAAATGCGCCATTGGATTCATACTATCCTGATTTCAGAATATATACAGAACCTTATCATGGATGTTCAAGTAGGTGTTTCAAGAGAAGGCCTTAGTGCAACTAAATTGATGAATTTCCTCATACCAGTTCCCCCGATTAGTGAGCAAAACAGGATACTTGATTTTTGTAGTAATACTTCTAACAGATTGTCTACTTTGTAAAGTTCTCATTATGAGAAGTTGGACGGTGTAGAGCGCTGTATCGACAACGAGATTACGTTTGACATCCCAGACTCATGGGGCTGGGCTCGACTAGGGAACCTTACGGAAATGATTACCAGCGGCTCGAGAGACTGGGCAAAATACTATTCCACGGAGGGCAATTTATTCCTGCGCATGGGTAATCTGTCACGGAATTCTTTTGATTTGCGCCTAAACGAAATACAAAGAGTACGACTCCCTGAAACAGTAGAGGGGACGCGAACTGCCGTGCAGGCCGGTGATTTGTTGTTCTCTATTACTGGAGAAGTTGGCATGCTGGGCTTAGTACCAAGTGGGTTTGAAACCGCTTATACGAATCAGCATACTGCAGTCATACGTTTTTTGCCGCAAATGAGAAACAAGTTTTTACCATATTTCTTCCTTACAGATTATGCGAAAACGTGTTATAAGAGCAATCAACACGGAATAAAGAATAGTTTCCGATTGAACTCTATCTCTGATATTCTAGTTCCTATTCCACCACTATATGAGCAAAGACGAATAGTCAATCAGATTGAGATAACAACACGAATGATAGTAAGTATGTAAATGAACGTGGCATACACGAAGTAAATCGTGTATGCCACGCCTTTACCAATCTATCACATGATCCACTATTTCTCTCTGCTCGGTCGAGGTTTTACGGAGATAAATGCGGGTGGTTTCGATACTTTCGTGTCCCATAAGGTCAGCGAGGAAAGCGATGTCGTTGCAGCGCTCCAAGAAGCTCTTTGCGAAGCGGTGACGGAAGGAATGTGGGTATACGACCACAGGGTCGATGCCATATCGGACTGCTAACTTTTTTAACTGCCCGGAGATGCCTCTAGTGGTGATTCGATCCCCGTATTTGTTCAAAAAAATGAAGCCGCTTTCTTGGTGCTTATCGTTCAGCCAAGAAAGGGCTTCATTTTGCAGAGCCTTGGGTATGTATATTCTTCGGAGTTTGCCACCCTTCGAATATAAGTCCAAATGCCCCAGCTTGATGTGTTCCACCTTGATCTGTATGAGCTCACTGACCCGTGCGCCGGTTGCGGCCAGAAAGCGTATTACAAAATACCAGAACAGCTCGTCATCCCGTTTGAGGCAGGCTTTGAAATACTCATAGTCGGCCTCGCTGATGACATTTTCCAGAAAGGCTTTCTGCTGCACTCGTACAAACGGCATTTTCCAGCTCTCTTTGCCGATGCTCTCCAAGTAGCAGTTGATTGCCCTCAGACGCAGATTGACGGTCTTAGGCTTGTAGTTCTCTATCAACCACACCTTATACGCCCGCAGGTTCTTTTTCGTGATACCGTCGTACTGCGAGCTGTATTGCCGAATGGCAAAAAGGTACGAGGATATCGTGTTTTCCGAGAGGTTTGTACCTCTCAAGTGTCTTTCGAATTCTTCTATCATAGTGAAAGACCTCCTTTCACTATGATATTATACCGTGTTCCTTTTACAGCCCTTTGACCAGCGGGAGCAATTTCTCAATCCGCTGAACGATGCGGCGCTGCTCAGCGAGGGGCGGCAAAGGAATAAGAATATTTGCCACCTCTTTAGCGGGTAGCTGTCTGACTGCAGTACCGGTGATTTCTGATTCAATCGCTCTGCAGTAATACTGGGAATTAATGACTGTGTATACGTATTTCTGAATGCTACTTTCAATGCAACGAATAATTAGCATTTGGGCGCAAATGAAACCTGTATGGTATTTTTCATTTTCCTTGTAAATGCGAGTTTTACCAACATTTCCGCGCAATAGGCATACAAAATCGCCGTCTTTTAGTTTTCCATTACCCAGTTCTTCGAATTTTTGTGGAGTTATAAATCTTACTGATGAATACTCCATATACTTTTCTCCCATGTCCTTGGCACCGAAGAAGGGTATACCGTCTGGTACATAATCTGATTCGACAGGATATCTACTACTTCTATCGCCGTTTTCAAAAACAGCTATATCAGAAAACCGTACCCAAGCCCAGGATTTCGGTATCTCAAAGGGCAGTTCATCATCGATACACCGCTCAACACCGTCCAACTTCTCATAATGAGAATTATCCCGTCTGAAAATGACGGATTCGTGTTTGTCCTTTTTAATTTTTCCTTCCTTGATGAGCCGCTGTTTCTCCGCCCGAATACGCTCCAGCAGAGCCTCTGCAGGCTCGTCAGACGGGTCTTGCGGTACCAGCTTGCCCTGGACTGCCTCCTGCAGTATCGACTTCTTGAGGGCTTCTGGGAAACTGCTGTTGAGCTTTTGGAGTTCTATGTCCACAACAACGTAATCCGCTACCTTGGGGAGCACTCGTTTCAGCATTGCAGTAATCCGTTCCATTTCCTCACGTGGCGGAATCGGGACTGGCAGGTTCATCATCTGCTCACGAGAGAGGTTATAAAACGCTTGACCGGATTTATGTGTAATGTTTCGGCAGTTATCACGATGGTGTTTAGCAGCAAAAGCGTAGAGCAGATATTGCGATACGACATCGTCGTTAAAATGTGGTATGAGCATAAGCACAAAACCACCAACAACCGTGTCGGAATAATCTTTGTCTATGAGTGCGATTTTGCCGATGTGGTCCAGGCTGCTAACTGCGGGTGTAATCATATAGTTTTTTCTCAAATACAACTCTGGCTTTACGAGCTCGCTTGAGATGAAAACATCGTCGTTCTTAAAACAGAACTGCTCTTCACCGATATTCCCGCCACGCAGTACCCTCACCATTTTGTCTGTCTTTATAGCGAGAGCGTCCTTTTTGTATGAAAGCCCAGACATATTTGAGAAGAGGTCTCCTACACGACACCATTCCCAAGATGAAGGTATCTCAAAAGGCTCTAAATCCACCAGCGACCGCACCTCATCGCCGATTTTCTCATAAGGAGTATTATAAGAAACTGGCCATTGCTTGAAGAAAAGCATATTATTTGATATTATAAAGAAAACAGGAGTCTTGTAATAGAAAGGAGCACAGCATGGCAAAGCAGGAACTCTCTCTGAAACAACAATACCAGCGGCTCACGCAGGCCAAGGCGCAGGCAACCCGGAATGGACAACCTACCCCTAAGCTCGATAAGAAAATTGAAAAGATGAAGGCAATGATGGGCAGCACCGTACAGAAAGTGCCGGCTGCAAAACCATCTGCCAACAAGTTCGTGGACTACAAGGGTGTCAACAAGCTGCCCATGCAGGGTGGTGCCTTCACTCCAAAATAAGATTTGCCATAAATTGTTCATCGCACGGAAAGAACAGGATAATCTTTACAAAAGTCGAGGACTAATGGTGAAGTGATGTTGCAATGCTGCAGCACGGCACAGAGCCGCACAGCTTGGGATTGCAGTTATCGATCTGTAGGAGCTGAAGAGTGGTCAGTTGGCGAACAGATTAAAGGTCATCATGATAGCGCAGTAGTAGACGGGTCTCATCCTCCTCGATGACCCAAAACATATCAAATAAAAATGACACGTCCCAAAAGTGAACGCCGATGTTTTGGCGCACTCCTGGGGCGTGTTTTTCATGTTCAGTTCAGTCCGTCAAAAGGTATGCCTTTTGGTGCATAGAGGGCCAGCTCTAATGGGGCTGGCCCTCTGTTGACTTACTGGAGTTACATCCAAATAAGGAAGAAGTAGAAATTGGCAGTAAAAAAGTTGAGATTGCCATTTCATCCTGCGCTCGTTATAATAGTAATATGTCAGAGATATCCATGCATGAGAAGATGTTCGTTTATGGAGGAACGAGGAAATGGGAATGACTGTTATCTGTTTTCACAACAATAACGAAGAGAATGGATACCTTAGCAACTGGTATCCTTCCACATTTACGCACAATGGTATCACCTTTTCCTCAATGGAGCAGTATATGATGTACCGCAAGGCACTTTCCTTTGGCGATG
>QRFC01002905.1_pt1 | contig 11948 bp, 10 predicted proteins | sample 1861061 | NCBI WGS metagenome assembly QRFC01 (sample SAMN09711282, study PRJNA482702) | Human gut metagenome, whole genome shotgun sequencing project. | reverse complement strand
AGGGGCACATGTGTGCGAGCAATGCTCTCATATGACATACCGGCAGGAAAAAACCTTTCCGCGCCGGATAACGAATACAACAGCTCCGATATGCAGTGCCTGCTCACGCAGCTCTCCGGCTGTCTGACGCTCGACTGCTATTCCGAATTTCTCGAAGACTGAACCGGCGCAGGCAAAGGCCTGCGCCGGTTTTTCATCACTCCAGATACAGCTCCTCGAGGCGTTTGAGTTTTTCATCGTCAAGCGACATCTGATCGCGCAGAAAGCTCTCCATGCCGCCGTGAAGCTCATCTATCGTATCCAGGGCCGCGTCGAGGAAATCCTCCTGCACGGTATCTATCATTCGGATAAACTCCAGCGTTTTGGCATCGTCGGTGTATTTTTTGCAGTTATTGACGAGCTTCTCCGTGCCCGGAGCGCAGCGGTCGCGCGTTATAAGATAGTCGGCATAGATCGTCTCGCGCGGCACGCCGAGAGCCGAGAGGATCAGCGCCGTTGCCGTGCCTACCCTGTCCTTACCCATGGTGCAGTGATACAGCAGCGCGCCTTCCTCATGGCGCAGGAGTATCTCAAAGAATTTCCTGTAATGCTGCACCGAGTGCTCGACCGACACCATGATCGGATACAGCGAACGCATCTGCGCTGCGCCGTCCGGATCGCGTGCCATGAGCCTCTGCGCCATTTTCACCGTGCGCTGCGCCTCCTCGTCCTCGGTCTCGGGCTTATCGCGAGTTATGCCCTCGGCTTTATCTTCAAGTATCGGGCAGATTATGTACTCTGTGCCTTCGGGCAGTCTGTCCGGCTTCTGCATGCGCTCGGCTGCGGTTCTAAAGTCAACAACGGTGCGCAGTCCGGCGTTTTTGAGATATGCAATATCGTTATCGTCAAGGCGAGAGAGCATTCCGCTGCGGATAAGCCGGCCGTATTTGAGTGTTCTGCCGTCCTTTGTTTCGATTCCGCCGAGGTCGCGCGCGTTCGGCGCGCCGCTCAGTATTATCTTTGGCTCGTACATCACATATCCTCCATACCGTAAAGCTTTTTGCCGTTTTCAAACGTGGCTCGCTCGACCTCGGATGCGCTCACGCCCTTGACCTCGGCAATTTTGTCGATAACATATTTCAGGTTCGATGAATCGTTGCGCCTGCCGCGGTTCGGGACCGGCGTGAGATAAGGGCTGTCCGTCTCGATGACCATGCGCTCGAGCGGACACATCTGGAGCACCTCAAGCGCCTTGCGCGCGTTTTTATAGGTTATCGGCCCGTCAAAGCCGAGATACCAGCCGCGCTTTAAAAGCTCGGCGGCCATCTCCGCACTTCCGGAATAGCAGTGGAACACGCCTCTCAGTTCGGGATAGCGGCTGACGATATCAAAACTGTCGCCGTGCGCCTCACGGTCGTGGACGATGACGGGCTTATCAAGCTCAAGTGCAAGCTCGATCTGGCGGATAAACAGCGCTTTCTGCTCGTCCTTATGCTCGGCATCCCAATAGTAATCAAGCCCTATCTCGCCGACGGCAACGCATTTCGGATGGTGCATGAGCTTTATCATTTCGTCAAAGCCCTCGTCGGTGAGCTTATCCATATCCTCCGGGTGCCAGCCGACGGCGGCGTACACAAAGCTGTATTTTTCCGCAAGAGCTATCGCGGCGCGGCTGCTTTCAAGGTCGCAGCCCGGATCGACGATCAGACCGACGTTTTTCTCCGGCATGGACGCGAGTATGTCAAAGCGGTCGGCGTTGAACGCGCCGCTGTCGTAATGCGCATGGGTGTCAAATATCATTTATCTTACCTCCGTCACATTATAATTATAGCATCACTTGCTATACCGGCGCAAGCGGTGATATAATGGCTGTGGAGGGCTGAATATGGATTACTATGATATTTTAATTGACGGAATTTCCGCCGAGATATATGTTTCGCGTATAATTCACACAAGATCGTGGATCGCCGCCGAGCTGAGCGACGGTCGATACGGCATTGCGCTGCACGATAAGCTGCAAAGCCGCGAGCGCATGTTTCCGACGCTTGAGGGTCTCACCGCGCGCAAGGCGGCGGAGGCCGTGCGATCGTGGAACCTTCTCGAGGCGTCCGAGGCGATGGCTGTGATAAACGCATTTTATAACACCGAAGAGCGCCTGGATAAGCTTAGTGCGCGCTGCGGCTTTGACAAAAGCTGCACCCAAGGCTTTGCCACCGAGGGCAAAAAAGTCGCCCTCATCGGGCACCTCGTGCTTCAGCCCGACGCGCTCAAGGGCGCAAGCGAGGTTTACATAATCGAGCGCGATCCAAAGCCGGGCGACTATCCGGATTCGGCCTGCGAATATATTCTTCCCGAAAGCGATATCGTTATCATGACGGCGAGCGCCGCGATAAACAAAACCCTTCCCCGGCTGCTGGAGCTTTCAAAAAACGCAGTTAGCATAGTCATCGGGCCTACAACTCCGCTGTGTCCGGAGCTTAAAGCGCTTGGCATCGACCGGCTTTCCGGCATGGTCGTGCGCGATAAGGCCGCATTCGAGGCATGGGCAACGGCAAGCCACGGCAGCCCGTATAAGCACGGAGACGTGTTTATGATATAGGTTTACATAATATTAAACCAGCATTCAAATGAATGCCGGTTTTTCGTTATTCATCGTAAATTCTGTCATCAAACGCGCCCATGAGAAACTGCCTGAACGGTTCAGATCTCCGCACGGCGGCTCCGGCCGCTTCCGCGAATACGTCAAGGTCGCGCAGATCATCGGGCGTAAAGCTGTATTCCGTGAGCCAGAATTTATACCTGAGCCAATCCGCCGCCGGGTGGTCGGGCTCATAGCCGCGCGGTGTGCGCTTGAGCTGCTCGCCGAAAACCATGAGGCCGTTTTCGGCACATATCGCGTCAAGCTCCTCGTAGTTATAGGCTATATACTCGCGCAGTCGGTTTAGCTGCTTTGTCTCCCACGGCCACGCGCCGGTTTCAAGGATGCAGCGCTCATGACTTATGTGGATATAGTACGAAAGCGGCAGAAAGTCCTTTTTGTGCGGCGATAAATACGCCCTGAACGCCGGATTATACGGCGTTTTGTTTTTGCTGTAGCGCATATCGCGCGGTATGCGGTACATGAAGTTCTTCGGATTTTCAAACAAAAGCTCGTCGCCGATCTGCGGTGCGTCCTTTGCGAGAACAAACTTCATCACATCCAGTACCATGAGGAAATCCTCCTGTGCCTGCTCGTACTGCCTGTGGTTATCGTGAAACCACGTTCTGTCGTTATTTTTGCTCAGCGCCTCGGTATAGCCGAGCATTCTGCTAAAGTCCATCAGAAAAGTCCCGTTATCCTTCCGTTATCGTCGATATCTATGCCCTCGGCCGCCGGTACGCTCGGCAGGCCGGGCATGGTCATAATATTGCCCGCAAGCGCGACCGTAAACCCCGCTCCGGCGCTGACCTTTATCTGCCGAACGGTCACGGTGAAGTCCTCCGGCGCGCCAAGCTTTTTCGCATCGTCGGAAAAGCTGCTCTGCGTTTTTGCTATGCACACGGGCAGTTTGCCGAAGCCCAGTACAGTAAGGTGCTCTGCCTGTTTTTTTGCTTCCGGCAAAAGGACGGCGCCTCTGCCGCCGTAAATTTTCCGGACGACGGCGCTGATCTTATCTTCAATGCCAAGCTCATCCTCATAGCAGAAGCCAAAGCCGGAGTTATCCTCCTCGCAGAGGCGAACGACCGCCTCGGCAAGCTCTTTTCCGCCCTCGCCGCCGTGCGCCCACACGTCCGAGAGGACAATGCTCGTGTCAAGCTGCGCGCACTTTTCCTCGACGAGCTTAAGCTCTGCCTCGGTATCCGTCGGAAAGCGGTTGAGCGCAACGACGCACGGCAGATGATACACGTTTTTGATGTTGCGGACATGGCGCAGGAGATTGGGTATTCCCCTCTCGAGCGCCGTGAGATCCTCGGCGTCAAGCTGCGACTTATCCAGTCCGCCGTGCATTTTCAGCGCTCTGACCGTTGCGACGACTACCACCGCAGCCGGGCGCAGGCCCGATGCTCTGCATTTAATATCAAGGAATTTTTCCGCGCCGAGGTCTGCGCCGAAGCCGGCCTCCGTCACGGCATAATCGGCGGTCTTCAGCGCCATGCGCGTTGCAAGCACCGAGTTGCAGCCGTGGGCGATATTCGCAAACGGGCCGCCGTGGACAAACGCCGGAGTTCCCTCAAGCGTCTGCACTAGGTTGGGCTTTATAGCGTCCTTCAAAAGTGCCGCCATGGCGCCCTGTGCCTTGAGACTGCTGCACGTTACGGGGCGATTTTGCGTATCATATCCGATGACGATGCGCGCAAGACGCGCTTTAAGGTCGGCAGCGGACTCGGCAAGGCAGAGTATGGCCATAATTTCGCTCGCAACGGTGATGTCAAAGCCGTCGTCGCGCTCTACCCCGTCCTTTTCACCGCCGAGGCCGTCGCGGATATACCGGAGCTGCCGGTCGTTCATATCGACGCATCTGCGCCAGGTTATTCTTTTCGTGTCAATGCCGAGTGCGTTTCCGTGCATGATGTGGTTATCTATCATCGCGGCCAGCAGATTGTTCGCCGCGCCGATGGCATGGATATCGCCGGTGAAGTGAAGATTTATATCCTCCATAGGAACTATCTGCGCATAGCCTCCGCCGCACGCTCCGCCCTTTATTCCGAACACGGGGCCAAGCGACGGCTCGCGCAGTGCAGCGGTCGCGTTTTTGCCGATCTTACGCAAGCCATCGGCAAGACCTATAGCAGTCGTGGTCTTGCCCTCGCCTGCCGGTGTCGGCGTTATGGCCGTAACAAGGATGAGCTTGCCGTCGGCATTTTTGTTATCGCCAAGATAGCCGAGATCGACCTTGGCCTTATATTTTCCGTAGCACTCGAGCCACTGCTCGCCTATGCCGATTTTCCCGGCTATATCCTCAATAGGGCTCATACGGCAGCTCTGTGCGATCTCAAGATCCCGTTTTCTGTCCATTAAACCCCTCCTTTTTTTCGATGCTGCAAAGTATTATAACACAAAAGTGCGCCTTTGAACAGTCAAAAGCCCTCACTTTGCTTGCGCTGCGGCGCGCATTCCTATATAATATTTGGCATTGACACAAAGGAGTTTGCCATGCCGAAGCAAAAGTGGAGCTTGAACACGATCTACATATCCGAGCGCTTGCAGGAGAGCCTGCGCCCCATATCGCGCTGCCGCATGACAACGGTGGTCGCGCCGATGGGCTACGGCAAAACCACGGCCGTCAGCTGGTTTCTTGAGCAGCGCGCAAAGACCGAGGCGGTTCGGATCATCCGCATAAGCGTGTATTCCGGCAACCTCATGATCTTCTGGAAAAGCGTTCAGGACGCGTTTGCCCGCGCCGGGCTTGATTTTCTGCGCGATTACGCCTGCCCGACGGACGCCGTCGGCGGCGGCATTCTGGCTGACGGCTTATGCCACGAGGTTGCAGGCAAAACTCCGTGCTATATTTTCATCGACGATTTTCACCTGCTCACGGATGATCGCGCCTGCGCGTTTCTGTGCACGCTTGCAAACCGTTTGCCGGAAAACGTGCATCTGATCGTAGCAAGCCGCGACCGCTTTCTGCCGGCCGCCGAGATCGTGCGGCTCGGAAGCCGTGTTTATCAGATAGGCGTCGAGCAGCTTCGCTTAAACCACACGGAGCTTGCCGTTTACGCGCACCGCTGCGGCACCGAGCTTTCCGACGAGCAGATCGAAAGCCTGCTGTATTCCAGCGAGGGGTGGTTTTCCGCCGTGTACCTCAATCTGCGCACGCTCTCCGAGCGCGGCGCGCTGCCCGACCGCGATTCGGACATATACTCCATGTTTATTGCCGCCATGATAGATCCTCTGCCTAAGAAGCAGCGCGAGCTTTTGGCAGTGATGGGTCTTGCCGACGAGTTCACCGCCGAGATGGCGCGATTTGTTACAGGCGACAGCGATGCTCAGGAGCTTCTTGACTTGCTCACGGCGCAGAACGCATTTGTAAAATGCCTGCCGGACGGCGTGACATATCGCTTCCATCATATGATGAAGCAGTGCGCCGAACGAACGTTCTTACTGCTGCCAAAGCAAAAGAAGGAGCTTTATTGGCATCGCTTCGGTTCATGGTACGAAAGCCGGAAGCAGTATCTGCACGCCATGTCGTCTTACAGAAAATGTGAAGACTTCGACTCGCTGCTGCGCGTTGTGCGGAAGGATGCCGGTATTCTGCTTTCTTCTCTCGATCCGCAGCGCGTGCTGTCCGGCATTGAAGATTGCCCCGTTGACGTTCTCAAGGCTCAACCGCTGTCGATACTCGTGCTGATGCGCAGCATGTTCAACTGGCGGCGCATCCCCAAAATGCTGGAGCTTAAAGCGCTGCTGCTTTCGGCCATTGACGATAACGGCGAGCTGAGCGAGGCCGAGCGCGGAAATCTTCTGGGCGAGTGCGACCTTATCATGAGCTTTTTGAGCTACAACGACATAAGCGCCATGAGTCGGCTTCACCGCAGCGCCAGCGCGCAAATGTCGCGCATTGCGATCAGCATACACAAAAGCGGCGGCTGGACCTTCGGCTCTCCGTCGGTGCTTATGATGTTTCATCGTGCTCCGGGCAAAATGCAAAGCGAGCTTGCCGACATGGACGAGTGCATGCCGCATTACTACAAGATAACCGACGGGCACGGTCAGGGCGCGGAAAAGATCATGCGCGCCGAGGCCGCCTTTGCGCAGGGGCGCTTTACCGACGCGCACATCGAGCTTGAAAGCGCTTACGCCCGGATAGAGGGCAACGGGCAGGAGAACATGGCGCTTTGCTGCGATTTTCTTGCATGGCGGCTGTCGCTGTGCGCGGATGTTGAGATGAGATACAGCTTTGAGCAACGCCGCGAGCAGCTTCTGCGGCAGCATAACGCCGCGTGGCTCAATATTCTTGACGCGGCAAGCGCTTACTATCACGCGCTGCTTGGCAAAACAGAGCGCATCCCGGAGGTTTTTTCCGCGCACAGGCTCTCGTCGATAAGCATTCTCGCACCGGGTAAGCCCATGGCGGAGATGATCGAAAATCAGGTGCTGCTCGCTCAGGGCGCATACGCGAAGGTCATAGGCCGCAGCGAGGGGCAGCTTGCTGTCTGCGAGGCGATGCACTATGCGTTGGTCGCGCTGCATGTCAGGCTCCAGACCGCCGCAGCGTATGAGGCGCTCGGCAAGCGTGCCGAGGCATGCCGTCTTCTCGGCAAGGCACTTAAGGACGCTGCACCCGACTGGATAATTATTCCGTTTGTTGAAAACTATTCTTATATTAAGCCTGCACTTCATGACTGCTCCGGTCAGCCGGAGCTTATCGGCAGCATCGTGCGGCTCGGTGAGGCTATGTCGGCTCGCGAAAAATCCGCGCCGGACGCAGGCTCTCGCCCGGCAGAGTTTGCCGCGCTGACAGATCGCGAATACGAGATCGCGTCTCTTACGCTCAGTCGGCTCAGCAACCGCGAGATCGCCGAAAAGCTGTTTCTGTCCGAGGGCAGCGTCAAGCAATATATGAAGCAGATATACTCAAAGCTCGGCATACAGGGCGATACGAGAACAAAAAGAAAGCAGCTTTCGGAGCTTATGCAGCAAAACTTCTAACCTTTGGTGAATGGTTATTTTTCAGTGTCCGCCGTACAATAGCAGTACGGTGGACTTTTTTCGTCTTTTTGTGAGCAGAAAGGAGGGCGAGCATTTGACCCGGAAATATATATCAGCCGTAACGCCGCTCAAAGGCCATGTTTTGCAGGTTGATTTTGTGACCGGCAGCCGTCTGCTTCTGGACATGAGCCGATATCTGGACAAGCTCCGCTTCCGTCCGCTGGCAAACCCAGAGGTGTGGAACAGCGCCGTGACAAACGGCATTTTCATCCGCTTCGGGAACGTGGAGCTGAGCCACGACGAGATCTTATCCATGGCAGAGCAGTAAAAGAGAACGTTAACATTTAAAAGGAGAGAACGAAATGAAAAGTAACAGCAAGCACTTGGCGCTTATCATGGCGCTGCTTATGTGCCTTAGCCTTGCCGCATGCGGCGACGGCGGCGGCAGCAGCGACGATGACTACAGAGCGCCGGCGGTCATAGAGGACGCAGCTTACGACTCGGCGGCTTCGTATGACAGCAGCTACAACGAATACCTCGGCCTATGGGCCGCTTCCGACAGCGACGTATGCGACGCGCTCGAGGTCGAGGCCATTGACAGCGGACTGTACTTCACCCTGTACAAGGGCTATGACATAGTAGCCGCAGGCAACGCGCAGAACGTTCCGGAATACGCCTATATCTATTTCTTCAACGAAAATGACGGCAAGGCCTATCAGGTCAGCGGCGGCACCGACGGCATGACCATCGAGGCCTTCGGCACTTTCGTCATGGACACTCCCGCTCCCAGGACCGACGGATATTTTGCCGACATTGCAAACACATGGTGTCTCAACGGCTCTCCCTACTCCACCAGCTACATATCTATCGATGAAAACGGCGAATGGGAGCTGTTCGAGGGCGAGGGCGACGGTACGTTTAAAATGACAGACTACGGATATATTGAGCAGGATCCCGGTATTGAGGAGCATTACTATGCCCATTCCCGTCAGTATTCCGATGTAACCTACGATATTAACATGTCCTTTGAAAAGGAAGCGTTCTCGTGGGGCGACGACGGCGACAGCTATATACGCCTGGATTTGTGCGAGACTGAGTGAGGTGCGGCATGATTTCTTTTAAAAGACTTACGGCCCTGCTTATGGCGCTTCTCATGTGCCTGAGCCTTGCAGCCTGCGGCAGCAAGGACGACCCGGAGGCAGGCGGCGACTGGCGCACGACCGGCATAGTCGTCGGCAGCGGAACCATCACGCACGGCGGCGAGAGCGTGGACGTTCTTGTTACGATAAGCTCCGAAAGCGCCGCGTTCTATTGGGACGAGGCCGAGCAGGTGCTGTTTGACAGCGTGTCGTTCCCCGTTGCGATACCCGACGCGAAGGACACATTCACTTCCATATCCTTCGATGACCTCAGCGCCGACGGCGAAAGCGATGTCTACATCCGCTTTGAACATGAAAACAGAGACAGTACAGAGCTTGCATGGATATGGGATCCCGACGAGCGCTATGTTTTCAGCGAAGATCTTTCATCCGTGTCGACTGCCGGCGGCTCATACTTTGAAGATAATGATCTCTATGCTAACGCCGCTGTCGACAACGGCAGCTATCTGCTGGAGAGCGGCATTTGCAGCTACGCAAACCTTGGCGACGGCTACACCGTCGGTGACTGCTACTGGGAGGTCAAAATGATCTCCGACCAGACTCATGACGGCATACGCGAGCTGGAGTTTGACGCTATATGCTATGTTCCGAAGGATTCCGTCGGCAGCTTCAGCGGCGATTACATAACGAACACCGACAGCGAGCTATATGACGAATACACCGGCATGTGGCTCACAGCCGCGTCCTCATACGGCGACAGTGAGCGCGGAGATAATTACTATCTGCATACTGTCAGTGCAAACGGCAAGACCTATGAGATAGAGTTTGCGTATTCTACCGACTGGCAGAGCAATGTCGATAAGTGGGCTTCGGTGCTGACAAAAAGCTACGTCGTCTATCTGCCCGAGGACTACGACGGCCTTATTTTTGCCGCCGAGACTCAGCCTGATAATTACAAGGACAGCGCAAAGCGTATGCAGCTTGACAGCATTTCTCCCGAAGCATGCCTTATGGACATAGTCACGCTCGACGCGCGCAGCAACCTGTATTTCGATATCTGCTGACGGAGGGTCGGGCTATGAATGACAGGCATTACGAAAAAATGAGTGAGGCCGAGCTTTCGAAAAAGCTTGGGCAATATCAGAAGCAGGCGCGCATCTGGACGATCATCGGACTGGTCGGCGTTCTGGGCGGAGTGATCTCGTTTTTCGCGGTTGAGGATATGGTGCTCAAATCCGTTCTCACGGCGGTTTTGTTCTTCGGCGGTGTGTGTGCCGCACTGTTTCTCGGCGGCGGTGCTCAGAAAAAGCTGAAAGCTCTTATGCAGGAGCAAATGGGCGATTTCTTCCGCGCGGAGCTCGAAAATGCCTTCGGGCCGGATATGCACACGGCGCAGATGCTGATTGACGAAAAGCTTGTGCGCTCGCTCCGGCTGCTTGACGGGCAGTGGGAGGAGATCGAAACGGAAAGCTTCCGTGAGGGCGAGCACAACGGCGTACACTTTTCAGCAGCAAACGTGCGCCTTAACCATGTCTACGAGCGCGGCGCTCCGCAGGACGGCTTGGAGACCTGCCGCGACATGGTGTTCAAAGGGCTGGTCATAAATCTTGAAATGACCTCATCGGCGCACGAGCGAGTTCTCGGTGCTGCTCGCACGGAGAACAGTCCATGCGGCATCGCGACCGGCAATGAAGAGTTTGACCGCTGCTTCTGTGTTGCAGCCGAGCATGAGCAGCATGCTAAGAGCGTTTTAACTCCGCTGCTCACCGCGAAGATACTTGAATTTTGCCGAAGCATCGACGGGCAGCTTCTCGGCTTTTGCCTGAACGGAAGCACTCTTTCAATGGCTATAGAAACAGACTACGCCTTTGCCTGTGTTGCAAGCAGCGTTGACCTACGCGACCTTGACGCTCTGCGCCGCAGCTATGTAAGCTCACTGCAGGAGATGGGACGCATAATCGATCTTCTGGCCGAAAACTCCGAGCTGTTTGCCGAATAAACAATAGGCAACTCCCGAAAGCGCTTGCTTTCGGGAGTTGTTGCTTATATGACTTATTGCTTATCGGCTTTTAAAACCTCGCTTCTTATCTGCGCAATTGTTTTTCCGCTTTTGCGCGCAATGGCGGCGAGATCCTCATACTCGGCCTTTTCGCGCACAACGCCGTAGCCGGACGATATTTTGACGCGAACTTCTCCGTCCTGCGTCCGCACCGCTTTTTCGCTTCTGCCAAGCTCGTATCTTTTGCAGGCATATTCCCTCACGCCAAGTGTCGTTGTGTGCTTAAATATGCACTCAAGCATCTGTTCTCGCTGCTTTTCCCGGCACATGCATGTAAGCTTAACGCCGGGTCTGCTTTTTTTCATACCGATATTGGTAAAGTATACAGCTAATGCACCGAGTGAGAAAAGCGCCTCCATTGCAAAGGCAAGCTCCTCAGGCGTCATATCGTCAAGGTTGCAGGCAAGCTCGATTATCTCCTCGCCGTCGTTTGCAGTTTCGCCGATAAACGCCCTGACTACGTTTGCGCACTCGAAGTTCTTTCTGCCCGTACCGCAGCCTGCATTTTCAATCTTAATAGTCGGCATGGCCCCAAATTTCAAGACAAAGAATTTCAGCAGTGCAGCTCCCGTAGGCGTGCACAGCTCGGACCTTATCTGCCCCGAATATATCGGCACGCCGCGCAGGATAAGCTCGGTTGCCGGTGCCGGAACGGGAAGAACGCCGTGCGCGCAGCGCACCGTACCAGAGCCTACGTTCACCTCCGACGCGAGTATCCGCTCCGGAGCAAGCTCATGCATGAGCGCGCACACGCTCAGCACATCGGCCAGCGCATCAAGCGAGCCGACCTCATGAAAATGCACGTTTTCCATCGGATGTCCGTGGACACGGCTTTCGGCCTCGGCAATGATGGAATAGACCTTTTTTGCATTTTCCCGGATCGCTTCGTCAAGCGGTACCGAATCTATAAACGCCATGATCTCGGTAATGCTCGTGTGCTCATGGTGATGATGCGTTTTCTCGCCCTCCTCGTCGCCGTTTATGAGCACCGTCACATGCGTTCCGATTATTCCGCACTTACTGTCGGGTGCCGCCGTCAGCACGGCCTTTCCTCCGAGCGCGGCATTCATGCGGCGCAGGAAATCGTCCTTATCCGGATGCAGCTCCAGAAGCGCCGCCGTCAGCATGTCTCCGGCGCAGCCCATGGAGCAGTCGATATACAGCGTTCTCATTGGCTCTC
>QRFC01002901.1_pt1 | contig 11967 bp, 12 predicted proteins | sample 1861061 | NCBI WGS metagenome assembly QRFC01 (sample SAMN09711282, study PRJNA482702) | Human gut metagenome, whole genome shotgun sequencing project. | reverse complement strand
AGCGTATAACACACTACACTTTGCAAGCAAAGTCGTGTGCCAAGGGGCAAGCCCCTTTGGAAACCCCAGACAACAAAACAGGCTGAATATCTCGCACTTTCCCGGTGCTTGATATTCAGCCTTTATTTGTTGTCAGCAGCCCCCGTTTCGTGGTCTGCGTGTAGTTCCTTGTAAACTGACCTAATTGCATAAATAAAGCACTTCCGCAAGATCCGCATTGATTCCCACCGCCTTATTTTCGATCTCCTTGGGAACATAAGCATCACCCTTGTTGATGCAGACGTAAAATGCATTCCGCCAGTTGTGCGCATACTGCCAGAAATTATATTTGATGATACCGGGTGTGTTGTAACCGACACCCAGCTCCAGAAATACGACGTTTTGTCCTCTATGATCTTCCATGAACTTCTCATAACGCTTCGCGGCAGCATCCCATCCCGCATCCTGGACGAAGGTATTGTCCGCGCGGAGATTCATGCTCATGAGGCGGCCGCACTTCGGACACCTAGGCACCAGTTCGGTGGGCACAGTACGCCGGATCTGTGTGCCTTCCGGTATTGTCAGTTTTCCTGCTTCGATCCGATACCCCTGGCTTACTACCATCTTTTTCACGGTTTCCTCGTTATCGTAAGTCTCATGATGGCAGGGCTTGCTACACTGGAACAGACCGTAATCTCCCTGGGTGTAAAACATCCTGTTTTTATCAAATCCCGCCTTTTGAAAACAATGATCTACATTCGTGGTGAGGACGAAATAGTCCTTGTTTTCCACCAGCTGAAAGAGTTGTTTGTATAAATCTGTGGGCGGATCCATGTAGCGGTTCACGTAAATGTATCTGCTCCAGTAAGCCCAGTATTCTTCCAACGTGTCATAATTGTAAAAGCCGCCGGAATACATATCGAAAAAACCGTATTTCTCTCCAAAATCAGCAAAGTACTTTTCAAAACGCTCGCCACTGTAAGTAAATCCCGCTGCTGTGGAAAGTCCTGCTCCCGCCCCGATCACAATGGCATCCGCCTGCTGTATTTTCTCTCTGATCAGAGCTGTTTTATCCAAGGAACCGCCTGTAAATTCGTTCATCTTCTTCTTTGAAAACATTAAATATCACCTTTATCTTCGACTTTGTTCTATCTTTATACTGTTTTACGGTCTGTACGGCCAGTTCCGCTGCCCTTTCATTGGGAAACATAAACACCCCTGTGGAAATACAGCAGAATGCGATGCTTTCCACGTTATTTTCCTCTGCAATACGCAGGCAGGCTTCATAACAGGACATCAGCAGGCGTTCATGCTCTGCTGTAAGCTTTCCCCGTACAATGGGGCCCACGGTATGTATTACATAATCACAGGGCAGATTAAATGCCGGGGTGATCTTCGCCTGTCCTGTGGGCTCCGCATATCCCTGACGTTGCATAATATCATTGCAATAATTTCGCAGCTCTATTCCGGCGTAGGTATGAATGCAATTATCGATGCAGTTGTGACAGGGTTGATAACATCCGGTCATACCACTGTTGGCCGCATTTACGATGGCTCCCACCTGTAGTCTCGTGATATCCCCTTTCCACAGATAAATCTCCGGGGACAGTTCCTCCATATCCGCCGGTGTTACCACGCCTTTGGCCGCATTTTCCTCTGCAAGATAGGTATCCTGAATCTGCAGAAATTCCTCCGAAAGTTCACCCGGCATACGGATGTTCATAAGTGATCTCAGAAGCGTCTTCTGTTCCTCACATCTCCCCGGAATCTGCATTCTGGCATACTGTGGCTGCTCTTCCAACAGCTTTTGGATTAAATAGTTTCTTCTTTCACTCTGGTTCATTCTCTTACGATCGCTTTCACCGGACAGTTTTCATAACAGTTGCCGCAATGCAGGCAATGGTTCTGTTGTATCCGGTACGGTTTTCCTTCCTCGATACACCGTTGGGGACATTTTGTGCGACATTTTCCACAGCCAATGCATTTTTCGGTAATGTTATAACCCTTTTTTGTTATTGTACCACCCCCCAGTGTATAAGTGTCCCGGAAAATAGGGTTCACACCGAGATTAAAATATTCCGCCTCCGCCACTGCGTAGGCCCGCACAGACATCCTGATCATTTCTTTATATTTTGTATAGCAGAGGATCTGCACTCTGCCGTCTTCCTGCAGTTCCCTACAAAAGTCCTTGCCCCTTGCCGTGAAAAAATAAATGGCATCCGGCTCATAATGGATGGCACTGATATTTCGGATCTGCGGTGCACCGTCACTGTCCACTGTGGCAAATGCCAGCACTCCCACCAGTTCCATTTTTTTCATACATGTTGCTAAGTCCATCTTACAGCTCCTCTCCCGTGATCTCATTCCTCGTCTTCCAGCATTGAGGATCCGCACCGTAGAAGTCTCCGGTAGTGCCGTTTGCCACGGCGGGACATCCCCTGCACCATGCCTTCAGTTCACATTTGCTGCATTTCTTGAATTTATCGTAATCTCTGTATTTTTCCATCTGGCAGACCCAGACGTCCGCCAGCCGGTCCTCCCAGATATTCGCCACTCTGCTGTCGGTGACTCTGCGGCACGCCATGATATCCCCGTTGGAGGAAATGGTAATATGGCAGTTGCCGCAGTTACAGCCCCCATAGATCATGCCGTCGCATGCGTTCTCCGGCAGCTTGAACTGGCCGGTCTCATATTCGTACAACGTCCACAGATGATCTTTTCTATTAAAATAGGTCTCACATCCCGCTGCTTCGTATGCCTTAAATTTTGCGTCGCAGACCTCCAGAAGTCTGCGATATTCCTGCGGAGTCATGCTGGTATCCACCTCACCACCGGTGGGCACATACCGCGAAAATGCATACACCTTAACTTTCGCTTTCACTACTTCATCAATAATATCCGGTATCTCATTCCTATTTGTCTTTGACACCGTACTCATAATAATACTTTTGATTCCTGCCCGGTTGAGACAGCCGACCTTTTCCAGTGTCAGGTCGAAGCTGCCGGGCTTGCGGAACCAGTCATGGGTTTCACGCATACCGTCCAGCGACATCTGGTATTTCTCACAGCCGCAGGCTTTCAACATCCGGCAGATCTGATCATTCAGATGGAACGGATTGCCCATCAGGGTAAACGGAATGTCCTTGCTTTTCAGCAGAACCATCAGTTTCCAGAAATCCGGATGAAGGATAGGATCGCCGCCGGTGATATAGAAATACGGAACTCTGTTGTATACCTTGCAGAAGCCCTCGCAGTTCGCCACGACCTCCTGCATCTGCTTCCAGGTCATTGTCTTTAACTCCTTACAGCCTTCCCCGGAAAAAATAATGCCATTTTACTTACCTCCTGTAATCTGTGTATTTTCAGGCTCTCGCCACGTTACATTTACAGAATAGCAAGACCAAAACGGCAAAAAAAGTACGCACTTTTTTATTACATAGGCACCTTTTTGTAACCTATGGACGAATGCGCACCGGTATGTTACATTGTAATTGATACTTACATCACATTTTACACTTTTGAGAGGTGATCCTATGTTGACGAAGGACGAATTGCCGGAATGCCCGGTGGCAACCACGGTACAATTGATCGGAAGTAAATGGAAATTATTGATATTGAGAAATTTAATGATGCGCCCCTGGAGATTCAATGAATTGAAGAAAAGTCTGGAGGGCATCAGCCAGAAGGTTCTGACCGACTCCCTCCGCTCCATGGAAGAGGATGGACTGATCACGCGGACCGTCTACCCGGAAGTGCCGCCCCGCGTGGAATACGCGCTGAGCGACCTCGGGGAAACCATGCGTCCGATCCTGGATGCCATGCAGGAATGGGGAACGAATTATAAAAACGGAACCATATAAACAGGTATGCAGAAAATATCCTGCTCCTTGCTAATATCCTTTGTATAAACCAAATATCTGCACAAAATTCTGTCGGAAAATTTTTCCGTAAATATATCGAGTGATTTGTGAGTCTTATAACCGGAAGATTTTACTTCTATGGGAATGATCTTATTCTTTTTTGCTAACAAAAAATCAATTTCATAATTATGCTTTGATGTTTCATTCATTATAGTATGATAAAAAAGTTCATTCCCATTTACGGCAAGGCAACAAGCTACCGCATTTTCATATAAATATCCCAGGTTGACACTAAGCTTATCACTAAGCAGTTTTTCATATATTTCATTTTCTGTAAAATCTCTGTCTTTAAACATTAATGTTACAAATAATCCGGTATCACACAAAAACAGTTTAAATCTGGATAAGTCCTTAGTATTCGACATTCCGGCATTTGGATCATTAACATTGTACGACACCAATACTGTCTTAGAATCTTTTAATTCAGCAATCAACTCAAGTACTTTCTCAATCTTCTCTCCTCCCAGGACAGAATTAACCTGATACCTTGCTGCATTTTTATTTAGTTCTGCCGGAATTGCATCAAAAAGCATTGCCAGTCTTCCGGTTGCATCAATTTTGGCAAAATCTGACTCATACAAATTTAGTATATCTCTTTTTATTTCATCCACTTTTCTAAAATTATTAGTTTCTATATAAGTCTGAACTGCCTGCGGCATTCCTCCTACGAGCATATACAACCGAAACTGTCTTAATTGCTTACGATTTCCATTATCACCCAATCCAGTCTTTGCTTCATAACATTTTGCCAAGAGCGAAAAAGTAGTCTGATCCCCCACTGCCCAAAGAAATTCCTCATAATCCATAGGATACATATTAAGTCTTCTTTCCTCGCTGGGTATCAAAATATCTTTGACATTTTTCTTGATAGATATCAAAGAGCCTGTCTCAATATAATCATATCTATGATCTTCTACTAATGCTTTTATTGCCTGCCGTGCTTTAGGACATAATTGCACTCCATCAAATATAATAACGGATTTTCTTTCATGGAGATCCACTCTATACTGTAATTGAAGCTGCAAAAATAAATAATTCAAATCAGATATATCATCAAAAAGAACTTTGACATCCGATGATGCTTTTGCGAAATCAATTAGAATATAAGATTCATATTCTTTTTTTGCAAACTCTTCTACAACCGTTGATTTTCCTATACGACGAGCACCTTCTATTAGCAATGCTGTTTTTCCATCCGACTCTTGTTTCCAGTTTAACATTTTACTATATATTTTTCGCTTAAACATTTTCTTTCTCCTTTCCGCATTTTTCTATTTTAATATTTTCCTTGTTTCCGCATTTTTTATACATAAATAATAGCATGTTTCCGCATTTTTTTCAACATATCTTGTAATAATCAGGAAAAGTAGCTATTAAATAAAAATAAGTATTCATGTATAATTTATGATATACTATTTAAAATTATCATTCTGAGAGAAAGGAATTCCGGCTATGGGAATCAGATTAATCTGCAGTGACCTCGATGGTACACTTTTACAATATGGAAAAAAAGAATTGGAAGGCGAGATCTTTGACCAGATCCGGGCACTTCATGACAAAGGAATCTTGTTTTGCCCGGCGTCTGGAAGACAGTATACCAGCCTGCGGAAGCTGTTTGCACCGGTGGCGGATTGCTGTATTTTCCTGTGTGAAAACGGTGGCGTGATCTACAAGGACGAGCAGTGCATTGCGAAAAATCCCATGCCCCGTGCCCTGGCAGAAGAGATTGCGGAGGATCTGTGGAGCCGGAGTGACGGGCAGGGCGAAGTCATGCTCTCCGGACAGAATACGGCTTATCTGATGGAACGTGGGCTGGGAATGCTGGACAGAATAAAGTTTATCGGCAACAACTATCAGGTCATTCAGGATCCCTCCGAAATTCCGGAGGACATCGTAAAGGTCTCTGTATATCTCCATGAAGGCGTAGCGGCTTATGCTGACCGCTTCGTCCCCCGCTGGGAACAGGCGAACTGTGCAGTGGCGGGACCTTACTGGATCGATACTACCCTTGCCAACAAAGGCATCGGTGTGCAATCCATTTGTAAAATTCTTGGCTTTGACCTCGCGGATGTCATGGCCTTCGGTGACAATTATAACGATGTATCCATGCTGGATATCGTGGGACATCCTTATATTATGGACGGAGCTGCCGGTCCGTTGAGAGAAAAATATCCGCAGCACACTCCCCGGCCCGAGGAAGTACTACGGAATCTTCTCTAATCCTGAGCATCCGCAGTATCTGCAATTATGCCCAGCTTTATTTTCATTTTCAAAATACGCAGAACCGATTCGTTGAGGCGTTCCTCGGTAATCTCACCGGTTTCGACCGCCTTGATGACTGCGGGTACCTGTACTTCAAAATCGGTGCAGCACAGCATATCATTTCCCGCCTGTACCGCCCGCACGGCAATCTCCGCATCCCCGGCGAACTGCCGTACTCCTTCCATGACCAGATCATCGGTAATGATCACGCCGTCAAACCCTAATTCATTACGCAAAATATTATGTACCGGTAGAGAAATAGATGCCGGTACCTGATCATCCATGCAGGAGACAACATTGTGGGCTACCAGCACCATATCCGCCCCTGCATCGATGCCTGCCTGAAACGGCAGAAAATCAGAATTTACAAACCTCTCTATGGGACGTTCATCATAAGCGATCCCTGTGTGCGTGTCCGAGTTATTGCCATATCCCGGGAAATGCTTTAATACACTTCCCATCTGTTCCTGCGACATGGTCTGCACGACGGTCCTCACATACTCCGTCGTCTGTTCCGCATCCTGTCCAAAACTGCGGGCATAAATAAAATCCTGCGGATCCTGTGATACATCGCATACCGGAGCAAAATTCAGATTAATTCCCAGGTTCTGCAGTAATTGACATTTTTCCTGTGTGTCGCTCCGAATAAGATCCCATCCGCCCTGCGCATACAGTTCCTGAGGAGAGGCAAAAGGCGTTTCCCGTAAGTTCGCATTTTTGCTGACTCGGTTTACCGTGCCGCCTTCCTCATCCACACCGATCAGCAGAGGCACTTTTGCAGCATTCTGATAGCTTTGAATGGCTGCTGTTACTTCCTCTTTTGTTTTACCGGTAAAATCCCGTGCAAATAAGATATATCCGCCGAGATGATACTGTGTCACCTTGGATGCTGCATCCGTCTCCGGGCACCGGGCGATGAACATCTGTCCGACTTTTTCCTCTAAGGTCATTCCTGCCAGGAGTTCTTCTGCCCTCTGCTCTACAGGATCTTCCGGTTCCGCCGGTTCACTTTCTTCCGTCTCCGGCAATTCCGTAGGATCTCCACTGTTCTCCGCACCGTTGCCGCTCACATCAGAATCCGATACACTCTGTTCCGACATAGGCTCCGGCTGGACTTCCGGTATTATTTCCTGTGCAGACTCCTCTGTACTTCTTAAATTCCACAACAAAAAAACCAGAATTCCGACGCATATGACAGATAACACGATCACTGCGATATTCCGCACCTTTTTCATTTCGCATTTCTCCATAACCATATTATTAAGACGCCAGGGTCAAAAGGCCCCACTCTTCGGCTGATACTTCATACTCGATACATTATATACGGTAATAAACGCCTTGGGGTCCAGTTCATTGATGAATTTCATCAGCTTCTGGTACTCACTTTTGTCCACAATGGTGATGATCTCGTTGTGTTTTTCAAAATGATAGGCACCGATGGCTTCATAGATCGTGGCACCGCTGTGCAGATCTCTTGTAATAAACTGGCGCAGTTCTTCCTCTTTCTTCGTAATAATACAGACACGTCGCTTGATATTATTGTCAAAAATAAAATGATCCAGAATGATTCCGTTGAAATAGGTACCCAGAATACTCAGCACCACCGTTTTCTTATCATATACCAATGCTGCGGACAGTGCCACGCACATACCGGACAGAGACATTGCCCTGCCCAGCTCCATGTGGAGATATTTGTTCATGATCTTTGCTACAATATCCAGTCCTCCGGAAGATGCATTCCGGTTGAACAAAATGCTGAGTCCCACGCTGACCACCAGAATATAGCACAGTACATCCAGTTCCTGACTGTCCGTCATGGAACCGAAATTTGGAAACAGCATCTCGAAAAGCCCTAAGAATACCGGCAGCATCACACTGGTATACACCGTCTTTACCCCGAATTCTTTCCCGCAGGTGACAAAACCGATGAGCAGAAGCACTACATTCAGGATCATCGTAATGACCGACAGCGGAAGTGGTATAAAGTTAGACAGCACGATGCCGAGACCGGAAATGCTGCTGACCGACGCGTGACTTGGCACCAGGAAAAAGTAGACTGCTGCCGCTATGATGGCTACCGCCACAGTCAGGATTCCTGTCTCCTTCATAATTTCTGCATAATTTATTTTTTTCTTCATAATAACATTTTCTCCAGCGATATATTTTAATTTGTTTCTATACTTTTCTCATCTTATCACACCTCATCTTTTTTGCAAATGAAAAGCATCACCTCCGCATATGCCCGAATGACCTCTTCTGCATTACAGCTTAAAGTACTATTACAGCGGCATCAAGCCCCGCTATTTTTCCATCAAAGGGTTTCTCTCTAAGTAAATCATATTTTTGCGCGTACTCATTAAACACTCTTGCACTGCTACTGCAGTTGAAGATCAAAGCGAGTGTCTCTTCTCCATTTTTTCTGGTCAGGACGATCGTCTCTTCCTCGTCCCTTGCAGCTATTTCAATTGGTTCACCCTCTACGATACATGCATGGTTTTTTCGCACCTTCAACAGCTGCTTATACCATTCAAACATCTCTTTATCCTGGTATTCTTCATCCCAGTACATGCCACGTCTGCAATCCGGATCATTTGCTCCGGGCATCGCAAATTCATCTCCGTAATAAATCATGGGCATTCCCGGTAATAACAACTGAAAAGCTGCTGCCAAGTGCTGCTTTTTCTTATTATCATTACATAGATGTAGAAATCTTGCTGTATCATGGCTGTCGATCAGATTCCACATTAGAGGATAGCATTTTTTGTTTAAGCGCCCCTTCAAATATCCAAGATTCTGTATAAACTGGCTGACATTGATTTTTTCATCTGCAAGCAGATCTATGAGATTCAGGTAAAATGGATAATTCATGACTGTATCCCATTCATCTCCCTCAAGAAAATCTCCTGCATAATGCCAGATTTCTCCAATGATCAGCAGATCCTTTTTTACTGCCTTAACAGCCTTTCTAAATCGCTTCCAGAAGAAATGGCTGATTTCGTCACCTACATCCATTCTCCATCCATCGATATCGCATTCCTTAATCCAATAACATGCAACATCTGTAACGAATTTTTCAACCTCCGGATTTTTCAGATTTAACTTTGGCATTCCGTCATAATAACCAAAACATTTGAAGTTAGGAGCTTCTCCTTTTTCACCCTTCAGCGGAAATCTCTCGATAAAATACCAGTCCAGATATCTGGATTTATCTTCTTTTTCTATAATATCCTTAAATGCAAAAAAATCTCTTCCTGTATGGTTGAATACCGCATCCATCACTACTTTTATTCCACACTCATGCGCTTTTTGCACCAGCTCCTTAAGATCCTCTGTTGTTCCGAAGGAAGGATCAATCTGGTAATAATCAGTGGTATCATATTTATGGCAGGAATCCGATTTAAAAATAGGTGTTAAATACACAACATCTATTCCCAGCTTCTGAATATGATCCAAATGATCAATAATTCCTCTGAGATCACCATGCAGATTATCCTTAGATGTAATGGGGGCTTTATACCACAGCTCCTTGTCTATTGGCTGTGACGCTGCAAAGCGAGATGGAAAAATCTGATACACAACCTTGTTTGCTGCCCACTCCGGCACCTCAAACATTTCTTCCTCGCGAAGGTTTTGCGGACAGTCGAACATTCTGTCCCTGTTTGTAATGCATTCCCTGCTATACTCATAGTTGCCGTAATATACCTTTTCTCCCTGCATATCCGTAAATTCAAAATAATAGCGGAGGCATATCAAATGCATCTGAAGCTGTGCCTCATAATAATCATGAAACTGTGATGTGGCAACCTTCTTCATCGAAATCGTCTTTCGTGTATCCTTCCATCCCAATGGTATGTACTTGTCCTCATAATGAAGAATGATCTCTTTTATATCATCTTTTTTTACCTGCACACGTATCACAAATAAATCCTTATCGATTGCATAGCAGAATCTTTTATCCATATCATGAAGAATTGCCGAATATTCCATAATATTTTCCTTCCTTTTATTTAAGGTGCTCAGTTATCACATTCCATCAACTTAAAAATATCTCCATCATTTTGCCATCGAATGATGGAGATTTCAATAGGTATGATGGAGAAAGACTCCCCATATCCACAAGAAATATAGGATAAAGTTCTTTTTTTGTGAAAATTTTATGTACATTGGTTTTTTGAAAATGGTGATACTATGAAAATAAGCTACATAAAAGAGTTTTTAGCTCTTGCGGAAAGGTGTAATTATAATAAAGCATCAAACGAATTTTTGTTCATAAATTCGAATTATTTATTTTTAAATTTGGAATGACTTTAGTTTTTTTTTTACCAATTTCATATAGGTTCTTTTAATATGTTTTGCACAAATACGAAACCGTCTTCTTCAACCTCTTCCGACAGAATTTTATATTTTGTCCTCTCTCTGTCCAATCTGTGCTTATATCTGGTGATTTCCTCCTGCACTTTACGTTTTGAATACTCACTTTTCGTAATATCCTTGTTAATAAAATGAATCGTCTGTGTAATACATGCCGCTTTGATTCGTTTCATATTTTTTTCTGTATCTTCTCTTTTCCAACGGCGAAAAGCAGCAAGGATTTCCTCTATGTCATTCCAACGTTTATAATACTTCCAGTTCATCCTTTTCGACTCTGCAGGCAAGATTCAATACTTTCACTCCCGCTGCTTGTGCTTCATAAAATGCTTCCGCAAACTCCTTGTCCATCGCGGCATTGGGATACACCATCTTCACACCCTCCATGGGAATGACAAATGCAATATAACAATTATATCCTTCCGAAACCGCCTTTATAAGTTCACGAAGATGCTTTGTCCCTCTCTCCGTCGGTGCATCCGGAAAATACCCTGCGCCGTCTATCTCAAGTGTACAGCCTTTTACCTCCATGAGATATTTCTTTGCACCCTTTTCCATGTAAAAATCTATTCTGGAATTTCCATACACATACTCCGGCTTTACATAATCATACTCCTGTTTCTCAAGCCATTCCCCTACCACCTTATTCGGTGCCTGACTATCAATATTTACCCAACCGGACCCTTTTTTATATACCGATATCAGATCATACTTTGTTTTACGGGCCTCATTGTCCGACCTTTGAATACCAACGGTATTTCCCGGCAGCAAAAGCTCCCGACACCGCCCTGTATTTTTTACGTGTACCGTTTCCATCCTGTCTGCGACCTCCACATAGGCGATAAATCTGTTAGGTCTGTTGATAAATTTGCCTTCCACAATATTTTCATACTTCATAATATATACCTTCCTCAGATATCCTATTTACAGTACACTCAGACAATTCCCGGGAAACTGTCGGTGTCAAACATACAATTTATAGTGCCATTATAGAGCAATCCATCTATTTCAACAACCAAGGAATCTCCTCGAAAACTTTGTACCTGCCGATCACATGATTTTGATTTTTCCGGGCATTTATGATAGTGTTGGTTAGTGAAGACTAACATAAAATTATCGATAGCTGCCAATGCCGGCATCGAAAAATATTTACACATACAAGGGAGAATCTATATGAGCGAAAAAATCAAACTTGTCACTTAAATTGCAATTCTGCACAAAAAAAGCGGTAATGAAACAATCTTCATTACCGCTAAAAATGAGCGTCTCCTATAGGAATCGAACCTACAATAGAGTCTTAGGAGCTCGAGATACCACTGTAAATACATACAATGATTATTCAACCTAAGTCAAGGAAATCCTTGGTTTTCCTAACTATTCTGTTACTCCCTGTCAAAATAAGAAAACCTGTTTTCATCTCTGTAAAGCACCTTTCGGT
>QRFC01002900.1_pt1 | contig 11967 bp, 13 predicted proteins | sample 1861061 | NCBI WGS metagenome assembly QRFC01 (sample SAMN09711282, study PRJNA482702) | Human gut metagenome, whole genome shotgun sequencing project. | reverse complement strand
GTCTAAAACAATAGAGCTACAGTTCTCGGGGCTACGTCAGATGCATATAGTAGGCTGGCAGGATAATTATCTTTGCCTTATTTTGGACGCATATCTGGCCTTCCACAACGGCTTACTGCCGGGAAGCCCGGATTGGGTGATCGTGTGGTCGGATACGGACTGCTTCGATATTAATAAGATTAATAATTCAATTGCTGAACCGGCAGATACTTATATCGTTGCAAATGAGTTGAGATGGCGAATCTTACAGGAGAATCCACATGATCGTGACAATCGATTCCTTTGAGAAATACCGGGCGTTCATCCAGGACATTTCGCGTGACCCATTCTTTTGTGACCCACATTTCACATATGACCCCGATAATCTTTACGGTTCACTGCACCGGAAGGACGAATCCGCGTTTGCCGTTGTGGCAGACGGGACCGTGCAGGGCCTGTTGGTCAGGCCCGGACTGCCCTTCCGGAAATATGCGGTCCCCCTGCTGGCAGAGGCGGTCAGGCGAAACGGGCCGAACCGGATGATGGCGCTGGTTTACACAGACGCGGCGGAGGAAATCGCGGCCTACGCTGCGTCCGGATTTGAGAAAGTCGAGGGGCAGAACAGCGTGTACGCCTCTTACCTGCTCTGATAAACGGGCGGCCCCTGACCGGGGCCGCCCGTTTTCTGCAATTTACGCCTGCCGGTCCGCCTGGATCAGCAGCTTCAGGGCCTCCACGCCCACCTCCACGGCGGAGGTGGTGTCCTCGCTCATGTCCTGGTCCAACCCGGCGGCTTCCCGCTCCTGGTTCCAGATCACATGGAAGCAGCTGCCGCAGCGGCAGCCCAGGGCGTCGGCCACCACAAACAGGGCGGCGCTTTCCATTTCGCTGGCCTTCACGTGCAGGCGCTTCCAGGCCTCCCACTTGTTCAGCAGCTCATAGGACACCGGCATTCTGGCGGGGCTGTGCTGGCCATAGAAGGCGTCCTTGCACTGCACCACGCCGGTTTTCAGGGACTTGCCCAGGTTTTTGGCGGCCTGTACCAGGGCGCAGGTGACGTCGAAATTGGCCACGGCCGGGTACTCAATGGGGGCATACTCCCGGCTGGTGTGCTCAAAGCGGATGGCCCCGGTGGCCACCACCACGTCGCCGGAGCGCACGTCCAGGTCGATGCCGCCGCAGGTGCCCACCCGGATGAAGGTATCCGCGCCGATGTTGTGCAGCTCCTCCATGGCGATGGAGGCGGAGGGGCCGCCGATGCCGGTGGAGCAGACGGAGACCTTTTCCCCCAGCAGGGTGCCGGTATAGATGGTGAATTCGCGGTTCTGGGCCACAAAATGGGCGTCGTCGAACAGGGCCGCGATCTTTTCGCAGCGGCCGGGGTCGCCGGGCAGGATGACGTAACGGCCCACGTCGCCCCCACGCAGTGGATATGGAACTGTTTGTCCAGCTTTTGCATAGCTGCGCCTCCTTGATAATTGATCCGTGTGATGCCGTCATTATATCACAGGAAGCTGCCGGGTGCAAATAAAATGCCCGGGGCGGGTGCTTATACGTTGCCGTACATAAACAGGTCGCACTTGATCATGCCGTTATAGAGCTTGCGCTTCTTCTTGGCCTGGTGGCCGAAGGTGCGCTCAAATTCCGTGTGGCTGCTGAGGACCAGCGTCCGCCAGGTGTCCGGCAGCCGCTCCCACATTTTGCCGAAGTCCCGGTACAGGGCCTCGGCCTCCTGCCGCTCCAGCAGCCGCTCGCCGTAGGGGGGATTGGTCACCAGCTGGCCATAGGTGTCGTCCCGGCGGAAATTCCGCATATCCGCCACCTCGAAGCGCACCACGTCCTCCACCCCGGCCTTCCGGGCGTTGTCCCGGGCAATGGCCACGGCCCGGGGGTCCACGTCGCCGCCCCAGATGTCGTACCGGCCGTGGAACTCCTTGTCCATGGCCTCTCCGGCGGCGGTCAGCCAGTCCCCGGAGGGCACGAAGCCCCAGCGCTGGGCGTCGAAGCTGCGGTCCAGGCCCGGGGCCCGGTTCATGGCGATCAGCGCCGCCTCGATGCAGATGGTGCCGCTGCCGCAGAAGGGGTCGCAGAAGGGGTCCCGGCCCCGGAAGCGGGACAGGGTCACCATGGCCGCCGCCAGCGTCTCCCGCAGGGGGGCCTCCACGCCCACGGCCCGATAGCCCCGCTTGTACAGTCCCTCGCCGGAGCTGTCCAGGCAGATCATGGCCTCGTCCTTGAACAGGGAGAACCGCACCTGATACTTGACCCCGTCCTCCGGGAACTGCTCCAGGCCGTAGTGGGCCTTCATCCGCTCCACCATGGCCTTTTTGATGATGGACTGGCAGGCGGGCACCGCGTGCAGCTGGGAGGAGATGGAGTAGCCCTTCACCGGGAAGGCCGCGTCCCGGGGCAGATACTCCTCCCATGGGATGGCCCGGGTGCCCTGAAACAGCTCCTCAAAGCTGCGGGCCGGGAACCGGCCCAGCACCAGCAGCACCCGTGCCCCGCAGCGCAGGTTGATGTTCAGCCGCGCCAGGTCGGACAGCTCCCCCCGGCACAGCACCCGGCCGTTTTCCACCTGCACGTCCTTCAAGCCCAGCCGCCGGATCTCGTCGCCCACCAATTTCTCCAGGCCCAGCAGGCAGGGCACCATAAATGTATGCATATTGCACCTCGTTTCGTGATTTGGGGTCATTGCAGCATGTCCAGCAGCTGCTCCGGGGTGTCCGCCACCAGGGGCGCGCCTGCGGCCTCCAGAGCCGCCCGACCCCGGAACCCCCAGGCCACGCCGATCATGTCCAGCCCGGCGTTCCGGGCGGTGGCCACGTCCACCTCGCTGTCGCCCACATACAGAGCCTCCTCCGGGGCCGCGTGAAGCTGGTCCAGAGCCGCCCGGACCATATCCGGGGCGGGCTTGGAGGCGATGCCCTCCCGCTGGCCCATGGCCCCGTCCAGCTCCGGGAAGAACCGGGCCGCCAGGGTCCGGGTGGTCCGGTCCGGCTTGTTGGACACCACCGCCGTCCGCACGCCCTCCTGCCGCAGCCGCTCCAGCAGCGGCCCGATGCCGTCATAGGGCCGGGTCTCCACGCAGTTGTGGGCCTGGTAATAGGCCCGGTAGTCCGCCAGGATTTCCGCCTCCCGGTCCGGGTCCACCCCCTGGGGCAGGGCCCGGTGAATCAGCGGTCCCGCGCCGTTGCCCACGAACCGGCGCACCTCCTCCAGGGTCCGGGTGGGATAGCCGTATTTTTCCAGGATGTAGTTCACCGCTGCCTGCATATCCGTCAGGGTGTCCAGCAGTGTTCCGTCCATATCAAATAAAATCGCCTGATATTTCATGTTATTTACTCCTTATTGGCAGCCGGGGCCGGTTTCTTCCCGGCGGGCCGGGGCAGCTTCCGCAGCAGCCCCTCTGCCTGATTTTTCCGCACAGGACTCATCTCTTTCCGATTTTTCTCGTTCTCTGTCTTTTGGAGTATACCACGCCGCCGGGCATCCGTAAAGCCGGGCGGCGAAAATTTCGCCCTTGGCCGGGCCCGGCATTTTACCGGGATTTTACAAAACACGCCTTTCCGGCTTTACATCCGGCCCGTATCCTATGAACTGTACCGAGGATATCCAAAATCCGTTGAATCGAAAGGAGATTCTGAAAAAATGAAAAGGTTTCTTTCCATGGCCCTGTGCATCGTCATGGCACTGGGCATCCTGTCCGGCTGCGGCCAGAAGACCAATGACACCCCTAAGAACGACGATAACAGCACCGCTCTCTCCGGCTCCGTGTCTACCAACGGCTCCACCTCCATGGACAAGGTCATCGGCGCGCTGAAGGAGCAGTTCACCGCCGACAACCCCGGCGTCACCGTCACCTATGATCCCACCGGCTCCGGCGCCGGCATCGAGGCCGTGAAGAACGGCTCCGCCGATATCGGCCTGGCCTCCCGGGCCCTGAAGGACCAGGAGAAGTCCGCCGGTCTCCAGGAGACCACCGTGGCCCTGGACGGCATCGCCATCATCATCAACGCCGATAGCAAGGTCGCGGACCTGACCGTTGCGCAGATCGCCGACATCTTCACCGGCAAGATCACCGACTGGAGCGAGGTGGGCGGCGACCCCGGCGCCATCTCCTGCATCGGCCGTGAGTCCGGCAGCGGCACCCGGGACGGTTTCGAGTCCATCACCGATACCAAGGATGCCTGCAAGCTGGACCAGGAGCTGACCTCCACCGGCGGCGTCATTGAGGCCGTTGCCGGCAACCCCAACGCCATCGGCTACGCATCTCTGTCCGCCGTGGAAGGCAAGTCCACTGTCAAGGCCCTCACCGTGGGCGGTGTGGCCTGCACCGAAGCCACCGTCCTGGACGGCAGCTATGAAATCCAGCGTCCCTTTGTGCTGGTGACCAAGCAGGGCGTGACTCTCTCCGCCGCCGCCCAGGCTTTCTTTGACTTCGCCACCTCCTCCGCCGCTTCCGACCTCATCAAGAACGCCGGTGCGGTGCCCGTGGCCAAGTAACCATCCCCGGGAGACCTCCCCTGACCCGTTATCCCGGGCCAGGGGCCTTTCCCGTTCCGGACCAGAAAGGAACCGACTATGCGTTCAAAGAATACAGGGGCCCGCAAGGCCCTGGAAACCGTGATCCATCTGATCTTCCTGCTGTGCGGCATCGTGGCCGTGGGCTTCGTGCTGGTCATCAGCGTGTATCTGATCCTCTCGGGCCTGCCCGCCATCCGCCAGATCGGCCTGTTCAAATTCCTGTTCGGCCAGGTCTGGGACCCCACCAACACCACCACCGGGGCCCAGTACGGCATTCTCCCCTTCATCCTCACCTCCATATACGGCACCGCCGGGGCCATGGTCATCGGCGTGCCCATCGGCCTGATGACGGCCATCTTCCTGGCAAAGCTGGCCCCGCCCAGGGCCGCCGCCGTGATCCGCACCGCCGTGCAGCTGCTGGCGGGCATCCCGTCGGTGGTATACGGCCTGGTGGGCATGATCGTGCTGGTGCCCCTGATCCGCACCACCTTCTCCCTGGGGTCCGGCGCCTGTCTGCTGGCGGCCATCCTGGTGCTGTCCATTATGGTGCTGCCCTCCATCATCAACGTGTCGGAAACGGCCCTGCGGGCGGTGCCCCGGGAGTATGAGGAGGCCAGCCTGGCCCTGGGGGCCACCGCCACGGAGACCTATTTCCGGGTCAGCCTCCACGCCGCCCGCAGCGGCGTGGCCACCGCCGTGGTGCTGGGCGTGGGCCGGGCCATCGGTGAGGCCATGGCCATCATCATGGTGGCCGGAAACGTGGCCAATATGCCGGGGCTGTTCCAGTCCGTCCGGTTCCTGACCACCGGCATCATCTCCGGCATGTCCTACGCCCCGGTGGGCAGTCTGTATCAGCAGGCCCTGTTTTCCATCGGCCTGGTGCTGTTTCTGTTCATTATGCTCATCAACGTTTTTCTCAATGTGTTCATCAAAAAGCGGAAGGAGGACTGACCCATGGAGCAAAAGCTGTCGCCCCGCCGCCGTCTGTATGACAGAGGGCTGCGGTTTCTGGTGTGGCTGTGCGCGGGACTGACCTGCGCCCTGCTGCTGTTTCTCATCGGCTATATCTTCTATCGCGGGGTGCCGGGCATCACCTGGTCCCTGCTGACCAGCCAGACCAGCTATATCAAGGACACCGTGGGCGTCCTGCCCAACATTCTCAACACCCTGTATATCATCGTGGTGGCCATGGTCATCGTCCTGCCCCTGGGGGTAGGGGCCGCCATCTATCTGACGGAGTACGCCGCCAACCGCCGCCTGGTGGCCGTCATCGAGTTCGCCACCGAGACCCTGACGGGCATCCCCTCCATCATCTTCGGCCTGGTGGGTATGCTGCTGTTTGTGCAGCGGCTGGGCCTGAAGGCGGGCATCCTGGCCGGCAGCCTGACGCTGGTGGTGATGATTCTGCCCACCATCGTCCGCACCATCCAGGGGAGCCTGAAAACCGTGCCCCAGTCCTATCGGGAGGGGGCCCTGGGCCTGGGAGCCGGAAAGTGGCACATGATCCGCACCGTGGTGCTGCCCGGGGCCGTGGACGGCATCGTCACCGGCTGCATCCTGGCGGTGGGCCGCATTGTGGGCGAAAGCGCCGCCCTGCTGTATACGGCGGGCTTCGGCCTGGAACTGGTGGGCTTTATCAAGTCCCTGCACACCTCCGCCGCCTCCCTGACCGTGGCCCTGTATGTCTACGCCACCGAGCGGGGCGAGACGGCCCTGGCCTTCTCCATCGCCACCATCCTGATGGTGCTGACCCTGCTGATCAACCTGACCGCCTCCCTGGTGGGGCGGAAGCTGCGAAAGAAATGAGGCAATTTATGGAACCGATTCTTGAGGCCAAGAGCCTGAACCTGTGGTACGGGCCCAATCACGCCCTCCACGATGTGTCCGTGGCCATTCCGGAGCGGCAGATCACCGCCTTCATCGGCCCCTCCGGCTGCGGCAAATCCACGTTCCTGCGGACGCTGAACCGCATGAACGACCTGATCCCCTCCGTGAAGATCGAAGGGGAGGTGGACTTCCACGGGAAGAACATCTATGACGCCAGGGTGGACCCCACCCTGCTGCGCAAGCGCATCGGCATGGTGTTCCAGAAGGCCAACCCCTTCCCCATGAGCATTTATGACAACGTGGCCTACGGGCCCCGGACCCACGGCATCCGCAGCCACGCCAAGCTGGACGACATCGTGGAGCACTCCCTGCGCTCCGCCGCCATCTGGGACGAGGTGAAGGACCGGCTGAAGAAAAGCGCCATGGGCCTCTCCGGCGGCCAGCAGCAGCGCCTGTGCATCGCCCGGGCCCTGGCCGTGGAGCCGGAGGTGCTGCTGATGGATGAGGCCACCAGCGCCCTGGACCCCATTTCCACCTCCAAAATCGAGGACCTGGCCCTGGAGCTGAAGGAGCATTACACCGTGGTCATGGTCACCCACAACATGCAGCAGGCGGCCCGCATTTCCGACAATACGGCCTTTTTCCTGCTGGGCGAGCTGGTGGAGTTCGGCAAAACGGAGCAGCTGTTCTCCGCCCCCGCCGACAAGCGCACCGAGGACTACATCACCGGGAGGTTCGGATAATGAGAAGACAGTTTGACCAGCAGTTGGCGCTGCTGAACCGGGAGCTCATCGAGATGGGCGCCCTGTGCGAGGAGGTCATCGCCCTGGCCTCCAAGGCCCTGACGGAGGGAGACCCCGCCCTGGCCGCCCAGGTGGGCCCCCTGGACACGGAGATCGACCAGAAGGAGCGCACCATCGAGTCGCTGTGCCTGAAGCTGCTTTTGCAGCAGCAGCCGGTGGCCCGGGACCTGCGCCAGATCTCCGCCGCCCTGAAGATGATCACGGATATGGAGCGCATCGGCGACCAGGCCGAGGACATCGCCGAGATCGTCACCTTTCTCCGGGGCCGCACCGCCGAGCACGACGACATTCTGTGCCAGATGGCCCGGGCAACCATCTCTATGGTGACAGAAAGTGTTGACGCATACATAAAACATGATACAATAAAAGCAGAGGCGGTGCTTGCCGCCGACGACACCGTGGACGCCTATTTCGAGCAGGTGAAGCACGCCCTCATCGGCCGCATCGCCGCCGACCCCGCAGACGGGGAGTATGCCCTGGACCTGCTGATGATCGCCAAGTATTTCGAGCGCATCGGCGACCACGCCACCAACATCGCCGAGTGGGTGATTTTTTCCATCACCGGCCGGCATAAGGAGGGATAACCCATGATCTGGTGTGTGGAGGATGACTCCAGCATCCGCGATGTGGAGGTATATACACTGCGTTCCACCGGCTTCGAGGCCCGGGGCTTTGCCGACGGGACGGCCTTCTGGTCCGCCATCGGGACGGCCCGGGAGCTGCCGGAGCTGGTGGTGCTGGACGTAATGCTTCCGGGCGTGGACGGGGTGGAGCTGCTGCGCCGCCTGCGGGCCGCCCCGGCTACCCGCTCCATCCCCGTGGTCATGGCCACGGCCCGGGGGGCGGAATATGACAAGATCCAGGCCCTGGACCTGGGCGCGGACTACTATCTCACCAAGCCCTTCGGGGTCATGGAGCTGGTGTCCTGCGTCAAGGCCGTGCTGCGCCGGTGCGCCCGGCCCAGCCACGTGCTGCACCTGTCCGGCCTGACCCTGGACCAGGACGCCCACACCGTCTCCTGCGACGGACAGCGGGTGCCCCTGACCTATAAGGAATACGAGCTGCTGCGGCTGTTTTTGTCCCATCCCGGCATGGCCTTCACCCGGGACCAGCTGATGGCCCAGGTGTGGGGCACCGACTATTACGGCGAGACCCGCACCGTGGATATGCACATCCGCACGCTGCGCCAGAAGCTGGGCCCCTACGGCGGTCTGATCCAGACCGTCCGCAATGTGGGCTACCGGCTGGAGGAACAAGGATGACCAAGAAAATTTTCCGTTCGTTTATGCTGTCCGCCGCCGCCGTGCTTTTAGCGGCGGTGGCCATCGTCATGACCTGCCTGTACAGCTATTTTGCCTCCGTGCAGGAAAACCAGCTGCAGGATCAGCTGCAGCTGGCCGCCGCCGCGGTGGAAACCCAGGGCCGCGACTATCTGAACAAGCTCACGGCGGACCGCTACCGCCTGACCTGGATCGCCCCGGACGGGGCGGTGCTGTGCGACACCAAGCGGGACGCCGAAAGCCTGGAAAATCACGGCGACCGCCTGGAGGTCCGGGAGGCCCTGCGCACCGGCTCCGGCCACTCCACCCGCTATTCCAGCACCCTGCTGGAAAAAACCAGCTACTATGCCCGCCGGATGCCGGACGGCACGGTGCTGCGCATTTCCATCAGCCGGGCCACCGTGGGGATGCTGCTGCTGGGGATGCTGCCGGCCATCCTGCTGACGGCGGCGGTGGCCCTGATCCTGTCGGGCCTGCTGGCGGGCCGCCTGTCCCGCCGCATCACCGCGCCCCTGAACGCCCTGGACCTGGAGCACCCCCTGGAAAACGACACCTATGAGGAGCTGTCCCCCCTGCTGTGCCGCATCAACGTCCAGCGGCGGCAGATCGACAGCCAGCTGACGGACCTGCGCCGCCGGTCCGACGAGTTCCAACAGATCACCTCCCATATGCAGGAGGGCCTGGTGCTGCTGGACGACGCCGGGGCTGTGCTGAGCATCAACCCCGCCGCCTGCCGGATTTTCGAGGCGGACGAGACCTGTCTGGGCCAGGATTTCCTGACGGTGGACCGCAGCCGGGACGTCAGCGCCGCGCTGGCGTCCGCCATGGACGCCGGTCACAGCGAGGTCCGTGTCCAGCGGCTGGGCCGCATTTATCAGTTTGACATCTCCCGCATCCAGTCCGGCCCCGACACTCTGGGGGCAGTGCTGCTGGCCTTCGACATCACCCAGCAGGAGACGGCGGAGCAGAGCCGCCGGGAGTTCACCGCCAACGTCTCCCATGAATTGAAGACCCCCCTCCAGGGGATCATCGGCAGCGCCGAGCTGATTGAAAACGGTCTGGTGAAGCAGGAGGACCTGCCCCGGTTCGTGGGCCACATCCGCCGGGAGGCCCAGCGGCTGGTGGCCCTCATCGGCGACATCATCCGTCTGTCCCAGCTGGACGAGGGGGCCCCCCTGCCCTGGGAGCAGGTGGACATCCCGGCTCTGTGCCGGGACATTGCCGCCGACCTGCGGGACAAGGCCGAGAAAAGCCAGGTCCGCCTCACCGTGGAGGGACAGGACGTCCAGGCGGAGGGCGTGCGCCGTCTGCTGCACGAGACCATCTATAACCTCTGCGACAACGCCATCGGGTACAACGTCCCCGGCGGCAGCGTCCGGGTCACCGTGTCGGATGCCGGCGAAAACGCCGTGATCTCCGTGGCGGACACCGGCATCGGCATCGCCCCGGAGCACCAGTCCCGGATCTTTGAGCGGTTCTACCGGGTGGATAAGAGCCACTCCAAGGCCTCCGGCGGCACCGGCCTGGGCCTGTCCATCGTGAAGCACGCCGTGGCCTATCACCACGGAACCGTGCAGCTGGAGAGCCAGCCCGGCAAGGGCACCACCATTACCGTCACCATTCCCAAGAAGCAATCCTGAAATATCCCCGGCTTGGCCGAAAAGCGAGGGCTTTTCGGCCAAGCTAAAACGCTGTATAAGTGAGGAAATTTTATGCTGCTGACTGCCGACATCGGAAACACCAACATCGTTCTGGCCCTGCTGGATGAGAAGGACCGGGTCGTATCCCAGTGCCGGGTCCCCTCCGGGGAAACGCTGCCGCCGGAGGCGTATGACGACGCCATCCGCCGGGTACTGGAGGGGCAGGCCGCCCCGGAAGGGGCCGTCATCGGCTCGGTGGTGCCCCGGCTGACGGCGGAGACCGCCGACGCCATCCGCCGGGTCACGGGGCTGGAAGCCTTTGTGGCGGGGCCCACCACCCCCGCCGGGCTGGACATCGCCATTGAACAGCCGGAGACCCTGGGGGTGGACCTGCTGGCCGCCGACGCCGCCGCTGCGGCGGAGTATCCCCTGCCGGTGGTGGTGTTCGACTTCGGCACCGCCACCACCGTCACCGTGGTGGACGCAGACCGCCGCTATCGGGGCGGCGTGATCCTGGCCGGGGTGAAGCTGAGTCTCCACGCCCTGTTCTCCGGCACGGCCCAGCTGCCGGATATCGCCCTGGAGGCCCCGGGGAAGGTCATCTGCTCCGTCACCGAGGACAGCCTTCAGGCCGGTGCCATTTACGGGGCCGCCGCCATGGCCGACGGTCTGCTGGACCGCATGGAGGAGGAGCTGGGCGCTCCCTGCACCGCCGTGGCCACCGGCGGCCTGGCCGGGGTCATCACCCCCTATTGCCGCCGGGACATCCGCCGGGACGACAGCCTGCTTCTGCGGGGCCTGGCCCTGATCTGGCGGAAAAACCGCGGAAATCGGTAAATTATATCATATAGGAGGATTCTTATGGACCAGCTGCGACAGAAAAAAGGCTTTATCTGCGACATGGACGGCGTCATCTATCACGGCAACCGGCTGCTGCCGGGGGTGAAGGAATTTGTGGACTGGCTGTATCGCGAGGAGAAGAATTTCCTGTTTTTGACCAACTCCTCCGAGCGCAGCCCCAAGGAGCTGCAGCAGAAGCTCCGGCGCATGGGCCTGGACGTGGACGAGAGCCACTTTTACACCAGCGCCCTGGCCACGGCCCGGTTCATCAGCAGCCAGGCCCCAGGGTGCAGCGCCTATGTCATCGGCGGGGCGGGGCTGATCATGGCCCTCCACGACGAGGGCATCACCATGAACGACGTGGACCCGGATTATGTCATCATCGGCGAGGGCAACAGCTATAATTACGAGAACATCCTGCGGGCGGTGCGGCTGGTGCTGAAGGGCGCCCGGCTCATCGGCACCAACAGCGACCTGACCGGCCCCTCGGAGGACGGCATCATCCCCGCCTGCCGGGCTATGATCGCCCCCATCGAGATGGCCACCGGCCAGAGCGCCTATTTCGTGGGCAAGCCCAATCCCCTGATGATGCGCACGGGCCTGCGGATTCTGGGGGTCCACTCAGAGGACGCCGTGATGATCGGCGACCGCATGGACACCGACATGGTGGCCGGTATCGAAACCGGCCTGGACACGGTGCTGGTGCTCTCCGGCGTCACCCGGCGGGAGGACATCGCCAAGTTCCCCTACCGCCCCCGGCTGGTGCTGGACGGCGTGGGCGACATCCCCGGCCCGGCAGAACAATAAAAAATAAGCAATCCGCTTCCGGTTTTTGCCGGAAGCGGATTGCTTATTGTGATATCTTTAAGGGCGTAACCCCGGTTTAAGGATTATTTCACGGTCTGTTCAAAAACGGTCGGAAGAATGTGGTATAATGTCCATATCAACAGATCGAGGTTTCTTATGGACAAGCATGTTTTCACGGATAAACAGAAAAAGCTCATCGCCTGGGCGGCCATCGCCATCTTCCTGCTGCTGTCGGCGGCGGTGGGATGGTTCATTGGCCGCCCC
>QRFC01002893.1_pt1 | contig 11995 bp, 9 predicted proteins | sample 1861061 | NCBI WGS metagenome assembly QRFC01 (sample SAMN09711282, study PRJNA482702) | Human gut metagenome, whole genome shotgun sequencing project. | reverse complement strand
TAGAGATGAACACCGGATACATTGCATTGAAGATCTGGAATGGAATAAAGTAAATGATAATCACACATAACAGCAGTAAGATGATATGTATATATTCCAGCATGAACTTCGGACAGATCTTAATCAGTCCGTCTGAGACAGCTCCTACCATTCCCGTATTATTGAATACTGCCTGATATACAGAGATTGCAAGCAGCATTACGATAATGTTCAGATACATCGGTCCGACTTTACCAAATATCTCACCAAAATTCTTTGGATAGTTGATCATTGCCGTTACGACCGTTGCTGCCATAAATACCAGATATGGAGGCAGACTGAATACACCAAGACCGACCATGAATACAATGAATAAGATAAAATTAATCCAGAAAAGCTTTGGCCGTCTGTATGGATTCTCTTCTACTTCTTTTGTCTCCTCTTCTACATTTTCTACAACTACGCCAAATGTTCCCACACGTTTCTTATGCTTGATCCCAAAGTATACCCACTGCAGAACGATGGCCGGGATAAAACATAATGCCCATGGAACCGATGCCTTTGACAGTTCATTGGCAGATAATCCTGCAGAAGATGCCGTATATGCCATTCCAATCCCCCACGGAATGAAGCACATCGCAGACATTGCAGTCTGTGCTATGATAAATGCTGCCTCACGGTCAAAATCATATTTCTTATAAAGTGGTACCAGGATCGGGAATGTGATCAGGTACGCCGGTGTAAAGTTTCCTGTCAGAATTGCAAATGCTGCAATTACGGATGTCAGGATCATAATTACGATGACATTCATCTTATCGCCAAGCTTGTTCGTCACTGCTGATATGATAGTATCAAATACTCCTGCTTCTGTAAGCATCTGAAAATACAGAAATGCAAACAATAACATGAATCCCGCAGATTTCATGATCGAACTGAACTGCTCCAGTACAAAGTCACTTGTCTCCTGTAAGCTAAAGCCCAAAAGTAACGAGCAAATGATCGGTACAATAAATAATACAAAGTTAAATGGTACTTTCTTCGTGACAACCGTTGCCACAACGATCAATACCAGAATAATAGCCATTACAGTAGCATTCATAGTCTGCACCTCCTTAATTCATGTGTGCTTTCAGGAATTTTTCCACAATATCCATATTCTTCTCTGTCCAGAATGCCGGATCTCCGTGTTTTGCATTCTCTACCAGATAGAATTCTACTTCTTTGTCTTCTTCTCTTAATTTCTTATACAGGCGGATACTCTGCTCCGGTGCTACCAGATCATCGGCAAGTCCGTGCATCATCAGGACCGGTGGTATCTCTGTCTCTTTTTTTACATAATTCATACAGGTAACTGCATTGGAAAGTTCCGGATATTCATATACATTCTTCTTACCGATCAGCATTCCTTCCGGACTGTCCGGTTCTCCCTGGTTCAATGTAGTTGGGAAATCTTCTTTTATCTGTACGCATGTAACTCCGTAGAAATCTACGATTGCATTTACCTTGCAGGAATATTCTCCATATACATCTGTGTCCATCAGCTCCTGATCTGCCGTAACCCCCGCAATAAACGCTGTATTGCCGCCGCTTGAATCTCCCATTATAAAGACCTGGGACGGATCAATACGATATTCCTCTGCATGTTTTCTTAAGAAACGTACACCTGTCTTTGCATCTTCTACAGGAGCAGGAAATGTAGCAAGATCGCTTTCTCTGTATTGAAGAATCGCTGTCACAAATCCACGTCTTGCAAGATCTGCCATTGCTCCAAGCCGTTTATAGTTGTCCTGTTTTCTCCATGCCGATCCCTGAACATACAAAATTGCCGGATATATCTTTGGTGCTTTGGCATTCGTCTCTGGTACGATCATCTGGAGCGTACGCTCAATCCCGTCTCTGTTTACATAGCATACATCATGCTTATATATACCATATCTCTCCGTTCCGTCTGCTGTGAGTTTCTGAACCTCTTCCATCCCCTCAATCTGTGTCCGGAAATCTTCAAAACTCATATTTTTGATTTCTTCACTTGTCATTATCCGTTTCCTCCTGACCCGTTTTTCTATATTGTTAATTTTATAACTGGATACAGGTATCAGGTCAAGTGTACTCTTATTAATACATTTTATAATTTTCAGTCTTTTTAATCATTTTCTATTAATTTTTTCTATTCTTTTCTTTCTAATTTCACCTCTTCAATGGCATTTTACCTCACTAAAGTGCAAAAACCTGAGATTAACTCTCAGGTTTCAGTAATATATATATTTTCAAATAATTCCAATCATTTCCTTCTTCATCATGTGTGATCTTAATCCTTACACAGTAAGCATCTCCCGGTATCTTTGCATCTTGTTGAAACTTTCGATATATCTTTCGGATTTTCTTCTGCAGCACTCCTTCCGATGCATACGGTCCGGTAATTTTCAGATACAGGACAAATGCTCTTCCGCCTTTTATCCTGGTATATCCTTTTTGCCTGCTCCAGACATTTTCATTTTTTTCGATATCTTCTATATACTCTGCCCGTACTGCCTGTCCCCAGGAGAACTGGTTTTCCGTTCCATTCAGACTTTCTCTGCTTATCTTAAGTACCGATTTGCTTTCCGGTGCATAATCCATGAAATTAATCCCGTCCGATTCAAGTTGTGCATTTTTGCCATATTCCAGGTTATTCGTCTGAAATCTGATCCAGAAATCCGGCATTTCTTCTATATACCAGTTTCCCTGTTTCTTTTCTATCTCTTCCGTCTCTGCAAGATAATCCGTCACACGTTTTTTTAATTCCTGCAATTCTGACAGTGAAGCATCTATTTCCTCTAATCTTTTTTTCAACAGATTATCTATCGCTTCTGAATCTGCTTCCTTTATCAGATTCCCGACCTCTTTCAATGCGAACCCAAGATTCTTATACTTCATACATTCGTAAATATCCGTGCATGCCCTTATATCGTAAGACCTGTAATTCGAATGTTCTCTTCTCGTAGAACTCAGAAGACCAATCTTCTCATAATATTTTATTGTATGTACAGACACACCTGTAAACTTTGCAAGCATTCCTACTGTCTTTTCATTCATATGATCACCTGTCTTTTATATTTCCCCGGTCTGTTCTTTTTCCAGCTGCTTTTTCTTCTTCCTTGCTTCTCTCAATTCTTTAAAAAATGATTTCATCATCTGACTGCATTCTTCTTCCATCACTCCTGTCGTCAATTCTACCTGATGATTAAATTCAGGCATATCCAGAAGATTTAAGATAGAGCCTGCACAGCCGGCTTTCGGATTCATACATCCGACTACTACCCGTGTCATCCGGGACTGTACGATCGCACCGGAACACATCTGGCATGGTTCCAGAGTTACATACATCGTACAATCCTCCAGTCTCCAGTCATTCATCTTCTTGCTTGCTTTTTTGATCGCGATCAGTTCTGCATGCGCCAGGGTATTATTATCAATTGTTCTGCGGTTATATCCTCTCCCAATGATCTTATCCTGATATACGATCACACATCCGATCGGCACCTCACCGATCGCATATGCTTTCTTTGCCTGTTTGATCGCTTCTTTCATATATTTTTCATCTGTGCTTTGCATATTCATTCTCCGTCTATTTTCCTGTTTTCTATCTCTTCTGTGGTTCTACACAGTCATGTGATCCTCTTATATCCCTGCACCAGTATCCGAACTTCTCTCTGTCATTCTTCTCTTCATCTGTAAGCTTAAGATCCAGCTCTTCTGCAGGAATGAATTCCGGAAATCCAAAGCTTTCTGCGGCTTTTTCTTCCTGCGGATGATACACTCCCGGTACTCCTAATTTTAACCGGTCATCACGGACTGTCAATATCAGATGGTGATAATTATAATACCCGTGGATCAAAAAACTATTATTTGCATGTCTCCATTCACACCTCGGAAGACACACCATATCTTTACGCTGGATCTTGCGGACTTTACCCCCCAGGCAGGCCTCTTTTTCCAAATCATCTTCAAGTTTCCCACTCTCTGATTCTTCATCCTGCAAGGTTTCCTTCTTACATTCCGGTTCTTCGTCCTGCGCTAATCCCTTCTTACATTCCGGTTCTTCGTCCTGCGCTAATCCCTTCTTACATTCCGGTTCTTCACCCTGCACGGAATCTTCTTCCATCTTCCACATTTCCATCCTGCAGACGTTTACTACATCGTCATTCCAGACTGCCGCATACCAGTGTCCATTTACGTCCTTTAATATAATTCCGTTGACAAGATTATAATTTTCTTTCTTACCGACATCCTCCGGTGTATAGCATAGCTGCCAGTTCACCGCCGGGCCGGGAACCTCTGTCACTCCCTGCGGGATTCCAATACATTTATCTTCTGTATTCCAGAACAGATACGCCCTAAGTCCCTGCGCATTTTCTTCCATCCGGAATCCTTTTCCGTGCACATGGATCACGCACTGATCCACATCCTGTTCTACTTTTACGAAGCCTACATTCCGCATCTTTTTCTCTTGTTCGTATTCATACAGATATCGAATAAACCGTCTCAAAATATCCTCTCCTGTTTCCGGCTATTTATCACAATCTATTCTGAAATATTTTCTTTTATGCCATAATCGCATTCAATTCCTGATACAGCCTCTTCGCATAGCTGTCTGTCATACCACAGATATAATCCGTAACCAGCAGAAGTCTCAGATAAAGACGATAAACTTCTGATTTTTCTTCTGCATGATAACGATATGCTTTTTTATAATTATTGGAAATAAATGAAATCAGTCTTTCTTCTATTGAGTTCAGTTTCTGCGTTGGATCATCATATTTTATTGCTGCACCGACAAACCTGTCCAGCAGATTATCCAGCATCACCGCCTCTTTCACTTCCATACGATAGATCGTCTCTGTTTTAAATACACATTTGCACGCTATCTCTCCAAGCAGTTTTACCAATCCTTCAGCCAAAGTACCTGCAAACAGATCTTTTTTATACGTGCCTTCCATAATTTCTTCATAATGAGAAGTAAATCCGGAAGTTGCGCAGCCAATCAAAAATCCCTGTGCTTTTACGATCCAGTTCTTCACTGCATAATCACCGGGATCATCTACCCCGTTCTTCTTTGCACGGTCGTATAATTCTACCAGTTTATCTGCCGGGCAGAACCAGTTCTGATCTTTCTCTTCTGGGTCTGCATACTTTTTCTCCCTGTTCTGTAGTTTTCTGAGTTCATCTCTGAGACTATGATATGTAAGAAATCTTTTTACAAATGCATCTTCAATATCTGCGGTCTTATATGCAATATCATCTGCTGCCTCAAGTATAAAGGTAAGTGGATGTCTGTGATTTCCCGCACCCGTCTCTGATACAATATCCTCGAACAGTTCCCGGTCTGCATAATAATAGCCCATCTTCTTCTCTCTTATATCTCCTGATTCCGGATGGATCTTTGTAGATGCTACCGGATATTTTATAATTGTATTCAAAAGCGCATACGTCAGATTCATTCCATTTTCATCTACCAGAAAATGTAATTTGCTGACCAGCCTAAGTGCCTGTGCATTTCCTTCAAAATGATAAAAATCCTCCCTCATCTGAGGTTCGAGCAACTCCTCAAGTGACGTTCCATGATATGTCAGAAGCGGAAGATTTCTTTCAAACCATTCCCTGATCGCCGCTTCTCCATAATGACCAAACGGTGGATTGCCGATATCATGAATCAGTCCTGCACACTGAAGAATATTGCAGATATCCTCTTTCATCTGTACAGTGAAACTGGAATCTTTCTTGTGTACCAATATGCTTTCTCCTATATTCTGACCCAGAGATTTTGCCAGCGAAGAGACTTCCATGGAATGGGTCAGTCTCGTACGGATAAAATCACTTTTATCCAGTGGAAATACCTGTGTCTTATCCTGAAGTCGCCTAAATGACGCACTGCCGATGATTCTGTGATAATCTTTTTCGAATTCACTTCTAAGGTCTGCATCACCATATTTTTGACTCTTGTATCTGTTCTGTCTTTGACGTTTTGTTGATAAAAGCCTTGTCCATTCCATTTTCTGCTCCTCCTTCATATTTTAATCTACAAAATTTGCCACCGGAAGTTCCTGTAGGCGGCAGCTTCTCTTGCATCCCCTTGTACAAAAAGTGTCCAGCCGGAGATCCGGCTGAACACCTTATTCATAACATTTTCTTTCTATGTTCATTCAACACTAATCCAGATAGATCGGCGGCTCATAATCTTTTCCGAGAAGTGCCTTTTTACGTTCCTGATATCCAAGGAATGCCCACTCCGTCATATCTGTCCACTGATGTTTTCCTCTGTCATATACCTGTACATAGCCGATTCTCTTCGGATGCATTCTTACGCTGTTTGATTCATATTCATGTCCTGTGTAAGGATTAAGTTCACCTTTACTGAGATCCTCTTCATCGGATGTGAATAAATCTTCTTCATTTTCCTGCGCATACCGGCTCTGATATCCGTTATTCTCATAACCGGAGGTCTCATCAGCTGCTGCATATGTTTCCTCCTGTTCCGGTTCCTCCGGCATAAATTCTTCTGCAAGTTTCTCTGACTCACCGTCTCCCGAATAATCAAACTCATGATACTGGATTTCCGGCTTTTCTTCTTTTGCCGGTTCTTCATGCGCTGATTCTTCTTCATGCTTTTTACGTATTCCGAAGAGCGCTCTCCATCCATGCGCTTTCTTCTCCGGTTCAACTTTCTTCGGCTCCGGTTTTTCCGGTTCCTCTGGCTCTTCTACTTCCGGTTCTGACTCATGAGCTGACTCCTCTGTATATTTCGGTTCCGACTCATAAGCCGGCTCCTCTGTATATTCCAGCTCACTTTCATAGGCTGGTTCTTCTGCATATTCCGGCTCTGCTTCATACACTGGTTCTTCTGCATACTCTGGCTCTGCTTCATACGCCGATTCTTCTGCGTATTCTGGCTCTGCTTCATACGCCGATTCTTCTGCGTATTCTGGCTCTGCTTCATACACCGGTTCTTCTGCATATTCAGGCTCTGCCTCATACACTGGTTCTTCTGCATATTCCGATTCTGACTCATACACTGGTTCTTCTGCATATTCCGATTCTGACTCATACACCGGCTCGTCTTCATATACAGGTTTCTCAGCATGCTCCTCTACACCCGCTGCAGGTTCTTCTTCACTTACAGTCACCGACTCTTCTGCTTCCGGTGTCACAGCTTCCGAACTTCCGGTTTCTTCCACCGGCTCCTGTATCTCTTCTTCCTGCTCTTCTATTTCTGTGGCAGGTTCTGCTGTCGCTTCTTTCTCTCTTACAAAATCAAATATTGTTTCCTGAACATATTCCGGATCTGGCTCTACAACCTTTTTAGACTTCTTCTTTTTCTTCTTTTCTATTGCATCTAATTCTTTATGAATATCTACAAGCTCACCTATCGTAATATCTCTTTCTTCTGCTTTGGCAGGTGTTTTCTTCTTTTCAGGCTCTATAATTTTCTGGGCCTTTGAAGGCTTCTCTTCATGCTCCTCATGTTCTTCTAATATATCCAGATAAAACGGACACTCAAGAATCTTTGCGATCATTCGCATATCCTGCTCCTGGAAATTATCTCTGCCAAGACGCTGGGTCAGATTCTGACGCGACATCTTCTTTCCTGTCTGTTTTTCTATCTTCTCTGCAAGTTCTTTGATCGTCATCCCTTTACGACTCAGAATGATCTTGACCTGTTCTCCAAACGTTAATTCCAACATTCTTTTCCTCCTTATTATTCTTACTCTCCCATACTCTCCTCGTGTGCTTTTTTATGGTTTTGTAAACATTTTTCTATCTTGATAAATCTTTATTTTTCCCTTTTATATTCTAACAAATCACAGAAAACACGTCAACTCTGCTTACGTTACATTTCCCCGAAAATAAAGGCTAAAAATGAAGTTTTTCATTCAGTTTTTTAACGGTCTTTTCATCCATTTTGACTATTTTTCTATCATAAGAAATGATTCCATTTACCTCTTCTTCTATATCCGATAATTGTGTGTAAACAGTTGCACTTAATCCACGGCTGATATTCGGAATAATGAGCTTTTTTATCAATTTCTCATAGCCCGCCGTAAGTTCTCTTTTTCTCTTGAACTTTTTATAACCGTAGACCTTTTTCTCGTACATACTATGCTTCGGGATCTGCAGCGAATACCCGCCAAACTCAGTAAGTGCCGTTACCCTCTTTTCCGGTGTTACATGCAAAGGGAAGAAATAATCATGGATGCTTCGTATATCCCCGCACCCCTGATCAAACCAGCCACTCGCAGAATCTGTCAGCCTGTAAGGATCTTCTGCCCTTACTATATCTGTCATCTTCTTCGTCTGAAACTGTCCCCATCCTTCATTAAAAATAACCCATGTAACAATGGATGGATGATTATAAAGCAATCGAACCGTCTCCTTCATCTCTTTTTCAAACTGTCTCTGCCCGGCCGGATCCTGACGTCCCATCAGATGAATCCTGGTATCTTTTGCCCGGATATGCATTCCCTCCATGGCTGTCGCCATATACGTTACATACCAGCTCTTATAATCCCGTCCTCCGTTCACCATATCCTGCCAGACCAGCATACCGATACGGTCGCAGTGATAATACCATCTCTGCGGTTCTATCTTAATATGCTTGCGGATCATATTGAACCCCAGGTCCTTCATCTTCTGGATATCATAGATCATCGCTTCATCACACGGCGGTGTGTATAGACCATCCGGCCAATATCCCTGATCCAGTACTCCCTTTTCAAAATACGGCTCATTGTTCAAAAATATCCTCGGTATTCCCTCTTTGTCATTTTTAACTTCTACCTTACGCATGGCAAAGTAACTTTCTACCGAATCCTCTCCCATCCTCACATGAAGATCATACAGAAATGGATCTTCCGGACTCCAGCTTCTCATATGTGGTATCATGATCACACACGGCTTTCCCGTCTTTCCGGATGCTTTCACCGGCCACATCTTTCTTGCCGTTATCGTAACTTCGTAATCAATATCTTTTATGCCATGTTCTTCTTCCATCTGGATCATTATAGAAGACTGGTCATAAAGAGGTGTGATCTTAAGATGTCCGATATAACACTCTGGAACTTTTTCAATCCATACGGTCTGCCAGATTCCACTCTGTGCCGTATAGAACATTCCACCGTTTTTAAGTTTCTGTTTTCCTCTGCTATAATAACAAGTCTCCGAATAATCTCTTACTTTTACGGTCAACAGATTCTTTTCTTCTTTTAATGCTTCCGTAATATCATATGAAAATGGAAGATAGCCTCCCACATGCTTTCCCTGTTTCTTTCCATTTATATATACGACCGCACACTGATCTACCGCTCCAAAATGAAGGATCCATCTGCTTCCCTTCTCCGGCTTTACTTCATCCGGAAGCCTTCTCTTATACCATAGATATTCTTCTGGTTTTAACTGTCTGTTTACCCCCGACAATACAGCTTCCGGCGAAAACGGAACCAGGATATCCCCATCCATTTTCTTTGGAAATCCTTTTGTTTCTCTTATTGCATATTTCCATATTCCGTTCAGATTTACATAGCTTTTTCTACGCATGAGCGGTCTTGGGTACTCCCCTAGTACATTCTTTTCATTTATATTGTCTGCCCATTTTGTCATTAACTGTTTCATGTTCATACACCCCTTTATTAAGCAAGTCTGACTTCGTGTAATCTCCCCTCGATCTCATTATCTGTCGTAATTACCGCGACCCTTGCGTCCCCCTGCTCCAGTTCGTACTCCCTGCACAGATATTTCTCCGGATATTCCTCAGGCTGCTTTTTCAGATATGGTATGCCGTCCTGTCCCCAGGCAAATTCATATGTGCGCATGTCCAGGCCCATTCCTCTTCTGGTTGCTTTCATAAAGCTTTCTTTTAATACCCAGAAGCGGTAAAACCACTCCGCCTGTTCTTTTTCATCCTTCCCATTGCGGATGATCTCACATTCTTCCCGGCAAAAATACCGTTCTGCCACCGGCATCCGCAGCTTTCCCTTCATCTCCACATCACAGCCTGTCTGAACATCTTCACGGTCACTACAGGCACACAATACATATTTTCCCGAATGTGACAGATTGAAAACTGCCGATTCCGGAAGTCTCAGAGCCTTCTTCATCTTTTCCCACAATATCCAGGCACCGACACTCCTTGCTTTGTCATCCACATTTTTAAGTTTATCCGCTTTATCTTTTCTCCACTCAGGCACTTTATCATAATATGCCTGATACGTCTCTTCTATTAGTAATGGTGTAATATCTGCTGCCCAAACACTTACCATTTTCCCACTCCTTTTTTACTATACAATTTTAGTCTAACACACTTTTTTAAAAATGAAAGAATTTATCGAATAAAAGTGTTGACAATCAAATCCCATTGCGTTAATATATCATTAGTTTTGTGCTTTAAGTAATTAAAGTTTTGCAGTGCGAATATTTTACAGTGCGACTATACTAGCCTCACACGCGAAAAGAAATATCACACATGCACAATTATCATACATGTTGGAGGATATTTATTATGATTATCGTATTAAAACCACGCACTACAAAAGATGATGTTTCTCGTGTCGAGAACATGGTCAAAAAGAGAGGACTTAACACACACGTTGTACAGGGCGAAGAGATGACAGTTATCGGTTGTATCGGTGACACAGCCAAAGTCGATTCCAAATTATTCGAAATTGATTCTGCAGTCGATAAAGTTATGCATGTACAGGAGCCATACAAATTAGCCAACCGTGCATTCCATCCGGAAGATTCCATCATCGATGTATCCGGTGTAAAAGTTGGCGGCGACAACCTGGCAATGATCGCCGGTCCTTGTTCCGTAGAATCTTACGAACAGGTACTTGAAATCGCCCAGGCTGCAAAAGCTTCCGGAGCCAACTTACTCCGCGGAGGTGCATTCAAGCCAAGAACAAGTCCTTATTCATTCCAGGGGCTCGGACTGGAAGGACTCGACATCTTAACAGCTGTAAAAGAAGCAACAGGACTTCCGATCGTAACCGAACTGATGTCAGACAAATACCTCGATATCTTTAACGAGAAAGTAGATCTTATCCAGATCGGTGCACGTAACATGCAGAACTTCGATCTGTTAAAAGAATTAGGACAACTTGACCGTCCAATCCTTTTAAAGAGAGGTCTGAACGCAACTTACGAAGAATGGATCATGTCAGCAGAATACATCATGGCATCCGGTAATGAAAATGTCATCCTCTGCGAACGCGGAATCCGTACTTTCGAAAGCTATACAAGAAATACTCTGGATCTTCAGAGTATCCCGGTACTTCGTAAACTGACACATCTTCCGATCATCGTTGACCCAAGTCATGCGGGCGGCAAATGGTGGTTAGTAGATTCTATGGCAATGGCCGCTGTAGCAGCAGGAGCCGACGGACTGATGATAGAAGTACACAATGATCCGGAATCCGCACTCTGCGACGGAGCTCAGTCATTAAAACCTAAGAAATACGACGAATTGATCAAAAAGGTTTCACAGATTGCAGGTGTTGTCGGCAAGACGATCTAATGCAGATAACCTGCCACTGGCAGTTCCTTACGAACGCATGGCGGTTCAGACAAAAACCTTACAGGAGTATATATTATGAAACTTACAGTTAATCTGGGAAAAGACAGTTATCCTATCTATATTGAAAACAACATATTATCCCAGGCCGGAGATTACATCCGAAAGATCTACCACGGAAAACGCATTATGATCATTTCCGATGACAATGTATTTCCGTTATATGGTGACCGGCTGATCCATACATTGGACTCCACTTACGAATGCCACCATCTGGTACTTCCTCACGGTGAATCAACCAAGGATTTCCAGACACTTCCGACTGTCTACAAGGCAATGCTGGAGGCAAAGATTTCCCGTAGTGATCTGGTCATCGCTCTTGGCGGCGGTGTCATCGGTGATCTTGCAGGATTTGCCGCTTCCAGTTATCTAAGAGGTGTAAGACTGGTACAGATCCCAACTTCACTGTTGGCG
>QRFC01002888.1_pt1 | contig 12003 bp, 17 predicted proteins | sample 1861061 | NCBI WGS metagenome assembly QRFC01 (sample SAMN09711282, study PRJNA482702) | Human gut metagenome, whole genome shotgun sequencing project. | reverse complement strand
GGTAGGCACCTGCATACACTCCGCCGAGCACGGCAGCTACGAGTGGAAGGGCGACAGCGCAGAACTGCGTGAACATCTCGAAAACGTCGAATCTGCACGGATAAACAAGCCCGAAACAAACGAGGACGGCTTTGAAATATTCCACGTTGAAAGCTATGACGAATACCGTGAGATAATGGACAGAAAACTGCTTGAACAGCAGAAGGACTTTGAAGAGATTGACGGTGTGACCGCTCAGGAGCTTCTGAAATTTGTCGGAAAGAACGGATATTACTATCTTCCCGTATTCAAGGACATCAGAAAAAACAACAAATTGCTCAAGCTGAACTTTGCGTCATTCCTGTTCTTCCCTATACACTGCTTTTACCGCAGGATGAATCTGTTCGGCGTTATTATGATGATATTGCTTTTTCTGAGTACGGAAACAAGGATTCTTCTCAACTATTTTGCCGATAATCTCGGTCTGTCCTCAGGCGACCTTGCCGTTGCATATATCGTTACCGCTATGATATCCCTTGCGCTGAATATCTTTGCGCTTATGTTCTTCAACTACTTCTATCTGAAAACTGCGGTCAGAAAAATAAAGACGATAAAACAGCAATACCCCGATGAAAGCCGTGAACGCATACTTGCAAGGATCGAAGCGGCAGGAAAACCCGGAATATTCTATGCGATAGCATTCTCCTTCTGCACCGCCATAGCTATGATGCTCGTTTTCCAGCTTATCAACAATACGCTCGGCATCGGCATCTCTGTTCTTAAGGAACTGGTAAACTGATATTTTTGCAGATAAACGACACTAACGAAGGGAGGACGGCATTTTGAGCAGACTTAAAACATTTTACGGAAAAAAGGGCGAAAAAGGAATGTCGCTCCTTGTTTTCCTTGTGTTTTTTATATCAGGCTCTGCACTCGGTATGTTTATGCAGACCGCATCTCTTGAGGAAGAATTTACAGGAGCGGCGGCGGCCGCCGCATTTCTCGGCAGAGATTGGACAGGTGTAATGTCGCCCGTGGGAAGCATAAGCGGCTTCCTGCGTGGAATACCATACCTTCCGACTATGCTCTGCCCCGACCCCGTGTTCCAGTATAAGCTGTTTATGCTGATAAATTCAGCCGCTTATGCGCTTATCCCTCTTTCCGCTTTCCGTCTGACAGAAAAACTCGGTGTCACAAAGCTGTGGCAGAGGCTTCTCGTAACGGCACTGTGCGGAATATTCCCGTCAGTGCTTATCTATTCCCACTACCTGCTTTCAGAACCGCTTTCCGCCGTTTTTGTCTGGCTTTTATTGCTTGTCATATTCAGAGGCGAAAAGGAAAACGGGAAAAAAGCAGGTGCCTTCTTTGCTTCGGTCACTGCAGGCGTTCTTACCGCCTGTGCTTATTTCCTGTCGCCGTCGTGTGCAGGTGTGTTCCTCGCCGTATGCCTTTACTGCCTTTATGCAAAGCTCGCAGGAGTCAGAAAAAGCATATATTTCAGCACATACGCAATAACGTTTATACTTCTTTTTGCCGCTGATATTATTCTGACGTGGCTCACAAATGACCTTTACGCTTATTCCGGAGGTATATTGCAATCGGTCGCAGGCTCTTTGCAGGCTTTATCCGAAAACAGTGCGGCTCTGCTTACTCTTATAGGCGGCCGTTTATATTACTTCATAATATCCTCGTGGGGACTTGGCGGCGCAGGTGTCACCTTTGCCGTAATTGCACTTGTCAGCTTCATCCGCTGTAAAAGACGCAAGGAGGAGCAGTATTATGATGACAGATTCGTGTCAATGGGCGTGCTGTGTACGCTTATGCTTATATTCGCCGTTCCCCTTGACGCTTTCATAAAAGCCGATTGTGACATTTCGGCACAGGATACGGTATTCGGCGCAGCATCGGTATTTGCCGTAACGATTCCCTTTATCCTCCTGTTCTTCTGCTATATTTTCGTGTATGGCATAAGCTATACAAGGCTTCTTATCTCTGTGACAGGGAACGGTCTTGCCGCAACCGCCGCACTGCTGATGTATAACTGCACTCAGTCGGGCGGACAGATACTCAGCAACGTAATGACGCCGGGCATCGCCTCTATGCTTATCGGATGCGACTCGTCAGCCGGACTTACAAGCTCTGATATGCTTTACCCGATATGCCTTCTTTTCACCGTGTTTGCGGCGGCAGTACCCGTTGTGTGCTGTACAAAAAACCACGCTTCCGTAATAACCGCCTTTATATTCACTGGCGTTATCTGCTATGCCTGCGTATCGTCCGCCTCAAGCGGTCTTTTCGGCTATGCGGAAGAAAGCCGTGAAAATGTTTCAGACACACTTGAGATAAACCGCTGTATCGCTGAATATTCCGGCGGCACAGAAAACAAAACCATAATAGTTTACGACAATGACCGTATGACAGCTATGAGTATCCAGTATTACAACCAGTCGTCAACGGTAAAATATATTAAAGAGGGCGGCACATTGCCGACAGATTGCTACGTTGTAAGCTCCGACTCCGTAAAGGTCAGCGGTGCCTGCGTGCTTATCGGACGCATCAACGATATAAACGTCTATGCGATAGGAAATAATGCAATCCGCCACGATAACGGCGAACCGCCCGAAAAGCCCGGAAACAATACCATTTCCGAGAGTAAATAATATCTTTGCAAATGCTAAGGAGAGATATAACCCAAAATGCCTAAACTCAAAAAGAAAACCCGACAAATGCAACCGTCAAGGATGCTCGTACTGGGCTTTTCCATCATAATACTGACAGGTGCAACACTTCTTTTCCTGCCCATATCTTCAAAAAGCGGTCAGTTCAGCAGCTTCATAGACTGCCTGTTCACCGCCACAAGCGCAACCTGCGTTACCGGAATAACCGTTTTGGATACCTTCAATTATTTCAACGGCTTCGGTCAGGGTGTCATACTCGCTCTTATACAGGTCGGCGGTCTCGGCTTTCTGACCTTGGTAACGTTCATCAACCTTATACTCGGCAAAAAGCTGGGCTGGTCGACCGTAAAGATCGCCGCAAGCGACCTTACCGACAACGCCCTCGAAACCACACCGAAAAGGCTTTTCTATGAAATTGTCCTTTACTCGTTCGCTATAGAATTTGTCGGCGCTGTCATACTTTCGTTTGTCTTTGTTCCCGACTTCGGCGCACTCGGAATTTTCGAAGCGATATTCCTGTCAGTTTCCGCTTTCTGCAACGCAGGCTTTGACCTGCTCACAGCAACACCCGGAGCTGTGGGACTCAGCGAATATACAAATAACCCTTTAGTTATGATAACTCTCATTGTGCTTATAACGACCGGAGGTCTGGGCTTTATCGTATGGCGAAACATAAGACATTATAACAAAACAAAACGTCTGCTTCTCCATACAAAGCTGGTTCTTATAATGGCCGCAGTTATGCTGCTTGTCGGCGCGGCTATAATATTTATAGTAGAATTCGGAAATCAGGACACGCTCGGACAGATGCCCGTAGGAGAAAAAATTCTCACATCTATATTCTTAAGCGCAAGCTCCCGTACCGCAGGCTTCCCCTGCTTTGATATGAACGATCTTATGCCCTTTACAAAAATAATTATCACTATCCTTATGTTCATCGGTGCCGCTCCTGCATCCACAGCAGGCGGTATCAAGATAACGACCGTCGCACTTGTCGTTTGTACGGTAATTTCCGTGCTGAAGGGCAGAGAGGATACCTATCTTATGGGTCACAGGATAAAGCGTGACGCTATATATAAAACATTCACCGTTATCGTTCTGTCGCTGACTCTTATAGCCGTTTCATTCACAGGCATACTTATGTGCTGTGAGGGTATGTCGCTTCAGAAAACAATATTCGAGGTAGTTTCCGCATTCTCTACTACAGGCTTCTCTGTAGGTGCGTCCGCAGAGATGAACGTCCCCGCAAAGCTGATGATGGTATTCACCATGCTTGCAGGAAGGATCGGTCCCGTAACGCTTATGACCTCTCTTATAATAAGAAAAAATCACAACTCGGACAAGAGCAGGATTCTCCCCGAGGGAAATATACTGGTAGGCTGATATGGCAGAAAAATATGAGAGCTTCGACCTTTCCGGCACAAAGATATATGTTTCCGAGGATCACCGTTTCGGCACTGACGCATTTCTCCTTGCGGATTTTGCCGACCCCGCACCTCACCATAAGGTGTGCGACCTGTGTACAGGTTGCGGTATAGTTCCGCTGATAATGTGCAGAAACATATCCAAAAAGCCCCCGAAAGAAATATACGGCATCGAGATAATGCCCGAAGCGGTAGAACTTTTTGATAAAAGCGTTGCCGAAAATAACCTTTCGGACAGAATAAAACCGGTGCTTTGCGACCTTAAAGACCCGCAGGGTGTACCCCGGGAATACTTCGACATAGTGACGGTAAATCCGCCCTACTGGAAAAAAGGTTCGGGCGAGGAACGCCTTTCCGATGTACAGGCGGCGGCAAGGCACGAGATACTGTGCAATATCGACGATGTTATGAAAACCTCAGCGTCGCTTTTAAAATATGGCGGAAGTCTTAAAATATGCCAGATACCGCTTCGCCTTGCCGATGTCATCTGCTCTATGCGTTCGCACGGGATAGAGCCGAAGGTTATGCAGAATGTAGTGAACCGCAAAGGCAGTAAGCCGTGGCTCGTGCTTATAAGCGGAAAAAAGGGCGGAAAACCCGGAATGGAGCTTCTCCCCGATTTTGAGGTTTACGGTGACAACGGCTACAGCGATGAAATGAACAGGATCTACTACGGCACAAAAATGAAGAAAGGCTGACACAGAAATATGACAGGAAAATTATATATAGTCGGCACTCCGATAGGAAATCTGTCGGATATGTCACCAAGAGCGGTCGAAACGCTCGGCAAGGTCGATTTTATCGCCGCAGAGGATACAAGAGTAACTCAGAAGCTGCTTACCCACTTCTCTATAAGCAAGCCTATGGTGAGCTACCACAAGTTCAGCGGTAACAAGCGTGGCGAGGATATAACCGCCCGTCTGCTTGACGGTGAAACCTGTGCCATAGTGACAGACGCAGGTATGCCCTGCATATCCGACCCCGGCGAAGAGCTTGTCAGAGAGTGCCACGAGCACGGCGTTGAAATAGAAAGCGTACCCGGCCCCAGTGCCGCAATAACGGCACTTTGTATGAGCGGACTTGATACCTCACGCTTCAGCTTCGAGGGATTTTTAAGCGTTACCAAAAAACAGCGTGATGAACACCTTGACGAGATCAAGGACTTTTCAAGAACGCTTATATTCTATGAAGCGCCCCACAAGCTGAAAAACACGCTCGACGATCTGTACAGAGTTCTCGGAAACCGACAGATAGCCCTTTGCAGAGAGCTTACCAAAATACACGAGGAAGTTATCAAGGGTACTATATCAGAAATGATAGAACGCTACAAGGAGCTTACACCGAGAGGCGAATATGTGCTTGTGGTCGAGGGAAAACCAAAGGTAAAGGAAAACGAGGATATTACCCTTGCCGATGCCGCAGTTATGGCAAAAGAACTGGTTGACGGCGGAATAAAGCCGTCCGATGCCTGCAAAGAGGTTGCAGGAAAAACCCCGTTCTCAAAGTCGGAGATCTATAAGGAATATCTTAATATGTAAATCTGCCGTCAGGCTTTAATAACACCGAAAGGAAAAATACTATGGAAGAAAAAAAGAAAAAGAATTACATTGTTCCCGTTATAGGCGCTCTCATAGCTGTTGTAGCGTGCGTTGCCTATATCGTTATGAAGTTTGCGTCACAACAGCAACAGCTTGAGGATAAGTGGAGCGAATATGACGATTGCGGATGGATGTAATTTTTTGAAAAGTCAAGGGGTAAATGCGAAAAAGTGCAAAAAATTTTATTTTGACGTGCTTTAAGCGGCTAATATGCTGTTTATGCAAGCCTCATATATGTCCGCAGAGCTGTAATAATCAAAAATTCCCCGCGGATAGTCGTTAATCCATTTTTCGAGTTTTCTGGTATCTGCGGGGGTAACTTTATCAAGGCTAATACCTTTCGGATAATGACGACGCACCATTTTATTTTGATTTTCATTTGAGCCGCGCTCGTACGAGCTGTACGGGTGGCAATAATAAACCGTTGTGCGTGAGCCCTTTTTTCGGCAGCTACGCTCGAGTCCCTCGTAGTCAGAAAATTCGGAGCCGTTGTCTATGGTTATGCTTTGAAATACTTTTGAAAAGAGCCCCACTCCGTAACTGCGCTCTATTCCGTCAAGGGCTTTTATCACGCTTGCGGCGGTGTGGTCTTTCATTATCCTTATAATTTCGTAGCGGCTATATCTTTCAGTAAGTACAAGAAACGTTTTCTTTGTGCCTTTTTTACCTACGACGCAATCCATTTCCCAGTGACCGAAAGAGTCCCTCTCCGCAACTTCTGCGGGGCGCTTTTCGATACTTTTACCCGCGGGCGCTCTGTTCGGCTTTACTCGCTCGTATTTCTGCTTATCCTTGTTGCATTTAACGGGCAAGTCCTTGTTTGTTATCGTAAGAAAAACGCCGTCCTCGATATAACGGTAAAATGTCGTTTTTGAAATGGTAGTATTGAATTGCAACCCTTTACGTTTGATTTCTCCAAGAATAGCACCAGGCGCGTATTTTTCTGCTGATACTTTATACTCAAGGTATGTAGCGTACTCGTGGTCGGAGCCTATCTTTAATCCCGTGCCTTTTGCTTTAAGGTTTGCGCGGTATTTTTCCTCGGCAATGTCGGGGCTGTACCGCTCCTCCTCGGTTAAATCGGAATTAAGGCGAGTATATACACCTCTTTTTAATTCTCGGTATATAGTGCTGACGTGTACGCCAAGCAGCGCCGCCATTTTTGCGGGCTTAATACCGACCTTTTGCCAAGCCTCTATTTGCAGACGGTCTGTGAAAGTAAGGTGTTTGTAGTTTCTCATAATAAAATCGCTCCGTTTTATTAAATAATATAGCCCGCTCCCACGGAGGGAACGGGCTTTTGAGTACATGTTAATCCTTTGCTTTGCTTGCCGCAATATCCGCTCGGATAAGCTGCTTTATATATCCCGCTTTATTCGGGACGCTTTCGAGTTTTTCTATAATATCTTGCTCGGTTGTAGTAATGCAATCAATCTTAAACTGCTTTTTGTATTTCGCCGCGTATCTTTCCTGTGGGGTTTGCTTACGCTCGCACATATTATCACTCCTTAAAACAAGTCGCTTTTCAGCACATACTCCCGCAGCTCCTCGGAAGTTTTGCAAATGTTCTTTGAAACGTCAAAAGCAACCGAGAGTTTGCCGCTATCGGATTTTACCGTCCATTTGTCGCGATATTCGGTTACGCTATATTCTTTCCCGTTTTTTGTAATATACATAAAACGCCTCCTATTGCAATTTCGTTGTATCTATGATATAATAGGACTTACGGGAGGGGCTTTTGCCCCCTCCCTGCCTATGAGCTTTATTTGCTCTCGGGTTTTGCCTTGCTCGGCTTTGGCTTTACAAGCGTTATTGTAACTTTGACTCGCGCTACCGTGTCGTTATCCTTTAACGCTTTCGCCAGGTCTTGCAAGGCTTTTTCTATGCCTTGTTCTTCCATAGCTTTTTACCTCCTTTCTGTAATATATTATGCCATAGGCGTACACCTATGTCAAGCCTTTTTTCAAAACTTTTTGCGGTTTTTTGCAATTATTATTGAAAGCGCGGCGGTTTTCTGATATAATAAGGGCACCACACTAATTTAATATTTCGTTTTATGCTGTAAGTGCGCTTTTTTGCTTCGGTAAAAAAATGCGGGCTCGTTTTTGCGTCTTATAGCGTAAAACATAGAATTAGTGTGGTAGCAATTCGGAGCTTGCGTTTTTCGTGCGTGCAGCGACGAGTTGCACGCACTTTTTTTATGGAGGTTATGACAATGGGGTTGTTTTCTAAAAAAGTAATTGACGAGTTTTCTTGCGACGTATGGGGTACGGCATACACAAACGAAAACGGCACAAGCCGCCAAACATACATAGCACGGTTAAAGGTGGGCGACGATTTATTATTCCACCCTGCGCCGACTGCCGATTATCCCGATACGATAGGTGTATTTAATAAAAAGAACGAGCAAATAGGTTTTATAGGGTATAAGGACGTAAACAAAATAAGAGGCTTATATCTCCATAACAAAGCCTCTGTATCGGTAGAAAAGATAATTAACTCCGAGCGGGGGCTATGTGTAGTAATGCACATTAAAATTTATAAATAAAAATAAGGCGGAGGCTTGATTGCCTCCGCCTTTTGCTTTAGTCGTCGTCCTCGAACTCGTCGCCCTTGTCTATTTTCAAGCCCGCCTCCTCAAACGATTTTGTCATTTCTTTTAAGTATTCCTCTTGTGCTGCGCGTATTTCTCCGATATTGTTCTGCACGGTGTCGCGCAATACGTTTGTTGCTCTCGCGCCTGGGTGGTTGACGTGAAAACCGTATATATTGTTTTCGTACCTCATAAACGCCCGTTTGCCGTCTTTCGGCATAGTATGCGGTTTTACTCCAAACTCTACCCAATGCGGCGAGGCGTGCGAGGGTAATTTATTCTTTTTCTTGACTTTTTGCCAAGAGTAAAAGCCGACTTGTAGCGTCGGCTGCCCCGTAGAATAGTTTATCATAACCCAGGTGCCTATATGGTTTTTGAAACGCTTTGAACGGACGGGCACGTTTTCGCGTAAGTATTTCCGCACGACTTTTCCCGAGGCTCGCAGAGCTGTTTTTGAGAGCCCTATTATTGTTTTTTTTGCCTCGTCACTTTTGTCTACAAAGGTTATGTTATATTTATTTGCCACACTTCGGCTCCTTTCGGAAAGTGAAAAAGCGGCGGGCGAGGTTTCCCTCAATCCCGCCGCTTTTCCTATGTGAATTTAAGGAGGACTATTTAAGCAGAGCGTTTACGCGGCTCTGCACGACGCTATAATCATAGCCCGCGGCTGTGAGCCTGTTTTTGCGGTCTGCACCGTTGCCCCAGGCACCGCGGATAACCTCGCGGGCGATTTCGTCAACGGACTTTTTCGGCGCGGTGCCAGCACCTACCGCCGCACCGCTCTTTGTAGTAATAAATGTGTCGTAGCCCGCCGCCTTGAGCTTTGCTGCCATAGTGTCGGCGTTTGCCTTTACGGAGTAGGCTCCGACCTGGACTTTATAGAGGTTGCCGCTCTGCACAATGTAGGTATCAAAGCCCGCGGCTTTGAGCTTATCGGCAAAGGCGGTAGCGTTGCTCTTTTTGCTGAAAGCCCCTGTCTGCACACGGTACAGAGTTTTATCCTCCGAGGGTTTCGGCTGCTCTGCGGGCTTGTCTTGTGCTGCGAGCTTTGCTTTTACCGCGGCACGGAACATATCCATTGTGTAGGAAAAGTTTTTCCACCAGTTATCAGGGTCGCCGTGGTTACTTCCATAACCGAGAGCGTGCGCCTCGCGGTGACTTACGATATTATCAACCGACAAGCCGTACTCCTTGCAGAGATAAGTGCAATACTCGATAGCGGTATCGCGCACCGCCTCAAAATACGCCTTGTTTGTGAGCCCGTCCTCGCACATTTCAAACTGAATATATGCGGGGTTGTAATTATAAGAGCCTTTCGAGCCGCTCCCAACGCCCCAACAACAAAAATTGTACGGGAGAATGTTTGCAACCCTTACGGCTCCGTTTTTATCGTAGCCGATAAAGGAGTGAACGCAAACGGAGCGTTTCATTACCGAGGCGGGGTTATTCCAATGGTTGCCGTACTGGTTTACGCCCACCTCGTCGGGTGCGTCAACGTAGCGTTTCAAGTACGGGTTATTTGCACCCGTACTATGTACGACAATGCCCGCGGGTTTCATTTTCCGAGCCGCCTTGTAGCAATCGTTCTTTGTTGCGTATGCCGTAATGATGTTCATACTGTTTTAATCCTCGCTTTCTGTGTAACTCGCGTTTTCGTGCTTAATTTCTTTCATATACTCGTCTGCCTGGATAGCTGCCGAGGTAAAGCTGTTGTTTTTCCACCAAGCCCAAAGCGTAGCCGCTACGGTGGCGGCAGCCGTGAGCATAGAGTACAGCTCGTCCTTTGCAAAGGGCAGCGGGTTTTTGCCGAGCATAGTTAAAACCTGGTTAAGCAGCGTTACCACAAGCACAATAGTACGTACTACGGTTTCAACCGATACTTTCTTTTTCTTCATTGTATTATTTTCCTCCTTTCTCGGTTTGCTCCTTTTGCGGCTCTGTCGGCAGCTCCATAATATCGTGATATAATTCTGTCGCTACGTCATTACCGCCGAGGGCGTGATATGCTTTATATGCCCTTGTGAGTGCCTCTTTTGCATAAAGATGGCAATAACCGTGCTCGGTATACTTATCGTATGAGCGGATTATTTCAGCTCGCAAAAGGCATTGTAAGCCGTTTTTAATTGCCTTGAGCTTAATTAGCGTAGTGCCAGCAAATGTTACGGCACCGCCGCAAAGAAACGGTATAAGCCAGGATATAAACGTATCTAACATAGCCTCCGCCTCCTTAAAGCTCTTTTTCGCAGCGGGCGAGAGTGTCCGCTGCCTGTTTTCTCATTTCGGCAAGGTCAGCCGCTACGCTTTCGGCAATTTCTGCTTGAGCGATAGCCTCGGCTTGCTTTTGTATAATATCCGCTTGCAGCCTTGCCACGCTGCAAAGCTCCTCTATAAGCTCATAATTCCCCATTACTCACCCTCTGTCCCGTCGTTCTCAACCTCGGGAGGGGCGGGGAAAGTAACATTAAACGGAAAGCCCTCTTGTTCGGGGAGGTCGCGGAGCGCCTGGCGATATATTGCCCAGGCGCCCGTAATAATTTCTCCGAGCGATTTTAAGAACGAAAGCCAGGCGGTAAAAGAGGTTCCGCTCGGCACGCTGATATTAAAGCGGTCGAGAGTTACGCGGCTATCGGTTTCGTTAAGGAGTTTATCGCGGATTTTGCGGGCAAACGCTGCCGCGTCCTTCTCGTTGAGTTCCTCGCAAGCTCGTTTATATGCCGCTTGCAGTACCTCCATTGTTTCCGCTTTCTGCGCCGCTGCCATTGCCTCCGCCTGTGCGAGTCTTTTATAGATATTCTCTTGCATTGTATGTAGCCTCCATATTCTTAAAATAATTTATCATTTTGAGCCGCTCGTGGTAGGTATCTCCGCGGGCGGCATTTGCAAGCCAGGAAACGAGCGACTCGTGCGCCGTCCCTGGCGCATACTCTCCGCGGCGCTCTTTTGCGTATAGCTTTTTGAGCTTGCGGCGCTGCTTGTTCTGTTTCTTTTTACCCATTTTGCGGATTATCGTGCCCGTATCGGTAACGATAATCCGCCATTGTAGGAGCTTTACTCCCTGGCACAACGGGTAAAGCGCCGTTTTATCGTTGAGCTGTAAGCCGCTTGCATATTGCTGCCTTTGCTATGTCGTGCCGTATGCTTTGGAAATAATGCCGTATATCACATTTAAGCACCCAACAAATATAGCAACCGCCCTATGATTTATTTTTGATATTTTTCTTTATCCGATTTAATCCAGGCTTTTAAGAGGTCGTCCGTCCCCAGTATTAAGCCCGTCCAATGCTCTACTTGATTTCCTGAGATGTAGCCCGCGTCGTATGCGTCGTCCGCCAGGTCTAAAAGCGCGTCGAGGTGCGCGTGCGCCTTGACTTGCTCCATACGGCGGTATGTGTACTCCTCGTCGTTTGTTACAAATACGGAGTTTGCGCGCCGAATACATACGCACGGCTCCCGTATTTCGTTTACTATCGGAGAGGCATATATCCACCGTGTAGACTTCGGAAAATGTTTCTCCGATTTTATCAGCCCGAGGGTGTATTTCTTGAGTTCCCGTGCTTTGTTAAGCGCTTGCAGTTTTCCCTCGCCGCGGTCGCCTTTTCGCACACTCATATAAAAAACCTCCTTTTAATCGCTTTTCCCGCCTCTACCGAGGCGGATTTGCGATTATGCGATTATACAAGCGGGGGCGGCGCCGTAACCGTCGTACGCACTGCTGCCGCTCACTTCGCCCG
>QRFC01002884.1_pt1 | contig 12016 bp, 7 predicted proteins | sample 1861061 | NCBI WGS metagenome assembly QRFC01 (sample SAMN09711282, study PRJNA482702) | Human gut metagenome, whole genome shotgun sequencing project. | reverse complement strand
GACATTGATTACAGTTGGAAAATATTTAGAGAGCCGTTCCAAAGGAAAGACCAGTGAAGCTATTGAGAAGCTGATGGACTTGGCTCCGAAGCAGGCAAATGTCTTAAGAGATGGCAAAGAAGTTATGGTTCCGGCAGAGGAACTGGTAAAAGGTGATTTAGTATTGGTGCGTCCCGGCGAGACGGTTCCGGTGGACGGAGTAATTGAAGAGGGACAGTCAAGTCTCGATGAATCTGCCATTACCGGGGAGAGCATTCCGGTATATAAGGAAGTGGGGGATATTGCAATTTCCGCAACCATTAACCAGAATGGCTTCTTGAAAATCCGTGCATCCAAGGTCGGGGAAGATACCACCATCAGCCAGATTATTCATCTGGTGGAAGAAGCTGGATCCAGTAAAGCACCGATTGCCAAGATGGCAGATAAGATTGCAGGAGTATTTGTGCCGGTGGTTATTACAATTGCCCTAATTGCTGCAATCATCTGGCTCATCAGTGGGGCAACTTTTGAATTTGCACTTTCTATTGGAATCGCAGTGCTGGTTATTTCCTGTCCGTGTGCCCTTGGACTTGCGACACCGGTAGCTATTATGGTAGGAACCGGAAAAGGTGCAGAAAACGGAATCCTGATTAAGTCCGGCGAAGCACTGGAAACGGCGCACAGTATCGATACCGTAGTTATGGATAAGACCGGAACCATAACAGAAGGTAAGCCAAGAGTTACAGATGTGAGTGTTGGAACCACAGAATTAAACGAAAAAGAATTTGTGGCAATTGCAGCAGGCGTTGAGCAGGGAAGCGGGCATCCGCTGGCACAGGCAATTCTGCAGTATGCGAAGGAGCAGGAGATTATGCCCCTTGCCATGAAGAATTTTAAGACAATTCTGGGCAGAGGAATTGAGGCAGAAGACGAAAATGCATCTTATTATGCGGGAAACGAAGCCTTTATGAAAGAAAAGGGAGTGTCATTGGATGACCTTGGAGATACTCTGGACAAGCTGGCAGAAGAAGGAAAGACTCCATTAATCTTTGCGAAAAACAACAGCCTTCTGGGTATCATTGCAGCAGCAGATGTGGAAAAGAAAACCAGCCGCTATGCCATTGAAGCATTCCGTAAGATGCACATTGAGGTAGTAATGCTGACCGGAGACCATAAACGTACCGCCGAAGCTATTCGTAAGAAGCTTGGAATTCCAAAAGTAATTGCAGAAGTATTGCCGGAGGATAAGGAACGGCATATTGCCAAACAGCAGCAGCAGGGACATAAGGTTGCCATGATTGGAGACGGAATCAATGATGCACCGGCACTGGCAAGAGCTGATGTAGGAATTGCCATTGGAGCAGGAACAGATGTGGCAATCGAAAGTGCAGATGCGGTACTGATGCGGAATGATCTGATGGATGCCGTAACAGCCATCCGGTTAAGCAAAGCGGTTATCCGCAATATCAAGGAGAACCTGTTCTGGGCATTCTTCTATAACAGCATTGGAATTCCACTGGCAGCAGGCGTTTTATACCCGGCATTTCATATTAAATTAAATCCGATGTTCGGTGCAGCCGCCATGAGTTTAAGCAGCGTCTGTGTTGTTTGCAATGCTCTCCGGTTAAAGCTTTTTAAGCCGCAGCGATTAGAGCAGACGGCAGGAAATGTGGCAGAACAGATAGCGGAAAAAGCAGCAGGAAGTCAGATAGAACAGACAACCGAAAAAGTGACAGATAATAATGAAAATGATAAGGAGGATAATAAAATGAAAGAAACACTTAAAATTGAAGGAATGATGTGTGAACATTGCAAGAAACATGTGGAAGAAGCATTAAATGCCATGGAAGGAGTACAGGCAGCTGTCAACCTTGAGACAAAGAGTGCTGAAGTAACCATGGACAAAGAGATTCCGGAAACTGAATTTGCAGAAGTGATTGAAAAAGCAGGGTATCAGCTTACCGGTGTTGAAAAATAACAAAATAACGTTATAAAAATCAAAAAGAATTAGGAAAAATGCAAGAAAAAAATTCCCTTATGCTATAAAGTTATGTTATAATAAGCGTAATTGAAACAACATGGGCGAAGGTAGAGGGAAGAAGTTAGGAGGATGGTTCCCGCAAAAGGAACCGTCCTCTTTTATTTACGCGAGTAGCGGGAAAACCACAGCACATGATGGACAGACAGGAGGAACAGTTTTTATGTGGTCATATGACAGTGTATTTTATCAGATTTCAACATTGGGATTTTGCGGAGCACCAACAGAAAATGATGGTGTTCTGGCTCATCGGATAAAGAAAGTGGAAGACTGGATTCCGCATATGGTAAAGCTTGGAGTGGATGCAATATATTTCTGTCCGGTTTTTGAATCAGACCGTCACGGTTATGATACCAGGGATTATACAAAGTTAGATGTAAGACTTGGAACCAATGAGGACTTTAAAGAAGTATGTGGAAAATTACATGACAACAATATCAAAGTAGTGTTGGACGGAGTGTTTAACCATGTGGGAAGAGGCTTCTTTGCATTTCAGGATTTACTGAAAAACAGAGAGAATTCTCCATATAAGGACTGGTTCACAAATGTGAATTTTGGCTGGAATAATAATTATAACGACGGACTTTCCTATGAAGGCTGGGAAGGACATAATGAGCTGGTAAAACTGAATTTGCGGAATGAAGAAGTAATCCGGCATATCTTTTCAGCAGTAGAAGGATGGATAAAAGAATTTGATATTGACGGACTGCGTCTGGATGTTGCATACAGTCTGGATATGGATTTTGTAAGAAGATTACGTCAGTTCGTAGATTCGAAAAAGGATGATTTTTATCTCCTGGGCGAGATGATTCATGGTGATTATAACCGTCTTCTGGATGAACAGAATATGTTGCATAGTGTAACAAATTATCAGGCATATAAGGGAATGTGGTCCAGCTTTAATGACCGCAACCTCTTTGAAATCAATTATACCCTGGAGCAGCATTTCTGTGGAATGTATCAGGGCAAACATTTATTAAATTTTCTGGATAACCATGATGTGAACCGTCTGGCAAGCACTTTAAAGGAAAAAGAACATCTTCCACTGGTATATGCAATGCTGTTTGCAATTCCTGGCATTCCATGTGTCTATTATGGCGGTGAATGGGCAGCAGAGGGAAAGAAGGAAAATGGCGGGGATGAAGCACTCCGTCCTTCTTTTGAAGCACCGGAATGGAATGAACTTACCGATTATATTTCCAGACTGGCGAAGGTTCATAAATCGGAAAAAGCACTTTGCTATGGCAGCTACCGAAAGGTATTCTTAACAAACCGGCAGATTGTATTTGAGAGAAGCTTTGAAGGTGAGCGGATTCTTGTAGCAATCAATCTGGAAGAGAATCCCTTCCATGCATCCTTTGATGCAGGAGCAGCAGAAGCAGTTGACCTGCTGACCGGAGAAAAAGCGGTATTTCAGGGTGGTCTCGATATGCCGGCATTTTCCGCAGCTTATTTAAAGATAACCGGATAAAAAGATAATACATAAGAATAAGAGATAAGAGCTATAAGGAGGAAGTGTAGTAATGGCAGAAAAACGTAAATCTTCAGAAAAAAGTAATATAGGAAAGAAACTGGCACTTGGATTAATTGCAGTAATTTCACTCCCGATTCTTCTGGTTGGACTTGCCGGAATTATCATAATGCATCTGGTACAGAATACAGCATTAAATGCAGGTGTGGGAACGATTATTTTAATTGTGGTTTTAGCGGTATTTGTGGCAGGTTCCCTGTGGCTTGCAGTAGCAATTGCCGGAAAACTGAAAGCTGTAATTGGAAGTATGGATAAGATTGCGGATGGAAGCCTTCAGTTAGAAGAACCAAAACATAATGAAAAAAATGATGAAATCAGCAAATTGTTAGGCTCTGCCAATGATTTGGTAAGAAGCTTTGCACAGATTGTAACCGGAATCCGTAGAGCCAGCAGGGAATTAAGCGAACTGTCTACGACATTCAGCCAGTCCTTTGACACTATGAATGAAGCGTTGGATCAGGTGAGCGGTGAAGTTGCTTCCATTACAGATAATACCGTTTCACAGGCAGAGAAAACACAGCATGTACAGCAGAAAGTAGCAGAAATCGGTAATGCCATTGAAGTGATTGCCAGCAATATTACACTTCTTTCGGACAGTGCATTAAAAATGAAAGACTGCAATGAATCAGCAGAGGTGATTATGCAGCAGCTGGTGGAAATCAGCAGACAGAACAGGCAGTCTATTGATGAAGTGCAGAGCCAGACAGACAGAACCAATCAGTCTGCCTTACAGATTCGTACTGCAACAGAGATTATTGCAGGAATTGCAAGCCAGACAAATCTGCTTGCTTTAAATGCAAGTATTGAAGCTGCACGGGCAGGAGAACAGGGAAAAGGATTTGCCGTAGTTGCAGAAGAAATCCGTACCTTGGCAGACCAGTCCAGAGAGTCTTCAGAGCAGATTAATAAAATTGTTAATGAACTGATTGATAATTCTAATGTCAGTGTAGACATTACCGGAAAAGTATCAGAAGCATTTGAACAGCAGAATGCAAAGATTCGCGAGACAGAGACAATCTTTACTGCCTTGAATCATGAAATTGAAAGTGTCAGCACTTCTATTCAGGGAATCAATTCAGAAGTCGGTGGCTTGAATGAACATAAGAGTGCCATTGAAGAGAAAATGGATTCGCTTGCTGCAGCAGCAGAGACAAATACAACAAGTGCCAGAGATACATCTGAGGCAATGAATGAGTTTGAAGCTTTGGTAGAAGAATGTAAGAATGCAACTGCCAGAATTACTTCTGTAGTAGCAGAACTGGATGAAAATATCCGTAAGTTTAATGTTTCTTCCATGAAAGAAGAAGTAGAGAAAAACATGATGTAATAAACGGTATACAATTGCAAAGAGAAGGGTATTCCACAGGCCGAAGGAGTGCATATGGAATACCCTTTTGTGTATCTTTAAGGAGATTAAAATGAAAACAGAGATTTATACGATACCAATACAGGATGCATTTGCAGAGGAAAGCGAATGTCCGGTCTGCAGAATGTATCAGAAATTAGAAGAAAATGCTATCAATTATACCATTGGACCGGGTGCAAGTTATATGGAGGGAGATATCCGGGAGCAGAGCGATGAACAGGGCTTCTGTCAGAAGCATTTGGAAATGTTATATGAATATCCGAATAAATTAGGACTTGCCATGATGTTAAAGACCCATATGGATAAGACAGCTAAGGAGTTAAAAAAAGCAATGAAAGCACCACTGCCTCAGGCAGCTGTACTTTTCAGGAAAAAGAGCCAGACGGTCCATCCGGTGATTACCTTTGTGGAAGAAAAAGAGAAAAAGTGCTTTGTGTGTGATTACATTAATCACAGCTTTACAAATTATATCAATACCATTTACTATTTATATGAAAAAGAAGAGGACTTCCGCAAACAGTTTGCAGCATCCAAAGGCTTTTGTGTAAATCATTATAAAGTTCTGTTTTCCGGTGCCCCGGAATATATGGGTAAGAAATACCTGAATGAATTTCTGATGACTTTAAATGAGACTTTTATTAACGGATATGAGAGGGTGCGGGATGATTTAGAATGGTTCATCTGTAAGAATGATTACCGTTATAAGGAGCAGCCTTGGAAGAATGCAAGGGATGCACTGCAGAGAGGACTGGTAAAGGCAGGAAGTATCATGGAGGCAGAAGAAAAGAAGGAATAGGTAGAGGTAATAAAAGAAAAGGGGATAGAAGAAGACGTAAGAGCAACAGGTAAATAAAAACAGGAAAGAGAGGTATTTATGACAAGCTATATTTTACTGGTAGCAGCAGTGATTTTATTGTGCCTGTCATTGAATAAAATGTCCAACAAACTGGGAATTCCAATGCTGTTGGCATATATTCTTCTTGGCATGATGTTTGGAACAGATGGAATTTTAAAGATTCCTTTTGATAATTTTACGATTGCCGAACAGATTTGTACGGTGTCCTTAATCTTTATCATGTTTTACGGTGGATTTGGAACCAACTGGAAACAGGCAAAGCCGGTGGCTGGTAAAGCAGTATTATTATCAACAGTGGGTGTTATACTGACCGCAGTAACAACCGGAGCATTCTGTCATTTTATATTGAAAATGGATTTCTGGGAAAGTATGCTGATTGGCTCTGTAATCAGTTCTACGGATGCGGCATCGGTCTTTTCAATCCTTCGTTCCAGACGGCTGAATCTTAAGAACAATACTGCATCCATGTTGGAGGTGGAAAGTGGTAGTAATGACCCATGTTCTTATATGCTGACCGTAATTATATTAACAATAATGAGCGGAGAATTAAGTGGTTCTTCGCTGGTTGTCATGATATTCTCGCAGATTATTTTTGGCATATTAGTGGGGGTAGTTGTGGCACTGGCAGTAGCATTCATTTTAAAAAAAGTGAATTTTGCAACGGATGGATTTGATACGATATTTGTATTCAGTATGGCACTGGTATCCTACGCCGGAGCATCCATGATAAATGGAAATGGTTATCTGGCAGCATACATTGCCGGAATTATCCTTGGCAACACTCCACTTCATCACAAAAAATCACTGGTGCATTTCTTTGACGGAATCACCGGATTGATGCAGATGCTGATTTTCTTCCTGCTTGGTCTGCTGGCATATCCATCCCAGCTGCCGAAGATACTGCCGATTGCACTGGCAATTGCGGTATTTTTAACATTTGTGGCAAGGCCGGTTTCTGTATTTGCTATCTTGATGCCATTCCGCTGCCCGGTAAAGCAGCAGCTTCTGGTGTCCTGGGCGGGGCTTCGTGGAGCGGCATCCATAGTATTTGCAATTATGGCAACAGTAAGTCCGGCATATACGAAAAATGATTTGTTCCACATAGTTATTTTCATTGTCCTGTTCTCTATCAGTATTCAGGGTACACTGCTTGGACTGGTGGCAAAGAAGCTTGACATGATAGACGAAAATGGCAACGTCATGAAGACCTTCAGTGACTACTCCGATGAAATGCCGGTGGAGTTTGTTAAAATCAGCATCAAGGCGGGACATCCATGGGAGAACCGCAAGATAAAAGACCTTGCTTCCCTGCCGGATTTATTACTGGTGCTGATTCTAAGGGGCGAGGAGCGTATCATTCCAAATGGCAACACGGTAGTGCTTGCCGGAGACAAGATTGTCTTAAGTGCCTTATCTCCGGAAGAAAATCTTGGCATCTGTCTGACAGAAATCCCAATCGAAAAAGACAGCAAGTGGATTGGAAAGCCATTATCCAGAATAAAACTGGGAGAAGAGAAGCTGGTTCTTGTTCTAAAGCGGAATGAGAAGGTTGTGATACCGAACGGAAATACTGTGATTCGTGAAAATGATGTGCTGGTAATCAGCCAGTTATAAATATGTTTTTTTGAATTTTGAAGAATAGCAGGAGTGTTCGCCGAAGTGCAGATGCATTTTAAGGGCTGTTAAGGGCACTTGGAATTTCGTTAGATATTAGGCAATGCCGGCACAAGGATGTGCCGGCAAGGTGCATAGGAACATGGATGTGACTTTGCACCGGTTGCCGGATATAAAAATGATTTTTCGAAATTCTTAGTGCCCTTTACAGCACTTAGACAGCATCTGTATTCGGTGAAGAGTACTGCTATTTTTAAAAATTTAAAAATATATGCAACAGAATGGAATTCAGCGACACTATATATATGAGACCGGTCAAAGGAAAGGACATAGGAAGGTATAGGGTGAGCATATGGAGCAGGAACTGCAGCTGGTGCGCAGGGCACAAAGTGGGGATACTGGTGCATTTGCACAATTATATGAAGGCGTTTATCAGGACTTGTATCGCTTTGCGTTATATGTGCTGAAGCATCCGCAGGATGCACAGGATGTGGTCAGCGATACCGTGACAGATGCATTTGCACAAATCGGGGAGCTTCGAAAGACAGAAGCGTTCCGGGCGTGGATATTCCGTATTTTAAGTAATAAGTGCAAACGTAAATTAAAAGAGTATGCGACCCGTCCGGAAGAGCTGACACCGGAGCTTTTAGAGCATCTGGGAAAATCCGGAATGGATGAGCATGCAGCAGTCCGGAGCCTGTTCTTTGAGCTGCCTTCCGAGGAACGAATGATTATCGCCATGCATTTATTCTGTGGGTATAGCAGCAAGGAAATCGGAAAACTGTTAGCCCTTAACGAAAATACCGTCCGCTCAAAAGAGAGCCGGGGAATAAAGAAAATGGTGGAGAAATATTGGAAGTGAGAAACGGAAGATATGCAAAAAGTCTGAAAAACAACAGAAAATTCAGATGAGATGGAGGTGCCGGTATGAATGAACAGGAGATTTTAACCCAGTTAAGAAAAGCGGCGGAAGAGATAGAGATACCAGAGACTCTGAAACCGGAACAGATAGAAAAACAATTACAGGAACAGAAAGCAAAACAGCAGCAGGAAAATCAGCACTTGGAACCGAAAAAATCGAAGAAAATAATTCCATGGCGCAGACTTGGAAGTATGGTGGCAGTGCTGGCACTGGTAGTATGCAGCGGAATTTATATAACAGTGACCCGTTTCGATAAGAATTCCGGTACAGGGCAGACGGATTCCGTAGCAATGACAGATACGCAGCAGACTGTGGGAGAAGCAGATGAAACAGGGTATGTGGATGTGGCAGCTCTTGGAACAATGTATCATCCTGCATCGGATTATAAGGAGGTATATCAGACCCTTCTTAAGGGGTATCAGCAGAATTGGATAGAAGATCTGGAAACAAGTGCGGAGACAAGCGAAGTTGCATCGGGAGCAATGAATTCCGGCAGTGACGAATATTACTACAGTGATGAAGCTAAGTACGGAAGTGCCGATGCCGATTTGCTGGAGAGCAGCAAGGAAGGCGGAAAAGATTATTCTACGACAAATCTGCAGATGGAAGGTGTAGACGAGAGTGATATTGCTAAAATTGATGGCAGTTACATTTATACGGTAGAGGATAAATACATTGTTATAACGGATATCCGGGATGGAAAATTAGAAGAAGTAACACGATTTCTCCCGAAAGACTGTGGCGCAGCAGACCGGGTGATGGAAATTTATGTGGATGGAGACCAGCTGATTCTGGTTGTGCAGGGCTATGAGACATCCTTGGGCGAAAGCAGCAAAGCTGGCTCTGATAAGGAAAACTCAGATAAAGAAAGCTCAGATGAAGAAATTGCTGTATCAGATGCTTCTGAAGACAGTGCATTCTGCTATAAAATGAATGGAAAAAGCACCACACAGATTCAGGTATACAGTATCGTAGACCGCAGGAATCCGGAATTTGAAGGAAGATTAATCCAGGATGGTTATTATAATACTTCCCGGAAAATCGGAGATGTAGTCTATCTTTTTACACAGTATCATATGACATCCGATGTGGTGGGATATGTAGAAAAGGAATATACCTCAGTGATTCCGAAGGTAAATGGAGAAAAGGTTGCCGCCGGTGAAATTTATCTGCCGGAGTCATCAGGAGAAAGTGGTATACTGGTTTCTTCACTGGATGTAAATAAGCCGGATAAAGTGCTGGACAGTAAGCTTGTAATCTCTGGATATGCCCAGACTTATATCAGCAAAGATGCCCTGTATTTATATGAGGAAGATTATGATGGAGCAATGATTACCAATATTGCAAAATTTGCACTGGATGAGGGCAGAATCAGTGGTGTGGCGGCAACGGCAGTAAGGGGTTATGTCAGAGATACCTTTGCAATCAATGCCAGTGATGGATATCTCAGGGTATTGACCACCGATTATAGTACAGAGGATGAGGTGAATGCACTTTATATTCTGGATGAGAACTTGAAATTAACCGGACAGTTGACGGGCATTGCACCGGGAGAAGAAATCTATGCTGCCCGTTTTATGGGAAACACTGGTTACTTTGTAACCTACCGGAATACCGACCCGCTGTTTACCGTGGATTTATCAGACCCGGCAAAACCGGAAATTATCGGCGAACTCAAGGTGACCGGCTTCTCCGAATATCTGCATTTCTGGGATGATACACATTTGCTGGGCATCGGTTATGAATCTGATGAGAAGACCGGAAATATAGAAAACATTAAGCTTTCCATGTTTAATATAGAAAATCCGGGAGAAGTAACCGAAGAGGCAAAGCTTGTATTAAAGGATGTAGATTATAGCGAAGCATTATATGATTATAAGAGTGTCATCATTTCAAAAGATAAGAATTTAATCGGTCTGGTTTGTGAGGATTATAGCAGCAGCGGAACAAAGCAGACCTATCAGATATATTCCTATGAAAATGGAACCTTTAAGAAACAGGCAGAAATTCCGGGCATTAACGGAGTCAATTACGAGAATGTCCGTGGAATGTATAGTGGCAATGTATTTTACCTCTGGATTAATGATAACATTACATCCTATGACATGACCGATGGATTTAAAAAGATAAAGGAGCGGGAGTGATTCTTGCAAAACTTTCCCGATAGCTTTATAATGACAGTATATGTGCCGGGTGGTGGTATGAAAATATCATCACCCGGCAACTTATGCAGAATCGGTAACTGCGAAATGGGAAATGATAATAAGGATGTCTTACCGCTGCTTTGACTGGATACGCCTTTTGTACGCCTGTAGCGAATACTGCTCCAGCTGCAAGGGGCTCTAAGAATTTTGAAAAAGCTATTTTATATATGGCAAACGGTGCAAAGTCACATCCATGTTCCTCTGCACCTCGCTGGTACATCCTTGTACCAGCGTTGCCGGGTTTTGCCAAAATTCTAAGAGCCCCTAACAGTCTGCACAAATGTATTCGCCTACAGGCGAACAGAAGGCAGTATCTTGTCAAACATTGGGAAGACAGACGCTCATAAACAAAGACACACACGCGTCATTAGAATTACAACATTCTGTAGTATAAAGCAAATATTTGCGTTTTAGGATGAATGCGTATATTTATCATTAAGCATTTCGCAGCAGCCATAACAACAAGTGCAAGGGAGAATAAACATGCAATATAGAGAAAATCCGGGAAACAAAGACCAGCTGTCCATCTTAGGCTACGGCTGCCTGCGTTATTCAAAGAAGGGAACCACAATCGACCAGGAAAAGGCAGAGCGGGAGATGGCAGCAGCAGTGGAAGCCGGGGTCAATTATTTTGATACCGCATATACTTACGGTGGAAGTGAAGCCTGTCTGGGAAAATTTTTGGCAAAAGGCTATCGGGATAAAGTGAAGATTGCGACCAAACTGCCGCATTATTACATAAAAGCAGAAGGGGATATGGAACGGTATTTTAAGGAGCAGTTAGAACGCCTTCAGACGGATCATGTGGAATATTATCTGATGCATATGTTAAATGATATTGCAGCATGGGAGCGTCTTACAGAACTTGGTATACAGGACTGGATTGCAGAGAAGAAACAATCAGGACAGATTGGAAATATCGGTTTTTCTTTCCATGGAGGAGCAAATCAGTTTAAGAAGATTATAGATGCTTATGACTGGGATTTCTGCCAGATACAGTATAACTATATGGATGAGCATACCCAGGCAGGAACAGAAGGCTTAAAATATGCAGCAGCAAAGGGAATTCCGGTGATTATCATGGAACCGCTGCGGGGAGGCAGACTGGTCAACGCACTGCCAAAGGATGCCAGAGCCATATTTGCATCCGCAGAACCACATCGTTCCCCGGCAGAATGGGGACTCCGCTGGATATGGAATCATCCGGAAGTAACTGTGGTACTTTCCGGAATGAATGATATTGCACAGGTAGAAGAAAATGTGCGGATAGCATCAGATGCCACAGCAAATGCACTGACAGAAGAAGAACTGGAAATTTTTGAAAAAGTGAAGAAGTCAATTAATCAGCATATGAAAGTGCCATGTACCGGCTGCGGCTACTGTATGCCATGCCCTCATGGAGTAGATATTCCGACCTGTTTTGCAGCATATAATACACGCTATACCGACAGCTTTTATTCCGGTATGAAGGCATATATTATGTGTACCACTTTAAAGACAAATCCG
>QRFC01002865.1_pt1 | contig 12079 bp, 11 predicted proteins | sample 1861061 | NCBI WGS metagenome assembly QRFC01 (sample SAMN09711282, study PRJNA482702) | Human gut metagenome, whole genome shotgun sequencing project. | reverse complement strand
TTTGAGGGCGATCCAAGGCCGAGGAGCGCAGTACTACTGGGCGTAATACAAGCGACGAGAACGCAGGAGCACCCCAAAACAAGCCTTTAGGGCTTGTGCGCTCTTGTCAACTGATGGTGTCTTTTCTCCTGAAAAGAAAAGAGAAAGAAGAAGGGTACCCGCCCCGCCGGGGCGGCTTTTTCACCTCAAAACTCTTTGCCATATTACAAACTCTATGCTAAAATGTAATTTGGTAAAGTTTGAACGCAATTTTTCAAGGAGGGATACTTATGAAGATATACAACACCATGACCCGCAAAAAGGAGGAGCTGGTGCCGCTGGTGCCGGGCGAGATAAGCATGTACGTATGCGGCCCGACGGTATACAACTTTATTCACATAGGCAACGCAAGGCCGCTGGTGGTGTTCGATACCCTCAGGCGGTACCTTGAATACAAGGGATATAAGGTAAAGTACATATCCAACTTTACGGATATAGACGACAAGCTCATACGCCGCGCCAACGAGGAGCATACCACCGTGCCGGAGCTTGCGGATAAGTATATAAAGGAATACAGGCAGGATGCGGAGGGCCTCTGCGCCGAGCCTGCCACCTGCAATCCCCGCGCTACCGAGCACATACCCCAGATAATCAAGCTGGTGGAGACCCTCATAGAAAAGGGCCATGCATATCCCGTAGCAAACGGCGATGTATATTTCTCCGTCCGCTCCTTCCCCGGCTACGGCAAGCTTTCAGGCCAGTCCATAGACGACCTTGAGTCCGGCGCGCGCATAGAGCCGGGAGACCTGAAGAGGGATCCTCTGGACTTCGCCCTCTGGAAGGGCGCCAAGCCCGGCGAGCCGGCGTGGGACTGCCCCTGGGGCAAAGGCCGCCCGGGCTGGCATATAGAGTGCAGCGCCATGAGTATGGAGCTTTTAGGCCCCACCTTTGACATTCACGCGGGCGGGCAGGATCTCATATTCCCGCACCATGAAAACGAGATAGCCCAGAGCGAGGCGGCCACAGGCAAGCCCTTCGCAAGGTACTGGATGCATAACGGCTATATAAATGTAGATAATCAGAAGATGTCCAAGTCCCTTGGCAACTTCCGCCTGGTGCGGGACATAGCTCAGGAATTCGACCTTGAGGCCGTCCGATTGTTCCTGCTCTCCGCCCAGTACAGGAACCCCATCAATTTCACCCGTGAGCTTATCGAGCAGGCCAACACCGCCCTCACCCGTATCCGCACCGCCCGGGAACGCCTTGCCGAAGCTAAGGAAGGCCCCGCTACCGCAGAGGACGAAAGCTTCATCGCCTCCCTTGCGGAGCATGAAAAGAGGTTCTGCGACGCCATGGACGACGACCTGAACACCGCAGACGCGCTGGGCGCAATGTTCGACTACGCCCGGGCTGTCAACACCTTCGTAACAGAGCCCAGAAGTAAGGAAGCGCTGGAAAGGGCGGCAAAGCTCTTTGACGATATGACCAACGTGCTGGGCATACTCCAGCACAGTAAGTCGGAGGAATTCCCCAAAGAGGCGGTCGCTCTGCTAAACGAGCGCGCAGAAGCCCGCAAGGCCAAGAACTGGGCCCGGGCAGACCAGATCCGCGAGGAGCTGAAGGCCATGGGCTTTGCGGTGGAGGACAGCAAGGAGGGCGCAAAGCTGAAGAGGCTGTAAAGGGCGCGCCTGCTAAAAAATCCACGGATTCAGCCAATACATTTTTGAACAATATTTTAAATCATTGCCATATGCCTTGAAATAAGGGATATTGGTTGATAAAATCAGGAGGAAATAATCATTGGGAAGCGATATGCTTTCGCTCTTTAGCCTTATAATAGGCGTGTACCTCATATATGCCGCCATAGTCGGGCGCGGCAAGCTGTATGAGAACGAGTACCTGAACTGTCCGAGGGAGCAATACGTCAAGGGCCTGCGCATACTGGCCGCCATATCCGGCGTGCTGCTCACGGTTTCCAACCTTCTGGAGTATCTTGGCGTCATAGCCTACGGCTCCCCCATAGCCATCGCCCTTTGGGCGCTGGGCTTTGCAAGCCTGATAGTCATGATGGTGTACTCCTCGAAAAAGACCGACAGAAAGGCTGCGGCGGCGGGGCATAAGACCGCCGCGTCCGCCGAAAAAAAGGACTACGACCCTCTTCGCGCCGCCTTCGTGTTCGACGATGATGAGGACGTATCCCAAAAGAAAGAAAAATAAGAAATCACTCTGAAAGGAAAGCGTTTATGAAAAAGACTATTATCCGCATCGTAGCAGTGGCCATGCTGGCACTGATGGTGCTGACCGCACTTCCCGCCTTCGCCGCGAACATCGTAGGCACGGCGGCGGCCCAGACCCCCGTTTACAAGGACACCAAGGGCAGGAAGGTCGAGCTGTATGTCAGCGGCCCCGTCACCATAAACAGGCAGGACAACAAGTCCGGCATGTACAACGTCACCATCAGCTATGACGGCAAGACCTACACCGGCTGGGTATACCCCTCCGCCATCTCCGGCATAGGCTATGACAAGAGCACCGGCGGCTCTGCCTCTGGCTCCACCTCCGGCACCACCGGCGGCACGACCTCAGGCGTTACCGGCACCTATACCGCCACCATCGCCACCGGGGCGGCCATAAACGTAAACGGCACCAACTACCCCGTAAGCGTAGGCGGCAGCATCAACGTCAACTACCGCGACGCGGCCGGCACTCAGGTAAACGTGACCGTAGGCAACGTCACCGGCTGGGTAGCCGCCTCCTCCCTCTCCGGCTTTAGAAGGAACGGCTCCTCCATAAGCCTTTCCGACCTGCCCACCAACGGCGGCAACACCATGGGCGGCGCGACCAGCCCCACCCCCGCCCCCACCCCCTATGTAAACCAGAACCAGAACACCGCCAGCGGCACCTTCTCAGCCAACCTCGCTGCGGGCACTGCTATTACCAATAACGGCAAGACGGTAGGCATCGTGCAGAACGCGGGCAACGTCACCGTAAACTACCGCGACGCCTCCGGCTCCCAGGTATACGTCACCATAGGCAGCGTGGCGGGCTGGGTACCCGCAAGCGCCATCTCCAACCTCAGGAGCACAAGCTCCGGCTCCATCAACGTAGCCAACCTGCCCACCAGCGGCGGCACTGCCGGCTCCACCGGCGGCACGGCCTCCGGCGTGAATATGTACGACAAGGCCAAGAGCGCCGTATCCAAGGACAAGAACATATACGTCCGCTCTACCGCCACCAGCTCCACCAAGGGCGCTACCAAGCTGCGCAATATGCGGGGCAAGACCTTCACCGTGCTGGGCACCGACAGCACCGGCAGCTTCCTGTATGTGGACTACAACGGCACCCGTGGCTTCGTCCGGGCTCAGGACTTCACCTTCACCAGCGGCAACGTGGTTGAGCAGAAGCCCAACAACAACACCGGCACAAACGGCGGCAACGTGACCTCCAACAACACGGGCATGGCCGCCATAGGCACCCCCGCGGGCAAGGGCACCGGCTCCAGCTCCGAAAAGTGGGGCAGCATAACCATACCCGGCGCGGACAACTACCCCATCTACGGCAATTATATCGGCGAAAAGAAGGGCAAGACATACTATTACTATGACTATGTGCTCCGCAAGAGCTACTACTACGTACACACCACCACGGCCCAGGGCTCTCAGGTAGCGGTGGTAATGGGCCACAACAACCGCAAGAAGGTAGGCACCTCAAAGTCCTACTTCCACAACCTGCACCACATCCAGAACGCCATACTGGGCAAGTCCAGTTGCGAAAAGTGCAAGGCGAGCTGCTCCGGCTACGGAAAGAGCATTTCCGCAAGCTGGGAGGGCAGCAGCAGCTGGGAGGTTGTAGCCTTCTTCGAGGTACCCAAGAACAAGGCGTATAAGAACATACTGCCCCAGATGGCTCAGCCCTGGAACTACACCACCGCCCAGTACCTCTCCAACGTGAAGTCCTATGTGAACACCTTCTCCAGCAAGAGCTGGGCGAACACCTCCGCCCTTACCGATAACGGCAAGTACATGATGCTCGTTACCTGCGGCGACAGCGGCGACAACGACAGCATCGCAAAGCTCTACATGCTGCTCAAGGCGGTAGGCTAAAAAACAGCACAAAAAAAGCCGCCCCGCATTGACATGCGGGAGCGGCCGGGATATAATAACAGTAGGGCAAGACCAAAGCGGTCGGCCTGATGGTTTAGGTTATATTAGAACCGTCACCGTGCAGGGTGGCGGTTCTGCTTTTATTTTCTTGCCACTTCACTATTTCAAACCTCTTATGTTATAATGTATCTTGGCGTGGAATAGGCGCCGGAAGGAGTAATTTAATGAAGAAATGTTCTGTCGGCGGTCAGGCCGTTATGGAGGGCGTCATGATGAAGGCCCCCGGCGGCATCGCCATGGCGGTCAGGGACGCAAAGGGCCGCATAATATTGGATTATAAAGAATATCAGACAAAGGCTCAGAAGGGTACCTTTTTAGGCCTCCCCATAGTGCGGGGCGTGGTGGCCTTCGTGGAGAGCCTTACCATAGGCATGAATACCCTCACCAGATCCGCGGAGCTCATAGGCGACCCCATAGACGAGGAGCCCACAAAATTCGAGAAGTGGCTGTCGGAAAAGCTGGGCAAGTCGGTAGAAAAGGTTGTAATGGGCCTTGCGGTGATACTGGCCGTGGCGCTGTCCGTGGGCCTGTTCTTCCTGCTTCCCCAGTTCATAAGCAGCCTTATATTTCGCGGCAGCGCCGCCGCCTCCGCCACAAAGTGCCTGGTGGAAGGACTTGTGCGGCTATGCATTTTTATAGGCTACATATTCTTCTGTGCAAGCGTGAAGGATATAAAGCGGGTCTTCATGTACCACGGGGCGGAGCATAAGACCATCGCCTGCTATGAGGCGGACGACCCCCTTACCCCGGAAAACGCCATGAAGCACAGCCGCCTCCACCCCCGCTGCGGCACAAACTACCTTTTCCTCGTCATGGCGGTATCCATAGTGTTCTTCGCCCTGGTGGGCTGGAACGAGAGCCTATGGCTCAGGCTGCTTTCCCGCATAGTATTTCTTCCACTGGTGGCAGGAATAAGCTATGAAGTGCTGAAGCTCGCCGCGAAGTACGAAAACATATTCACAAAGATAATTCGCGCCCCCGGCATGGCGCTCCAGTACATCACCACCAAGGAGCCCACGGCGGACATGCTGGAGGTGGCCATAGCTTCCTTCAACCTTGCCATGTCAGAGCCAAAGGACGCCATGGAGCTGGTAAGGAAAAACCGCGAGGAAACGGCGGATAAGGCGGAAGCATGACCGCGCTGGAATACGCGGAGGGGCTGCTTTCCCCCGTTACTGAGGAGCATGAAGCAGAGGCGCGGATAATTATATCCGAGCTTACCGCCCTGCCCATAGGGCGCATAAATATAGAAGCCCCTCCCCTCTCCCCCGCCCTCAGGGAGCGCATAGAGGGCATAGTCAAAAGGCGGGCGCGGGGCGAGCCCCTTCAATATATACTGGGCAAATGGGAATTTATGGGGCTGCCCTTTTATACAAGGCACTGCGCTCTGATACCGCGGCAGGATACCGAGACGCTGTGCGAGGAGGCGCTGTCGATAGGCGGCAGGACCCTTCTCGACCTCTGCTGCGGCACCGGCTGCATAGGGGTATCGCTGGCAAAGCTTGGGGGCTTTGAGGTGACCTTTGCCGATATAAGCCCGGACTGCCTTGCGCTTGCCCGGGAAAACGCCGCCCTCAACGGCGTACCGGGCAAATTCCTGCTGACGGACATGTTCTCTGATATATCCGATAGCTTCGACCTTATCTGCGTCAACCCGCCCTATATACCCACCTCGGAGCTTGCCTCATTGCAGGCCGAGGTGAAGCGGGAGCCGGTGCTTGCCCTGGACGGCGGGGCGGACGGGCTGGACTTTTACCGCCGGATATCCCGGGATTATGCCGCCCACCTGAACCCGGGCGGCACGCTGCTCATGGAGGTGGGCGCGGGGCAGGCGGCGGACGTGGCGGCGATGTTCCCGAAAGCGGAGATAATAAAGGATATTTGCGGAATAGAAAGGGTGGTGGCGGTCAGGAGATGAAAAGGCTGATATTCCTCATGCTGCCGCTGCTTTTCATGGAGGGCTGCGCCGTGGGCGCGGCGCTTCCGGCGGAGCCGGAGATAACGCCCTCCCCTACACCCACTTTCTCCCCCTCGCCGGAGCCGGAGGTATACCGGGCCAGCGTGGGCATAGTGGGGGACATACTGATGATGACGAGCCAGATACAGGGGGCCAAGACCGCCGAAGGGTACGACTTCAGGCCCAGCTTTTACGCCATGGAGCCCCTGTTTTCCTCCGTTGACATAATGGCGGGCAATTTCGAATGCACCCTTGCGGGGGAGGCAGCGGGTTATACCCAAAGGCGGCCCGCCGCGCCGCCCCCAACCGAGGATGACCCCAGCCCCAAGCAGCCCTACCAGACCTTCAACGCGCCGGACGAGCTTGCGGCGGATCTAAGGGCAGTCGGGTTCGACCTGCTCACCACCGCCAACAACCACTGCCTGGACAGGGGCAAGGAGGGGCTTTTCCGCACGATAGAGACGCTTAGAGCCGCCGGGCTTGCCCAGACCGGGACGTATTTGAGCGAGGAGGAGCGGGACGCCCCATGCATAATGAGGGCGGGCGGCATCACCTTCGGCTTCGTTGCCATGACCGAGAGCGTGAACAGCTATGACGCAAGGCTGGGGGGCGACAGCTGGGCCGTGGGGCGGGTATCCCAGCGGGAGCGCATACAAGGTGAGATAGAGGCCTGCAGGAGCGCCGGCGCGGATATGGTTATAGCCTTCCCCCACTGGGGCGAGCAGTATATTGACAGCCCGGTCAGGCGGCAGCGGGAGTACGCCCAAATGCTTGCGGACTGGGGCGCGGACGCAGTGATAGGCAGCCACCCCCACTGCGCCGAGCCCTTTGAACGGATAACGGCGGAGGACGGGCGCAGAGTGCCTGTCGCCTACTCCATGAGCAACTTCATATCCAACATGGCGGGGCAGAATACCGAGTACGGCCTGTTTCTGCGGCTGGATGTGAAAAAGGACGAGAGCGGCGTAAGCATCGAGATGAGCTACCTGCCCACCGCCTGCATAATACAGAAGGCCGGCGGCAGGCGGCTGCATCAGGCGATACCCTGCTGGGAGCAGGAGCAAAGGCGCACCGGCGTCGAGCCGCTGAGCGAGGGCGAGCTGAAAAAGACCCAAAGGGCATTCGACCACGTTGTGAAAATATGCGGCCTTGAGAACGCAGGGCTTATAGAATGGACGGAGGAATATGATAAACAAGCTTAACGCACTGAAAAGACGCTACGAGGAGCTGACCGCAGCCCTCTCAGCCCCGGACGCAATGAACGATCAGGCCGCCTGGCGGGAGATGGTAAAGGAGCACAGCCAGCTTGAGGAGATAGTCAACGCCTTTGACGAGTATACCGCCGCAGTGCAGTCCGAAGCGGACTGCAAGGCCATGCTGGAGGAGCACCTTGACCCCGAGATGAAGGAAATGGTGCACATGGAGATGGCTGAGCTTGCGGAAAAGCAGCGGAAGCTCATAGAGGATATGAAGATAATGCTGCTGCCCAAGGACCCCAACGACGAGAAAAACGTAATATTGGAAATACGCGCAGGCATAGGCGGCGACGAGGCGGCGCTCTTCGGCGCAGACCTATTGCGCATGTACCAGCGCTACGCAGAGCGCCACGGCTATAAAATGGAATACATGAACGAAAACACCACCGAGGCAGGTGGCGTAAAGGAAGTGGTGCTGAACATAATCGGCAAGGGAGCCTATTCGCGGCTCAAGTTCGAAAGCGGCGTTCACCGGGTGCAGCGTGTGCCGGAGACGGAATCCCAGGGGCGCATACACACCAGCGCCGCGACAGTCGCCGTAATGCCCGAGGCTGAGGATGTGGAGGTGGAGATAGACCCCAAGGATCTTCAGATAGACACCTACCGCTCAGGCGGCGCGGGGGGGCAGCACGTAAACAAGACGGAATCCGCCATACGCATCACCCATATACCCACCGGCATAGTGGTCCAGTGCCAGGACGAGCGCAGCCAGCACAAGAATAAGGACAAGGCCATGAAGGTGCTCAAGTCCCGCATATACGAGCATTTCCTCAAGGAAAAGGAGAGCGCGGAGGCCTCCGCCCGCCGCAGCATGGTGGGCAGCGGCGACCGCAGCGAGCGGATACGCACCTACAACTTCCCCCAGGGCCGGGTCACGGACCACAGGATAAACATGACCCTCTACCGGCTGGAGTCCTTCCTTGACGGGGACATGGACGAGATGATAGACGCGCTGATATTGGCGGAGCGCACAGCCCAGCTCACCGGGGAGGCGGAATAATTGGATACTCGGTACTTCAATGCCGTCAAACAGCCCGAGGCAGGCACAAAGCTGGGAGGCAGCGTAATACGCTCAGGGGGCCTGGTGGCCTTCCCTACCGAGACGGTCTACGGTCTTGGGGCCAACGGCCTTGACGGCGAGGCGGTAAATAAGATATTCGAGGCCAAGGGCCGGCCCAACGACAACCCGCTGATACTGCATATCGCAAAAAAGAGCGACCTGAAGGATCTGTGGAAGTCGGTTCCGGAAAGGGCAAGGCTGCTGATGGACGAGTTCTGGCCGGGGCCGCTGACCATGGTATACCTGAAAAGCAGCAGGGTGCCGGAGGAAGTCACGGGGGGTCTTGACACCGTCGCCGTGCGGATGCCCGACAACAGGACGGCACTGGCTCTCATACGCGCCGCAGGGGTACCCATAGCCGCCCCCAGCGCAAACCTTTCCGGCAAGCCCTCCCCCACCACCGCCGATCACGTCAAGGCGGACATGAACGGGAAAATAGACGTAATAATAGACGGCGGCCCCTGCAATATAGGCGTGGAGTCCACCGTGGTGTCCCTCATGGGAGGCGCTGTCACCATACTCCGTCCCGGCGGTATTACCCGGGAAATGCTGGAAGCCGTAATAGGCCCGGTAAACCTTTCCCCCGCCGTTTTAGCCCCCCTGAAGCAGGGGGAAGCCGCGGCCTCCCCCGGCATGAAGTACAAGCATTACGCCCCCGACGCCCAGGTTATCGTAGGCACAGGCTCATTGCCGGATATGGCGGCAAAGCTCATCGCCGAGTACGACAGGCGGGAGGCGGAGGGCCTGACCTGCATAATTTTCGCCACCGAGGAAACTCGCTGTTTCTACAGGGGGAAAAGGTATGTTATAATAGGCGAGAGAAAAAATCCTATCACGCTCTGCGAGAGCCTTTTCGCACAGTTCCGCGCCCAGGAAGGCAAAGCGGACGTAATACTCTGCGAGGCGCTGCCGGAGACGGACATGGGCCTTGCGTACATGAACAGGTTATTGAGGAGCGCGGGATTTAAAACTATATGACCAAAGGAGTTGCCATGAAGATCGCCATTGCCGCCGACCACGGCGGGTACAAGCTCAAGGAAGAAATAAAGCCATACATCGAAAGCCTCGGCCACACCGTGACCGACTTCGGCACCTATTCGGAGGACAGCGTGGATTATCCGGATTACGCCGCCCTCTGCGCAAGGGCAGTGGTTTCGGGAGAGATGGACAGGGGCATAGTGATATGCGGAACCGGCATAGGCATCTCCATTGCCGCAAACAAGATAAAGGGCGTGCGGTGCGGCCTTTGCACCGACCCGGTAATGGCCCGGCTGACCCGGGAGCACAACGACGCAAACATGCTGGCCATGGGCGCGCGCATCATAGGCGGCGAGCTTGCCAGGGGAATAGTAAAGGCATTTCTTGAGACTGACTTTTCCAACGGAAAAAGACACATTGACAGGATAAACAAAATAACGGAATTGGAAAGAGCAAAATAAAATCGCGTTGGATTTTTGATTCAATATACTAACCTATAAACCGAAAGGAGCAATACACAAAAATGGGTAAACTCGTCGTAATCGACCACCCTCTGGTACAGCATAAGCTGACCCTGCTCAGGGATAAGACCACAGGCACCAAGGAGTTCCGCGCTCTGGTAGAGGAGCTGGCTACCCTGCTGGCCTATGAAGCGACCCGTGACCTTCAGCTGGAGGACGCTACGGTAGAAACTCCCGTAGCTACAGCCCATACCAAGGTACTGGCCGGCAAGAAGCTGGCAATAGTTCCCATACTGCGCGCAGGCTTGGGAATGGTAGACGGCATGATGAACCTCATACCCGCCGCCAAGGTAGGCCACATAGGCCTTTACCGGGACCCCGAGACGCTTCTGCCCGTGGACTACTACTGCAAGCTGCCCTCCGATATTTCCGAGAGGGATATCATTATAGTAGACCCCATGCTGGCTACCGGCGGCAGCGCCAACGCGGGCATTGACGTAGTTAAGCGCGCAGGGGGCAAGAATGTAAAGCTGGTCAACCTCATAGCCGCCCCCGAGGGAATCGAGGCGGTACAGAAGGCTCACCCCGATGTGGATATATTCGTAGCTCACGTGGACGATCACCTTAACGACCACGGTTATATAGTGCCGGGCCTCGGCGACGCAGGCGACAGGCTGTTCGGAACAAAGTAAAGCAAAATAATGTATTTTTAAGGGCCGACCGACAATCGGCCTTTAAAATCAACTCGGGAGAAATTTTTATACGGAAGGAAGAAAAACGATGAAAAGAACATCACTCAGGCTGGCGGCGCTGGCAATGGCGCTGTTTACAGTGCTGTCCCTTGCCCATGCGCTTGCGGAGGCAGGTTACACCCCCTACCCCACACCAAGGACTGCGGTATCCGAGGACAGCACAATATACCTGCGGGACATCCCGGCAAAGGACACCGAGGGCGCGGTACAGCTCAGGCATATGGAAGGCAAAACCGTGAGCGTGCTGGGAGAGGACGCTATGGGCAAGTACTTCTATATAGAATACGAGGGCAAGAAGGGCTTTGTCCGTGCCAAGGACTTTGAGCTGACGGACAAGACCCCGGCAGCCACCCCGGCCCCCAGCGCCAACGCCAACAACGTACAATACTTCAGCGCCCCTAAGACCGGCATATCCAAGGACAGCGCCATATATATGCGCACCTCGCCCAATATACCCGAAAAGCCCGCCGATAGCGATTCCAACGTAGCAAGGAAGGTAAAGCACGCAAAGGGCGCGGCGTTTTCGCTGTTAGGCGAGTCAGGCGACTGGTACTATGCGGAATATGACGGGACTAAGGGCTTCGTAAAGAAGGCCGATTTTACCATACAGGCTCCCAACTCCAGCGCTGATACCGGGGCAAACAGCGCCGAAAGCGCCGGCAGGCTGAACAGAGCCACCAGCGGCGCCACCGAGACAGGCCACGGCGCGGCAAGCGAAAAGTGGGGCAGCATAAAGATACCCGGCGCGAAAACCTATACCATCTACGGCAACTATACCAACAGCGCGGGCACCAAATACTACTACGCCGCCGAGAACCGCAAGGGACACTATGAATACGTCCATACCCTCACCGCTAAGGGCTCTCAGGTACATTCCATACTGGGGCACAACGTCCGCGGCGGCAAGGGCAAGTATTTTCACAACCTGCATCACGTGCAGAACGCCCTAATAGGTAAGAGCAGGTGCGAGGGCTGCGGTGGCTCCTGCGGCAGCAAATTCAATACCACCAGCATAACCATGAAGCTGGACGGGTATAGTAAATGGGACATAATGTGCCTGTACGAGATCGGCCCCAACCAGAGCACCGGCATACTCGCCTATAACGCAAGGCCCTGGGGAACCAGCGCCTCGAGCTATGTCAGCACCCAGCTGAGCTACGCCGCGGATAAGGCCAACAAGGGCTGGATCAATCCCAACGTCAGCTACAGCGACGGCGGCAAGTATGCCATGCTCATCACCTGCGGCGACAAATACGAAAACAACAGCAATGCCACCAGCAAGCTGTACGTGCTGCTGAAGGCCCGCAGCTGATTCAAAAAAAGGTATATCTGACACGCCCGGTTCCGCCGGGCGTTTTTTGGACTTTAATGCTGTAATTATTCATCAAGGGCCGTCCACTACTCTACATATTTATTTATAAATTTCAAAAAATGAACAGTACCCTCTCTCATAAATTTCATTTGTTATTTTTA
>QRFC01002853.1_pt1 | contig 12105 bp, 9 predicted proteins | sample 1861061 | NCBI WGS metagenome assembly QRFC01 (sample SAMN09711282, study PRJNA482702) | Human gut metagenome, whole genome shotgun sequencing project. | reverse complement strand
CGAGGAGGAAAAGACAGTTTTTTATCTGATCTGCGAGGACTGCCTTGCCGTCCGAAAGCGCGAGAGCCGGGGACTTCTGGCAGGGCTGTGGGAGCTTCCGAATGTGGCGGGAAAGCTCGACGCGGGACAGGCGCTATGCTATGTGGAAGATGCCGGATGCGAGCCGGCGGAGTTACTGAAAAGCGTCGAGCGGGTGCATGTGTTCACGCATATCATCTGGCGCATGCGCTGCTATTATATGGTATGCAGGCGAAAATCGCCGGAATTTGTCTGGGCAGATGCGCAAAGACGGCGCGCGGATGTGGCGCTTCCCACGGCGTTCCGGATGTTTGTAGAGGCATAAAAAGTTCCCCGCGCAGAGCTTTCTGCGCGGGGAACTTTTGTATCTGTGCAATCAGCCGATGTTCGGCAGCGCCGCAAAACTCTTTTGAAGCTGCTCGTCGGTGGGAATGGTGTCGGTCATGGTGCCGTTGTTATAGGACTCGTAGGCGTAGAGATCGAAGTAGCCCGTGCCGGTCAGACCGAAGAGAATCGTCTTTTCCTCACCGGTTTGCCTGCATCTGAGCGCTTCGTCGATTGCCGCGCGGATGGCGTGGCTGGACTCGGGCGCGGGGAGAATGCCTTCGACGCGCGCAAAATACTCCGCCGCCGCAAAAACGCTCGTCTGCTCAACTGCGCGCGCCTCCATCAGACCGTCGTGATACAGCTGCGAGAGCGTCGAGCTCATGCCGTGGTAGCGAAGACCGCCCGCGTGGTTGGCAGACGGAATGAAGCCGGAGCCGAGCGTGTACATTTTTGCCAGAGGGCAGACCATGCCGGTGTCGCAGAAGTCGTAGGCGAATCTGCCGCGTGTGAAGCTCGGGCAGGACGCGGGCTCGACGGCAATGATCCGGTAGTCCTCTTCGCCGCGCAGCTTCTGCCCCATAAACGGCGCAATCAGACCGCCGAGGTTCGAGCCGCCGCCGGCGCAGCCGATGATGATGTCGGGCTTGACACCGTATTTATCGAGCGCTGCCTTTGCCTCCAGACCGATGACCGACTGGTGAAGCAGGACCTGATTGAGAACGCTGCCGAGAACGTAGCGGTAGCCGGGCGTTGTCGTTGCAGCCTCGACCGCCTCGCTGATGGCGCAGCCGAGAGAACCGGTGGTGTTCGGGTCCTTCTCCAGAATTTTTCTGCCAACGTTTGTCGTGTTGGACGGCGACGGCGTGACGCTCGCGCCGTAGGTGCGCATGACCTCGCGGCGGAAGGGCTTCTGCTCGTAGGAGCATTTGACCATGTAGACCCTGCAGTCCAGACCCAGGTATGCGCACGCCATGGAAAGCGCGGTGCCCCACTGACCGGCGCCGGTTTCCGTCGTGACGCCCTTGAGCCCCTGCCGCTTGGCGTAATACGCCTGGGCGATGGCGGAATTTAATTTATGGCTGCCGGAGGTGTTGTTGCCCTCAAACTTATAGTAAATCTTTGCCGGGGTGCCGAGCTTTTTCTCGAGGCAGTAGGCTCTGACCAGCGGCGAGGGGCGGTACATCTTGTAAAAATCGCGGATTTCCGCCGGGATTTCGATATACGGCGTGTCGTTGTCCAGCTCCTGGCGGACCAGCTCGTCGCAGAAAACGGGGCGCAGATCGTCGAAGGTCATGGGCTTGCCTGTACCGGGGTTCAGCAGCGGCGCGGGCTTGTTTTTCATGTCGGCACGGAGATTGTACCATGCCGTGGGCATCTCATTTTCGGAGAGATAGATTTTGTACGGAATTTGTTCAGACATGTTTGCGTCCACCTTTCTTTGTATTTGCAATGGATGAGCCAAATCTGCGGGACAAAACGAAACCCCTCCTGTCCCTACAGTACGAACTGCTGGGACAGGAGGGATAAAACTCCTGCGGTGCCACCCGGCTTGACGCTTGCGCGCCCTCTTTGCGTATGCCAATACATACCGGCCTTTTGTAACGGAGCGCCAACTCCGGCTCACCTACTGACTTCGGCTCGCCCTCAGAAGCCCATTCGGCAACCGCCCTGCGCCGCGCTTCCACCGCCCGCGGCTCTCTTTGGCAAGGGGTGTGATTGCTTACTCACACTTCTTCACTGGTTTGAATGGCTAAACTCTACCACTTGAGTAGGCATTTGTCAAGTGAAATTTTTGTGCGCGGTTTTTGCCGGAACTTGCGGAGAAAACCGGTCAAAGCATGCGCTGAAACGACCGCATTTTCCCGGAACACATGTCACAATGGGCTATCAGACGCGGAAAAAATCCGCAGCAAAAGAGGGAAGGACATGAAATTTTTTCGGAAACTTGCGCTGGCGGCGCTGCTGACGGCGCTTCTGACAGGGACGTGCCTTGCGCGCGAGACGTTTCACGGGGCGTATCTGCAGGGCTTTCCGGACGGAAGCATCCGACCGGACGCGGCGGTTACGCGCGCGGAGCTGGCAGAAATTCTGTACCGGATGATGGAGCCGGAGCAAAGGCGGGAGCTTACCTGCACGGAAAGTGCGTTTCAGGATGTCTCTGCGCGGCACTGGGCGTATGATGCCATCTGTGCGATGGCAGGCGCGCGGCTGATGCTGGGAGACTCTGACGGATGCTTTCGACCGGACGACGGTGTGACGGGCGAGGAGCTTTCGATTATTTTCGAGCGCGTGCGTGCGCAGGAGACCGGGAAGAAGGCATTGCCGGAGCTTGCCTCCGGCTGGGCTTCGCAGGAGGTGACGTTCGAAGCGGGCAACGGCTGGGTCATGGGGCTGCACGGAACCGAATTTTCCCGCGAGCAGCCCTTTACCAGAGGCGAGCTGGCGGCGCTGTTGAACCGGATTCTGGGGCGCGAGCCCGAAAGCCTTTCGGATTTGCTGGTCGGCATGCCGCTGTTTTCCGACAATCTGGACACGGCGGCGCCGTATTTTCTGGCGCTGCAGGAAGCAGCAATCGACCACACGGCGGAAAAAACCGGCGCGCACGAGCGCTGGACAGGACTTGGATAGAAAATCAGGAAAGCTTCATGCGCGGAAGATCGTCTTCCGCGCGTTTTTCTGCGCTTTTTCAGATGGACAGGGCGCGGAAAATGGCATATAATACGAGAGCTTGAAAAGACAAACAAGAGGGCGGACGATGGAGAGAAATACCATGAAGATCAGAACAAGAATGCTGGCGCTGGTGCTGGTATTGAGCTTTCTTTTGGGGCTGTGCGGCTGCCTGCCGGTGCCGACGGTCCGAAAGGGCGAGACGGCGCCGGAGGAAGAGCTTCAGACGAGCGAAGCCGGTCTTCCTGCACGGGAAGAAGCAATTGAGACGCTGGCGGCAGACGGCTATTTCACGCCGCTGGCGCGCGAAGCGCTTTCCTTTGACGAGATGGTGCTCGGAGAGATTTCCCTTGATGAATTTACACCTTACGCGCAGGCGCTCACACGGGCGGCGGAGACAGAAAGCCGGGAGGCGTTTCACCGCGCGTGCGTAGAAGCCGAGCGGATGCTTGTCCGGATCAACACGGCGGGGGCGCTTCTGGAAATCGAGAGCGACCGCGACGCGACCGACGAAGCGCGCAGCACGCGCGCGGACAATCAGGTGCAGGCATACTACGACGCGATGGATTTGTACGACCGGACGCTCTGCGAGATTGCCTCGGGGGATCACGCGGGGATGCTTGACAAGGAATTTGCCGCGTGGCAGATTGAATATTTCAGAAGCTATGACGCCGAAAGCTCCGCGCAGAGTCTGTACCTGACCAATCAGGAGGCGCAGCTGGTTTCGCAGTACGCGCTCTGCTCGTCGCAGGACGAGGTTGACTACGAGCGGCTGACGGAGATTTATCTGCAGCTCGTTTCCGTACGCGCAGAGATGGCGGAGCTTGCCGGTGCGGCGAACTACTCGGAGTATGCCTACAGCGCGTTCTATTCGCGCGACTATACGCCCTCGGACGCGCAGAAAATCTGGAAGACGGCAAAGGAGGATTTTGCGCCGCTGCTGCAGAAATACACCGACAGCCTGACGCAGGCGCTCTGGAAGGAGGACCTGAGCGCAGGAGAATGCACGGAAGAAAGCATTGTGCAGGCGCTTTGCTACGGCGCGTCGCGCATGAGTCCGGAAATCCGCGAGGCGGCGGAGTATCTGCTGGACCATCAACTCTACGACATTTCCTACGACCGCAAAAAGCTTTCCACCGGCTATACGACGTATCTTTACAGCTTCGACGCGCCGTTCATTTTCAACTGCCCCGACGGATCGTATACGGACTACACGGACATGTTCCACGAGTTCGGGCACTGGGCGGCAGGCTACTACCACGGCTCGGACCCGCTTTACGGCGTGCCGGACTATGATCTGAGCGAATTGCAGTCGCAGGGCATGGAGGTCATGTTCCTGCAGTTCTATGACGAGCTGTTCGGAGCCAGCGCGCAGGTTCTGCGCGGCGAGACGCTTCTGAATCTTGTCTACAGCGTGGTCACGGGCGCGATGTATGACGAGTTCCAGCAGCGCGTTTATCTGGAACCGGAACTGTCTGAAGAGCGCCTGCTTGATATTTTCCGCGAGGTCTATGAGAGCTACGGCTTTGAGATCTATGACGGGTATGAATACGAATGGGCGGATGTGATTCATAATTTCCAGCAGCCGCTGTATTATATCAGCTACGCCGTTTCGGCAATTCCGGCGCTGGAGCTTTATGTGCAGTCGGTCGAAAGCCCGAACGAGGCGATGGACACGTATCTGCGTGTGGCAGGCATGTCGGACGAGGAATACTACCTCACCGACGCGCTGCGCGAGACCGGGCTTTCCAACTCCATGAAGTCTCCCATCGGAGATGTGATTGCGCAGGAGCTGGAAAAAAGCGGCGCGTTTGATTTCGAAAACGGATCGAAAGAGATGAGAAATACAGAATGAAACGATTGGGTGTTTACCTCAAGCCCTATACGCTGCAGAGCATTTTAGGACCGCTCTTCAAGCTCCTCGAGGCGCTTCTGGAGCTGTTTGTGCCGCTGGTTGTGGCAGACATTATCGACACCGGCATTGCCTCCGGCGACAGTGGGTATCTGGTCCGGCGGTGCCTGCTTCTGATCGGGCTGGGGCTTCTGGGGCTTGCCGCCTCCGTGACCGCGCAGTATTTTGCGGCGAAGGCGGCAATCGGCTTTACCGCCGGTGTGCGCCACGCGGTCTTTCAGAAGGTGCAGAGCCTTTCCTATGCCGAGCTCGACAGACTCGGCACGTCGACGCTGATGACGCGCATGACAAGCGACATGAATCAGGTGCAGACGGGGCTTAACCTCGCGCTGCGGCTTTTGCTGCGGTCTCCGTTTGTGGTATTCGGTGCGATGATCATGGCGTTCACGATCGACGTCAAATCCGCGTGGGTTTTTGCGGTGATCATTCCGCTTCTGTTCGCGGTGGTCTTTGCCATCATGTTCAGCTGCATTCCGCTCTACCGGCGCGTGCAGGGACGGCTGGACGGCGTGCTCGGCGCGGCAAAAGAGAATCTTGCCGGTGTGCGTGTGATCCGCGCGTTCGGAAAAGAGCGGCAGGAAGTCAAGAGCTTCGAGGAAAAGAGCGGGGCGCTGCTATCCTCACAGCTGTTTGTCGGCAAGATTTCGGCACTTTTGAATCCGGTGACCTACGTGATGATCAACCTTGCGATTATTGCCGTTCTGCGCACGGGCGCGGGGCAGGTGGACAAGGACATTCTGACACAGGGTCAGGTGATGGCGCTTTACAACTACATGTCGCAGATTCTTGTCGAGCTGATCAAGATGGCAAGCCTGATTCTGAGCATGACGAAGGCGACGGCAAGCGCAAAGCGGGTGGCGTCGGTGCTGGCGCTGGAAAGCAGCCTGTCTGTGTCGGAGCAGGACCCGCAGGAAAAAAAGGACGCGCCCGCAGTCGAGTTTGACGGCGTCACGTTTACCTATCCTACCGGCGGCGCGCCCGCGCTGAGCGATATTTCGTTTGCGCTCGGGCATGGAAAGACGCTCGGCATCATCGGCGGCACCGGCTCGGGCAAGTCGACGCTCATCAGCCTCATTCCGCGCTTTTATGACGTATCCGCCGGTGCGGTGAAGGTCGATGGATGCGATGTGAAGGACTTCCCGCTGCAAACGCTGCGCGGGAAAATCGGTCTGGTGCCGCAGAAGGCGCTTTTGTTCCTCGGAACCATCCGCGACAACCTTCTCTGGGGCAAGGAAAACGCGCCGGACGAGGAGCTTTATGAGGCGCTTCGCGCGGCGCAGGCGCTGGAGGTGGTCGAGGGAAAGCCGAAGGGACTCGACGACCCGGTGGAGACCGGCGGCAGAAACTTTTCCGGCGGGCAGCGGCAGAGGCTTACCATTGCGCGTGCGCTGGTCAGACGCCCGGAGCTTCTGATTCTGGATGACAGCGCGTCGGCGCTCGACTTTGCCACGGACGCCGCACTGCGGCGGGCGCTGCGGGAGCTGCCGTGGCATCCGGCGGTTGTGATCATTTCCCAGCGCACGGCGTCGATTCGTTTTGCTGATGAAATTCTGGTGCTGGACGACGGACGCCTTGCGGGCAAGGGCACGCACGACGAGCTGCTGGAAACCTGCGAGGTCTATCGCGAGATTTATGAGTCTCAGTTCAAGAAGGAGGATGCAAGATGAACCGGAATTCCTCCTCGGCAAAAACGCTCCGGCGGGTGCTCGGAGAACTCGAAGGGCAGAAGCATCTGGTGGTGCTGAGCTTCCTGCTGGCGCTTGTGAGCGTGGCGGGAACACTGTTTGTGCCGATTCTGGTCGGCCGGGCGATTGACGAAATTGTCGGACCGGGGCAGGTCGATTTCGGCGCGCTCGGGCGAATCGGCATGCAGATTGCTGCGACGGCGGCGGTTGTGGCGCTTAGCCAGTGGCTGATGAACATCATCAACAACAAGATTACCTTCCGCGTGACGCGCGAGGTGCGCCAGAAGGCGTTCGCGCATCTGCAGACGCTGCCGCTGTCCTATCTGGATGCGCACCCGTCGGGCGAGATTGTCAGCCGTATGATCTCCGACACCGAGCAGTTTGCAGACGGTCTTCTTCTGGGCTTCACGCAGCTTTTTACCGGTGTCCTGACGATTGCCGGGACGCTCGGATTTATGTTGAGCCTCGATTGGCGCATCACGCTGGTCGTGGTGGTGCTGACGCCGCTGTCTTTGTTCGCAGCAAAGTTCATCGCGACAAGAACGTATGATATGTTCAAGCTTCAGTCGAAGACGCTCGGTGAACAGACGGCGCTGGTCGGCGAGATGTTGGATGGCGAGCGGGTCGTGCAGGCATTTTCGCGCGAGCGGCAGGCGGTTGAGGCATTTGACGAAATTAACGGCAGACTCAAAAAATACACCCTGCGCGCGACGTTTTTTTCCTCGCTGACAAATCCGGTCACGCGCTTTGTCAACAGCATCGTTTATGCCTGCGTGGCGCTCACGGGCGCGCTAGTCGCGGTGACAGGCGGCATCACAGTGGGCGGCCTTTCCGTCTTCCTCAGCTATGCCAACCAGTACGCAAAGCCCTTCAACGACATTTCCGGCGTCGTGACCGAGCTGCAGAACGCGATGGCATGCGCGGGGCGCGTGTTTGAGCTGATCGACGAGCCGTCGGAGACGGCGGACGCGCCGGACGCGATGACACTGGACCATGCCGACGGGCGTGTGGCGCTTACAAATGTCAGCTTCCGCTATGTGCCGGAGCGTCCGCTGATTGAAACGCTCAACGTTTCCGTGCAGCCTGGCGAGCGCGTGGCAATTGTCGGTCCGACGGGCTGCGGCAAGACGACGCTGATTAACCTTCTCATGCGCTTTTACGATGTGAACGGCGGCGAAATCCGCGTCTCCGGCGAGAAAATCACGAACCTCACGCGCAGAAGCCTGCGGCAGAATTTCGGTATGGTGCTGCAGGATACGTGGATCAAGACCGGCACGGTGCGGGAAAACATCGCGCTCGGAAAGCCGGACGCGACGCAAGACGAGATTGTTGCGGCGGCAAAGGCGTGCCACGCAGACGGCTTTATCCGGCGGCTGCCGGACGGCTACGATACGGTCATTACCGACGGCGGAGGACTCCTGTCGCAGGGACAAAGGCAGCTTCTGTGCATTGCGCGCGTGATGCTGGCGCTGCCGCCGATGCTGATTCTCGACGAGGCGACGAGCTCCATCGACACGAGAACGGAGCTCAAAATCCAGCATGCGTTCTCGCAGATGATGAAGGGCAGAACAAGCTTCATCGTGGCGCACCGCCTGTCTACCATCCGCGAGGCGGACGTGATTCTTGTCATGAAGGACGGGCACGTCATTGAGCAGGGACGGCATGAGCAGCTTCTGGCACAGAACGGCTTCTATGCGAAGCTCTATAACAGCCAGTTTGAACAGTAAACTTCTGAAAAACAGAGCGGTGCGGACGGTTTTTCCGCATCGCTCTTGCTTTTTTGTTCACAGATGGTACAATATGGGTAGCTTATTGATCGATGGAGAGGAGCCAGCAGCATGGCAAAGCGCATCACAAGAATTGTTCTGACCGGCGGACCCGCCGCAGGTAAAACGACGCTCATCAGCCGCATTCTCAAGGAGTTCAAGCAGGACGACGGCTGGAAGGTGATTACGATTCCGGAGACGGCGACGGAGCTGATTTCGGGCTTCGGCATCCGCCCGTTCGGCAACTGCGTGTCGATGCTGGATTTTCAGTATTTTGTGATCGCAGACCAGCTGCACAAGGAAAAGCTGGCGCTGAAGGGCGCGCAGATGGTGCCGGAGGAAAACGTACTGATCATCTACGACCGGGCGCTGTTTGACGACAAGGCGTATATCACGGACGAGCAGTTCCGGGAGATTCTGGCGTACTTCGGCAAAACCGAGCAGGAGGTGCTCGCGGGCTACGACGCGGTTTTGCATCTGGTTTCGTGCGCTAAGGGCGCGGAGTTTGCCTACAATTTTGGCAATGAGGCGCGCTATGAGCCGCTGGAGACCGCGCGGGAGAAGGACGATCTGACGCTGCGGGCGTGGAAGGACCACCCGAACCTCCGGGTGATCGACAATGCGGTCGATTTTGAAGACAAGCTCCGCCGCGGCATCCGCGCCATTTATGACTGCCTCGGATTGACCGCGCCGCAGGAGGTCTGGCACAAGTATCTGATCGCCATGCCGGATGTGCGGGCGCTTGAGAAGACGTATGCCGCCAGCGCGATCGATATGATGCAGACCTATCTTGTCGGGACGCAGCCGAACGTCGTCCGCCGCATCCGCCAGCAGAAAAACGGGCAGGAATATCTGTATTTCTACACTGAAAAGCGCTACACGGACGCAGGTGCGTGGGAGACGGAAAAGCCGATCACGCAGAAGGAATATGTCCAGTATCTCATGGAGGCAGACACGGCGCTGCACGCAGTCCACAAGACGAAATACCGGTTTATGATCGACGGGCGGCGGTTTGAAATCGACGTGTATCCGTTCAGCGAAAGCCGCGCGATCATGCGCGCCGAGCTTCCGGCGGAGGCGTCCGCGCCGCAGACGCCGCAGGGCATCGAGATTATCCGCGAGGTCACGGGCGACCCCATGTACAAAAACAGCCGCCTGGCAAGAGAACAGAAATTGTAATAAAAACCCGGACCGTCTCAGACGGTCCGGGTTTTGCGTATCGGCGGAAAAAGACGTGCCTTTGTCAAAGAATCCGGATCTGGCACATGCGCATGGCGGCGAGGGCGTTTTCATGGCTTTCTGGCGTGACGCCGGCGCAGCAGGCGCTGTCGACCGCAATCGGAAGCTCCGGCAGCGCGCACTTGGCAGACAGCACGTTCGTAATTACGCAGATATCCGTGCAGAGCCCGACAAATTCTGCCGAGGTGAGATTGTCCAGTCCCTTGAGATACTGCACGAGTTCTTCGGAGCCGAACGAGGGCTTGTCAAAAATCCGCGCGCCGGTGGTGTCCAACGCAGGGTCAATCTCCCAGCCGGGGGTGTTTTCGATGCAGTGGGGCACGGGAAGATTCCTTCCTTCCTGCGTCTGCAAATAATTTTCATGATGGGTGTCACGGGTAAAGACGACGGTCTTGCCCGCTTTTTTTGCCTGCGCGATTTTTTCCGCGACGCGCGGGACGATGGCGACCGCTTCTTTGGTACCGAGCGCACCGGAAATGAAATCCTTCTGCATATCCACAACGACCAAAACGTCCATGGTGATGCCTCCTGTCATGCTGTTTTAGAAAAGCATAGCACGTTTCGGAAAAAAAACAACCGTTTTTTAACGGCGCGTTTCACGGGAAAGGGCTTGACAAGCGGCTGCGGCATGCGTATACTGTGAAAAACATAAAAATTTTTATATAAAAATTTGAATGCGTTCTAAAGTGAAAGGAAGCGGTCTGATGCTGCAGGAAAGCATTTTGCAGCTGTACCGGCGTCTTCGGCTCGACGGATACCGGAAGCTGTTCGGCGCGGTGCAGGAACGAGAGGGAAGCCTCAGCGCCATCGAGGCGTTTTCGGCGGACCTCATTAACCTGCTTGGAGAACCGACGCTCAGCCAGTTTGCCGAGTATGTCGGCATTTCCCAGCCGAACGCGACCTACAAGGTCAACGCGCTGGCAGGCAAGGGCTATGTGGAGAAGGTCGTCTCGAAGCCGGACCGGCGTGAAATCCGGCTCCGGACCGGAAAGAAGTTTGCACAGTATTTTGACGAGGACCGCCCGGCAATCTGCGCCGCGGCAGAGCGGGTGCGCGCGCAGTTTTCCGAAAGCGAAATCGACACGGCGCGCCGCGTGCTAGACGCAATGTTGGATGCAATGCAGGAGGGCAGGAAAGGAGCCAATGTATGATTGATCTGTTTGAAAAATGCTATAAACCGGGCATTGCCGACGAGGCAAGGGCGCTCGGCATCTATCCGTATTTCCACGCGCTGGAGTCGAAGCAGGACGTAACGGTGATCATGGAGGGAAAGCGGCGGATTATGCTGGGGTCCAACAACTATCTGGGACTCACGACAAATGAAACCGTCATCCGCGCGGGTGTGGAGGCGTATGAGCGCTTCGGCTCGGGCTGCTCGGGCTCTCGGTTTCTGAACGGAACGCTGGAGCTGCATCTGGAGCTGGAAAAAGAACTGGCGGCATTTTTGCGCAAGGACGAGGTCGTGACGTTTTCCACCGGCTTTCAGTCGAACCTCGGCATCATCAGCGCGCTTGTGGGGATGCGCGATTATGTAATTATGGACCGGGAAAACCACGCAAGCCTCTATGACGGCTGCCGCCTTTCCTACGGCACGATGCTCCGCTACCGGCACAACGATATGCAGGATCTGGAGAAGAAGCTGCAGAAGGTGCCGGAGGGCGCGGGGTGCCTGATCGTGACGGACGGCGTGTTCTCCATGGGAGGAGACATTGCAAACCTGCCGGAGATCTGCCGTCTGGCAAAGCAGTACGGCGCGCGCGTGATGGTGGATGACGCGCACGGACTGGGCGTTATCGGCGAAGGCGGACGCGGCACGGCAAGCTACTATGGTCTGGAAGACCAGGTGGACGTGTATATGGGCACGTTCTCCAAATCTCTGGCAAGCCTCGGTGGGTACATGGCGGCGTCGAGCCGCGTGGCAGACTATGTGCGGCACAACTCGCGCCCATTTATCTTCTCGGCGTCCATTCCGCCTGCAAACTGCGCCGCGGCGCTTGCCGCGCTGCGGGAGCTGGAAGCGCATCCGGAGTTGGTCTCTAAATTACAGCAGAACGCGCTGTATTTAAGAAAACGGCTCTCGGAAGAGCATATCCGGATGCGCGAATCGAACGGCGAAATTGTGCCGATCATTCCGATCTACACCTATGAGCCGGTGCCGACGCTCACGATTGCAAAGGAGCTTTATGACGCGGGCGTGTATGTCAATTCGTCCCTTCCCCCGGCAGCAGCGCCGCACGAGTGCCTGCTGCGCACGAGCCTGATGGCAACGCATACGACGGAGCTGATTGACGAGGCGGTCGGCATCATGAAGGACATTCTCAGGAGGCATGAATTGTAATGGCGAAAATCTGTGTGATTACGGGCGGAACCTCCGGCATCGGGAAATGCACGGCGGAGGCGATGGCGCAGAAGGGCTATACGGTCTATGAGCTGAGCCGCCGCGCCGAAGGTCTTCCCGGCATGTTCCACATTCCGACCGACGTTACGGACC
>QRFC01002844.1_pt1 | contig 12130 bp, 9 predicted proteins | sample 1861061 | NCBI WGS metagenome assembly QRFC01 (sample SAMN09711282, study PRJNA482702) | Human gut metagenome, whole genome shotgun sequencing project. | reverse complement strand
AGAAGCCCTATTTAGCGTTTTAGCACCATATCTGCCAGGGGCCAGGGTGCTGGATGCTTTTGCCGGCAGCGGCGCTTTGGGCCTGGAGGCGCTTTCCCGCGGTGCTGCCGAAGCGTGGTTTTGCGAGCACAACCGTGCCGCGGCGCAGGTATGCGCTAAAAATATTGAGCAATGTGCTTTTAACCAGGCGCATTTGCTGATAGGTGATGTTTTGCACCTTTTGCCGCGCTTGCATGAGGACAAGCCTGGGCTGGCCTTTGACCTGGTTTTTTTAGACCCACCTTACCGTGGAGATTTGCTTGTCCGCGCGGTTGAGCTTATTCAACAGCAGCGCTTGTTGGCTGATGAGGGAATGCTTATTGCGGAGACTGCGGCAGATACACCTCCGCTCTCTTTACCCGATTGCCAATTACAAAAAGAAAAAAAATATGGCGATACAATGCTCCGTTTTTATTATTTGATTGATACCAGCAAATGATGCGCAATAACTACGCAATCAAGGAGGATGAATAATGGATATTAATGAAAATCTCGGTTTGGCAACAATCCTGAAGGAATTAGAGGATGCTGTCATCAATGGCAGCAGAGTCCCTTTGACCAATAAGGTAATGGTGAATGAAGATGCAATCATCAATTGTGTGGACCGCATCTATGCCGCCTTGCCTGATGAGATTAAGCATGCTCAAAAGGTGCTGGAACAAAGCGATAAATTATTAGAAAACGTTGAAGGCCAAAGCCAGCGGATTATTGCCGAGGCTAAAGAGCAGGCTGATATGATGACCCAGGAATCAGCCGTTTACCAGGAGGCTGTTGCCCGGGCAGAAGCCTTGGTCGCCCAGGCGGAAGAAGCTTCGGTGCAGCTGCGCCGCGATTCCATCCGTTATTGCGATGATGTTTTGGGCCAGCTTGAGGTTACCTTGTAGAAAATGCTCACTAATATTCGCCGCAACCGGGAGGACCTGCAAAAATTTAGCTTTTACGCTGACGAGGAAAAAGCGGCCGAATAGCTATTAGTAACAAAGAAAGCCCTAAGAGTAGCGCCAAGGCTCCGCAGCAAAGCTGGAGCGAGCAGAGGAAAAAATTGATTTCGCCAGGGGCTGTGCTGATGGCTGCTACCGGCAAGGTGATAAACGAGCAAAGCAGCTTGGCAGCCACATAGGAAAACAGCGCATGCCCAATGCGGCAGGCCAGGTAGGGGAAAATACGGATATCCGTATCGCCGACCATGGCTAGCACCTGCATTTGTACGGAGATGCCGCCAAAGCCAAGGATAGCCGCTGCCACCGGGATGATTTGCTGCAGGCTCAGCGTGCTATCCGCTAGCGCGTTAACGCCTAAACTCATTTCCCAAAACCCTTGTAGAAAGGCTTGTAGTTGTGGTGTGCCTGCTAGCGGCAGGCTAGCGATATTGCCGCTGATTACCGAGAAGAAAATCATTAGGCAGCCGATAGAAATGATATTGGTGGCAGCACGCGATACTGCTGCTTTAAGAATACGGCCAATATCATGGCTGCTGGCTTCTGCCTGCGGGGACGGCGGGGCGCTAGAGCTGCTGTGGCTCCGGTGGATGCCTTTACGTCTGCGTGCGCCCAGCCCCAGTAAAATGCCAATCAGCAAATTGCCGCCATAATGGACAAGGGCCAGAATCACCGCTGCTTTGGGGCAGTTGAGCAATCCTCCGGCTACTGCTACGGAAATATATAAAGGTCCGGCATTATTGGTAAAACAGATCATTCGCTCCCCTTCGGCGCGGGTGATCTCATTTTTACGCCGTAGCGAGGCGGTAATGGAGGCCCCGCTGGGAAAACCGGAACAAAACCCCAACGCCACGGCCAGCGCACCGCAACCTGGTAAAGCGAATAGCGGGCGCATTAAGGGGCTCATTGCATAGGAGAGGTAGCGGGAAATATTCAATTCCATCAAAAGCTCGCTGATGAAGAAAAAAGGCAATAGGGCAGGGGTAACGACGGTCCACCATAGGTTAAGCCCTCTGGTGGCTGATTGATAAGCCAGGCTGGGTTGGGCTACCATAGAAATGGTTAGCACAATTAGCAAGATAAGAAAAATTTTAGTAGTTTTATTGCTATGTTTAGTCAAAATTTTCTTTGCCCCTTATTAAAAATGTATTATAATATAGTCAGATTAATTCATTTCATGTATTCTGAATAGGATTAATCACTATACTTTGCATAACGGGAAAAGGAAGAATGTTTTCGGCTGTTGGTCGCTGAAAGCATATCTTCCTTTTTCTGTTAATAGTATTTTGCCGCAGGCAAAATAAAATTCTAGCTCCATCCAAAAAGCCGCCGTAAAAGTTTTGTCGGATTGCTCAAAAAATACGAAAAAAGAACCGCTAAAAAATTTATTGAATTTTGTGACTTTGTGCTGCGGAATTTTGACCATAGAAACTTCGGACTGCTTTTTCCGAAGTTTCTGCTTTATTGGGCAAAATGGAGCGTTTAGCACAACGGAACAAAATCAATAAATTTTTTAGTGGTTCTTCTCAATACTTCTTCTGGCAATCCGACTAACCACATTCTCTACAGCAGCGTCAGCCTTGCCTGCAGCAAATCTCTATTCTTCTCTCAGCCATTTTGCCACATCAAGTGCATGATATGTAATAATCATCTGCGCTCCGGCTCTCTTCATTCCGATCATATTTTCCATAACGATTTTTTTCTCGTCAATCCATCCGTTTGCAGCAGCAGCTTTTACCATTGAGTATTCGCCGCTTACATTGTATGCACAGAGTGGCATGTCTGTTTCCCAGGATGCTGTTTTTAAAATATCCAGGAAGGCAAGTGCTGGTTTGATAATGATGATATCTGCTCCTTCATCAATGTCATCCTGAATGTCGCGCATTGCTTCTCTTGGATTATGGTAATCCATCTGGTATGTTTTTCTGTCGCCAAATCCTGGTGCAGAATGGGCTGCGTCACGGAATGGTCCATAATATCCGGAAGCCATTTTTGCGCTGTAAGCCATGATTGGTGTCATCTTGCATCCTGCCTCATCTAAAGCTTCACGAATTGCTGCGATGTGACCGTCCATCATATTAGATGGTGCTACCATATCTGCTCCTGCCTGAGCGCATGTTACGGCAGTTTTTGCAAGTAAAGGAAGTGTCTCATCATTTAAAATGATACCATCTTTAATAAGTCCACAGTGTCCGTGAGAAGTATATTCACAAAGACAGATATCAGCGATTACAACTAATTCAGGAAATACTTTTTTAATATAGCGGATTGCTTCCTGAATGATTCCATGTTCGTTGTATGCTTCTGTTCCACATTCGTCCTTATGTGCAGGAATTCCGAATAAAAGAACTCCCTTTACTCCTGCCTCACGAATGCGGTCTAATTCCTCATCTATACGGTCGAGGGAATACTGATAAATTCCAGGCATAGAATCAATTGGATTCTTGATATCATTTCCTTCGATAACAAATAATGGGTAAATTAAATCGGATACACTTACCGATGTTTCGCGAACTAATGCACGTAAGTTTTTTGTTGCACGAAGACGTCTTCTTCTAATCATAATATATTCTCCTATCTGTATAAATACTATTAAAACATAACAACTATCCAGAACTTTACTAAACACAAAACATATTGCCTCTGTAATCTTAAGCCATATATCCAGTAAAATGACATAATCCCAAATAGTTACAAAAAGTACAATTTTAACGCTTATATTTTACCACACTGAATATAAAAAGCAACTTTACTGGAATGTGTTTGAAAAATGCTTTCTGTAAGATGTGCATTACAATTTGCGGGAGATTTTTCAAACACGCTCTAACCCTCTTCCCCAATCTGAATAAACTGAATCATCCCCGGACCTAAGTCCTCGGTTGGTCTGGCAATAAATCCATGCTTTTTATAAAATTCTTCTCTTCCTTTAGCGCACATCAGATCGAACATCATTGTTGTTCCTTCGTAGCCTTCCTGAATGACAAATTTTTTCAAAGTCTCCAAAATAAGTCCACCGATACCTTCGCCCTGTACTTCTGGACGAATAATCAAGTCCTGTACATAGCAGATAATCGCTCCATCTCCTACGATTCTGCCCATGCCGACTGCCTTTCCGTCTTTAAATGCAACTAATGTATACATACTGTTGCTAAGTCCCTTTTTCGCCTGATCCCTTGTTAACTTTCTAAAATTAACGGACTGGCGAAGTTCGAGATAGGTATCTATGTCTAATTTGTCTTCTACTAATTCAATCATTTTTGTCCCTGCCTTATTATTTCTTCTATTTCTTTTTGGGTGAGAACTCTTTCTTCTGCAAATGCCTCTGCTGCCGCTGTTTTTAAAATATACCGCCGCTGCGATTCTTCTTTAAAGTTTGCCTTTACATACTCGCGGAGTTTCCCCATAAAAACTGCAATATCTGCATAATAATCCGGAACAGCTTTTTCTATTTGTTTGCGAATGTGCTTGGATACGGTCGGACTTCCTGTCCCACTGTTAATCCCAATGCTAATATCTCCCTTGCGGACAACCGATGGGAAAATGAAACTGGATTCTTCTTCAGAATCTGCTACGTTTACAAGGACATTATAAGCGTGACAAATTTCTGCAATATGGTGGTTTTCCTTACGATTACTTGTGGCTGCTACAACAAGAAAAGCTTTGCCAATTTCCTTTTCTAAAAAGGTATTTTTTCTGATTTTTAATAAATCTTCTGATAAATCTGCTGATAAACTTTCCAGTAAATTCTCTGAGATTTCCAAATCATAAGAAATGTTTTTTAGATTACTATTAGAACTATATCTTTTATCGAGATTGTTTTCCAACTCTGTATTAGAAATATTTCCACCTGTATCATATTTATTTTCATCTATATCCCATTCATTTTTATTACATCTGTTTTTATGAATATATTTAAAAACGCCTTCAAAAACATTTTCCTCAGGTAAAACTTCTTTGATTTCTCCACACACTTTTTCTGCCATTACTACAACATCTGCACCGTATTGAAGCAGCGTATATACCTTTCTCGCTGCAACTTTTCCACCGCCTGCAATAAGGCATCGTTTTCCATCGATTTGTGTAAATATCGGAAAATATGCCATTGCTACAGCTCGATTCCTACACGGGAACTTACACCGTGATCAAATGGATGTTTTACTTTCTGAATCTCGGAAACATAGTCTGCATGATCCATTAATTTCTGTGAAGGATTTCTTCCCGCAAGAACAACTTCTAAACCAACTGGTTTTTCTTCAAGATGTGTGATTAATTTCTCCTCGTCAAGAAGATTACTTTTTATCGCATATACACTTTCATCCATAACTAACATATCGTAGTCTTTCGCCATTTCAAAAAGCTTGTCTAACATTTCATTATTATAAATACGAAGTTCGTCAAGTTCCTGCTCATTCATCTGGAATGTAAACTTCTGCATTTCTCTTCCTCTTACTAAAGTGATCCCAGGAACTTTTTCGAGAATATTTCTTTCGCTGGAACTGTTATCTTTAAGGAACTGATAGAAAAGAACCTTCTTGCCGCTTCCTGCTGCACGGACCGTTAAACCAACACTGGTCGTTGTCTTTCCTTTGCCGTCTCCGCAGTAAATATGAACTAAGCCTTTTCCAGAAGTATCATCTTTTTTTCCAGCGCAACGAACCATCTCTTTCTTCTCTCCAAATAATACTTTATAAATTGCATCCATATCCAGACTGTTTCGAATTAAATCTGCGAGCTTATTATACTGTATTTCTTTGTATTCCGCTATACTAAGATGATTTTCTGCAGGATTAATTCCCTTTTCTTTCATAATATCCTGCACAAGAGCAAATACGAGGTCCTCATTATCAAAGATTCCATGCAGATAACTTCCCCATACACGGCCGTCTTTTGTCATATATGCATCGGTTCTTCCATCTTCAAGAGTAATCATTGGAATTGCTTCCCCAAGATTTTCTGTTGTTCCCATATGAATCTCATAACCCTCTACAGATAGATTATCAAGGTTATAAATATTGTGTTCTTCAGAAATATGTCCATGAATTCTCGTTCTTGTCTTCGCTTCTTTAAATATTGTTTTGGTATCGAGAAGTCCAAGTCCACGCATATCCCCGCCATGTTCTACTCCGTCCGGGTCATGCATTTCCTTACCAAGAAGCTGGAATCCTCCACAGATTCCGATAACTCTTGTTGTTCTTGCTGCGCGGATAATCGCACCTTCTAATCCGCTCTCGATAAGCCATTCCATATCTCCCATTGTATTTTTTGTTCCCGGAAGAAGAATCAGATCTGGGTCTCCAAGTTCTTTTTTATCGGTAACATAACGAAGAGAAACCCCATCAATTAATTCAAAAACACTGAAATCGGTAAAGTTAGATATATGAGGAAGACGGATAACGGCAACATCAATTCCCTCGGTAATTGTTTTCTGATTCAAGCGGTCAGATAAACTATCCTCATCGTCCACATCAATTTTTTCCATTGGAATAACACCAAGTACCGGTTTACCTGTCAAATCTTCAAGCATAGCCAGTCCTGGTTTTAAGATATCCACATCACCCCTGAATTTATTGATGACAATTCCACAAAAACGCTCCTGATCTTCCACAGGAAGTAACTTAATCGTTCCATATGCGGAAGCAAATACGCCTCCTCTGTCAATATCTGCAACAAGAATAACTGGCGCATCTGCCATTTTTGCCATTCCCATATTTACAATATCATTTTCAGCAAGATTGATTTCGGCTGGGGAACCTGCCCCTTCAATAACGATAATATCATTTTCTTCGGAGAGATGATTAAATGCCTTCATGACTTCCGGTGCAAGATTATCTTTCATTTTATAATATTCCTGCGCACTTAAATTATCATAAACCTCTCCGTTTACGATAACCTGGGAACCCATGCTGCTTGTTGGCTTTAAAAGGATTGGATTCATCCAGTGTGTCGGCTCTATCATTGCCGCTTCTGCCTGCATTGCCTGCGCGCGTCCAATTTCCAGTCCCTCTTTTGTAATGTAAGAATTCAATGCCATGTTCTGGGATTTAAAAGGAGCTACTTTATATCCATCCTGTTTAAATACTCTGCAAAGTCCCGCTGTAACAAAGGTTTTTCCTGAATTCGACATCGTTCCCTGTATCATAATTGCTTTTGCCATTATTCTTCCCCTTTCAAAATCATCCGTAATGCTTTTATGAGTTTTTCATTTTCCTCATGAGATTTTACCGCCACACGCCAGTAATCTTTTCCAAGATTCACATAATTGCTGCAGTTTCGAATCATGATTCCATAACTTTCTAATCGTCTATCTAAATCCGTAATTCCCGGTGTCTGGAAAAACAGATAATTTGCCGCTCCATCATACAAAATAACCGGCAGCTTAAAAAACTCTTTCTTCATATAGGAAAGTTCCTCTGCCACCGTCTCTATTACCCTTTCTTTGTATACATTATCGGAAAGTGCCGCCACACCCGCACACTGTGCAATATGACTTACTGACCATGCCTGTCCGGTGCGATTTACCTTTGCAATCACATCTTCACTTCCTGCAAGAATGTAGCCAAGCCGCACTCCCGGAATCGCATATAACTTTGTAAATGACTTTAAAATAATAAGGTTTTCATATTTTTCTATAAAAGGCTTTACTGTATATTCACTCTCATTTTGACAGATTTCTAAGAAACATTCATCAGCCATCACAAAGGTATTCGTCTCTTTTGCCCGTTCAAGAACACGAAGAATCAATTCTTTCTCTGTAAGAATTCCTGTCGGATTATTTGGATTGCAGATAACAACAAAATCCGTTTCTTCCGTTATCTGCTCTAAAATATCTTCTTTGATTACAAAATCATCACGCATAAAATAGTACTCCATCTGTGCACCTGCTGCGGACAATGCTTCCTCATACTCCACAAAAGCCGGAGCCGGAAGCAATACTTTTTTTGGATGTAAACCAAATGCCAGACGGTATAAAAGGTCAGCCCCTCCATTTCCACAGGTAATATGACTTTCTGGTACATTATCCTGCTTACTGATGGCTTCTTTTAAACGACTACAATCAGGGTCTGGATAATTTATTGTTCCATCAATCGCTTCTATCATTGCCCTGCGAATATGTTCCGGCAAGCCAAGCGGGCTGATATTTGCGGAAAAATCCAGGATATCTTCCTCCTGAATTCCCATCTCCTTCGCTTTCTTGTAAATGTTTCCTCCGTGTGAAATCTTCTTCATAACTTTAGCCTCAATTTTCTAAATCGTTGGTTATTATATATTAAGTGTTTAAAATAACTGCACGTAAATCAAAAATGTAATCAGACAACATACCGCCATCGATAAAACTGCGCTGACATACAATAACTGATTGGTTCTTTTTATATCTTCATACTCTACTGGACGGATATCATCCCCTATCGTCGGTTTCACGACTGCTTTTCCAAAATAATTGTGGGTTCCCCCAAGCTGAATCTGCAATGCACCTGCCGCTACTGCTTCAGTCTGCGCACTGTTCGGGCTTAAATGTGCAAAACGATCCCTTTTAAATATTTTCACTGCTCCCTTAAAATCAAAACGTAAAATAAGTGAGGCGATCATCAGCATTACTGCGGCAAATCTCGCCGGAATAAAATTGCAGATATCATCCATTTTTGCAGAGAAAAACCCAATGTTTATCAATTCTTCATTCTTATATGCAACCATCGAATCTAACGTATTGACTGCCTTGTATGCAAAACCAAGCGGTGCGCCGCCGATTGCTATAAAAATCATTGGCGCAATAACACCATCTGCCGTATTCTCCGCGATAGTTTCCACATCTGCCTTTGCCACTTCGCTCTCATCGAGGTTCTCTGTATCACGTCCAACCAGATAAGAAACTTCCTTTCTTGCTCCGATAAGATCTCCCTCTTTTAACTTTTTATAGACCTTCATAGATTCTGTTTTTAAACTCTTTGTCGCAAGAATCTGATAAATAAAAAATGTCTCTAAACAGAAGCGAAGAACCGGATGAATCAGATTTGCCACATATAAAATTCCATAAACAACGGCAAATGTTCCTGCTACAATAAAAAACATTAAGAAGAAACCTGCTGTCTTTTCTACTCCTGCTTTTCTCTCGATTTCTTTTTCTCTCACTTCTTCATAGCTGCAGCCGTAAATCATATGCTGCATGCCCTTTTTTAACTTATCGATAAACCACCCGATAATCTGTACTGGATGAATCAGCCCATGTGGGTCTCCAAAGATTAAATCCAGTATAAATCCGAGTAACATCGCATAAATCAGTCTCATTATTCTGTTTCCTCTCTTATGCTTTTTACATACTCAAATTCTTTGATATTTTCTCTGCCATATCTACAAATCGCTCTGCAACTTCCCTGCAGTTATGAAAATAAAAATGCGGATATCCTGCCATGATATTTTCTTTTACATAAAGACCGTTCCAGCATTTTCCGGAATACTTTTTAATCTCGCAGGAATCGCCTCTTTTGTCTGCCTTTGAATAGTGAAACTCATGGGCGCGAATATTCGTATTTTTCTTAAAAAATGCAGTATCACAAAGCGCATTTAGTGTCACATAGCCAAACTGCATGGACAGACGCTTTGTCATATGCACATCGGTATCAATCAGACCAAGCATATCCATCGAACTGTCATCCGTTTCTACTAAATGATTACAGACATACATAAAACCGCCGCACTCTGCAATAATCGGCTTGCCTGCTTTTGCTGCCTCGCAGATAGATTCTTTCATCGAAAGATTCTCTGCCAGCTCCTTTCGATACGTTTCCGGATAACCGCCGCCAAGATAAATCCCATCCGTATCCTCTGGAAGCTGCACATCATTTACCGGACTAAAATAGCAAAGTTCCGCTCCAAGCTGCTCCAAAATCTCCAAATTTTCTTTATAATAAAAACAAAATGCCTTATCCCACGCAACCGCGATTTTCGCCCGCTTTTCCGCTGGAACTTCCGGTCTTTTTACCGCTGTAAGAGGTTCTGCCTTTTCCCCGATTTCTAAAAGTAGATCAAGGTCAATGCACTCCTCCGCCGTCTTACCAAGAAGACTTAAAATCTCGTCAAGATTATCAATCTCTGCTGCGGTCATCAGTCCCAAATGCCTGCTGCCGATATAGATTCCTTCTTTTTGTGGAAAATATCCCACAACAGAAATTCCAAGTTTCTCTTCAATTTCCGGCTTCATCAACTGATACATTCCCTTACTGCATCGGTTTAAAATAACTCCAGCTACCGGATTGTCCTGATATTCTACCATTCCTTTTATAAGTGGAATCATCGTGTGAGACATTCCCTTCACATTAAATATCAAAATGGTCGGTGTTCCCGTCTCTTTTGAAACTGTCCATGTACTCTTCTCACAACTGATACCAACACCATCATAATAACCCATGACACCTTCTGTCACAGAAAAATCCACATCCTGGCTATCCTTTCCTACAAGATACCTTAAGTCCTCTCCTGTAGAAAAAAATGGGTCCAGATTCCGACAGTTCCTTCCTGTAATATGACTGTGCAACATAGGGTCAATGTAATCCGGCCCACATTTATAGGATTGAATATGAAGTTCCCGGTTCACAAGAGCCTTCAAAATACCACAGGTAATGCTGGTTTTTCCACAACCGCTATTTGCACCTGCAATCAAAACTCGCGGCATCGGTTTCACATTTTCCATATATTGATACACCTCCATATCACTTTCCCAAGACTTTTTACTTCCTTTATATTAGAGCACATTAGGTCTGTCGATAAGAATCATCTTAATCCCTGTCTGCCTGCAGGCTTCCACTTTCACATCAACGCCACCCGTTTTTCCACTGTCTTTCGAAACAAGCACTTCTGCCTCTGTTTCCCTAATAAGCCTCACATTATCCTCAACTGTAAAAGGAGGCATTTTCCCGAAAACATGCCCCTCTGGATAACCAGCTTTTGCACATCCTTCCAGAGATGAAACATTATCAAGCACACGGATAAAAAGGCGCTCTGCTCCATTTTCCACACCGGACATATATGCTGCCGCTGTGTTCACTCCTGTTGTAAGAAAAACATTTCCCTTCAACTCATTTAAAAGGGTAATCGCTTCCTGCACATCTTTTACATGAACAATGCCTTCATAATCATATTGGAGGTTTGTTCTCTCATATCGCTCATACGGAATATCTGCTGACTCTGCCACCTTTTTCACCGTCTCCGATACAATCTTTGCAAATGGATGAGAAGCATCAATAATCTTTTCACATGGATTCTCCTTAAGAAGTGCGAGAAAACCATCCTGATCAAGCCTTCCTACATGAACATCAATGTCATATTCAAGAAGCATTTCCTTTCCAAGTTCCGTAGCCACACTGGCAAGAATCCTTTCATTTGGATTCTCACCAAGCAGCTTCTCAATCACCTGTCTTGATTCTGTTGTCCCGGCAATCACCAAAACATTATATTTCATAATTACATCTCACTTTTAATAATCATTGTTGTGAAATATCCATACTCGCGGTCAGGAATCAGCGGACCAACATACTCGCCGTCCATTCCAACATTGCTGATAATCAATGCGTTATTCTCCATGCCGCGTTCAACCAATAGATCATACACTTCTTTCACATGACTTCCAACCTTCATAATAACAAGGTTATCAAAAACACCAAGAGTTTTCTCTACCTGATCAATTCCTTTCAGAGATGGTATTACACCAAAACCTTCATTTCCCTCTACGATAGAAATACCAGCCTTGCTTGCTCCAGCACAGAAAGATGGGATACCGGAAACCATTTCCACATCATATCCTTCTTTCAACAAACGTTTATGAACATATGCATAAGTACTGTAAATTCCAATATCACCAAGCGCGAGCATCGCGATTGATTTTCCTTCATCAAGTAACTTCATAATTTCTTCGGCAGCCGCCTGACGGCAAGCCTCACGCTTTGTCTTATCTTTTGCCATTGTAAATACGATTTCCTGAATCTTTTCCTCAGGAATCTTAACAGCACCTTTTGCAATATTTAAAGCGACACTATCTTCGCCTTCTTTTTTCACCGGTACTGCAACAATACCGCATTCTTCAATTAATCTTTTTGCTTTCAGAGTTAAAAGCTCTGGATCACCAGGGCCAACTCCGATTCCATATAATTTGCCTTTCATAA
>QRFC01002831.1_pt1 | contig 12163 bp, 6 predicted proteins | sample 1861061 | NCBI WGS metagenome assembly QRFC01 (sample SAMN09711282, study PRJNA482702) | Human gut metagenome, whole genome shotgun sequencing project. | reverse complement strand
TTGGGCGAATGCCCCCGCTGCAAACACAAGTACTCCAATTAACGATAGTAGGATTTTTTTTACCATAAGCGTTAATCTATTAGTTAATTTTTTAAAATAGAAAGCCAGCATCCTCTATTCGGGTTTGCAGATATTCCCAATGGTTTGACCTTCAGTACCGTTTTCGATTTTCGATGCCGGAAAAAGGCGCGAACGCAGGCACCTTTGCAACTATACGGTCACCTGAAAACACCAAACAACTCACTCAAGATCAACTGATTGAAAATAACCGAACAGGTAAGAACGTTACCAGAGCATAACCGCTTCGAGCTGCCTGAGGACTGAAACCGGAGCCGGAAACCGGGTGGAAAGTGCATAAAAAATGTGCGGCATCTAACGATGCCGCACATGGCGCCAGAGGGGAGCGATCCCGCCTGCGATATTCTACAAAAGCCGGATCGGAACCGTCCGGGAACTCTTCATTACGGCCGCTCCGTTTTTGACCCCGTCGGGAATCGCGGCGCGCACGTAAACGCCCGTCTCGGCGACGCCCGTGGCGCTGGTCAGCGTCAGCGTATTGCCCGACTCGTCGAAAGTGATGTCGTAAGTGCTGCCGAACGGCTTGCCGTCGCTGTATACGCCGCCGAGCATCCCGTTTCTGATCTCGTATTTTCCCGAATACTTCTGGTAGCCCACCTGCTCGATCCGCTGGTATATTTCGAACGAACGGTCCGCGCCGAAGGAGACATAGGCATCGAAATCCCGCGGAGCTTCGCCGTTCCACGTTTTGAGCTGCCATTCGCCTGCAAGCTGTTTTACCAGCGGCGACACCTTCTCCTTGTCCGACGATCCGCAGCCGGCGAACAGACACAAGCCCAGTGCGGCCAGTACGATATAGATAGTCTTTCTCATAATCTTCATGCGTTTATATTACAACCAACCTCCGTTTTCGGTCTGTACCGCGCGGGCGATGACGGCGAACTCCTTGGCGATCTCCATGCCGCCCATCGATGTCCCCGTGCCGAGACCGCTGCCTCCGGCAACCGCCCTGACCGTTATTCGGGCCACGCCCGGCTTGGTGCAGTGCAGCCTCAGTTTCCCGGACACGAAGGTCGGCTCCGCCGAAATACCGAGCTTGGTCCTGTCAGCCTGCGAGATCTCGACGCCGAGATAGGTCAGGTTCGCCGAAGCCTTGCCGAAGTACTTGTCGAGCGAAAGCTGCTGCTGTACGCCGACTTTCGCTTTCAGGCAGGGTGTGCCCTCGATCTGCATGAGCAGTTGGTAGGCGTCGATCGCTCCCGTACCCATCTGCTTGCGGTAGTTGCGCAGCTGCATGGTGGTCAGGGATTGTTTGGTGCCGTCGAGGTAGGTGTCGATGTCGTTCACCGAAGTCAGAAGCATTGATTTGAATTCGGCCACCGTATATTGCTTCCCTTTGGCCAGCGCGTAGGAAAGCCCCAGCGCGGCGACGCCCGATACGTGCGGGCAGGCCATCGAGGTACCCTGCATATAGCCGTAATCCGACTGGTAAAGCTCGGACGGAAGCGTCGAAAGCACCTGCGCGGCGCTGCTTCCCGAAGGCGAGATATAGGCGTCGCCGCCCGGAGCCGCGACGTTGCAGCCCGGACCATAGTTCGTGTAGTAGGCCGGCAGATAGTCGGGCGAGAAGGCGGTGACCGAAATGTAATCGCGGTAAGCGCCCGGATAACCGGACATGGCCTTGGCGTCGTTGCCCGCAGCGAAAATCACAAGTCCGCCGTCGAGAACAGCGTTGTTTTTCGTCGCGATGAAGTAGTCGATCGCCTGCTTTTCGATCCGCGCTCCGCTGGCGTAGGCGTTGTCGGTCGTGACCGCTCCGGCCGGGTAGCCCCACGAACACTGGAGAATCGACGCCCCGTTGTCGGCGGCGTATTTGATCGCTTCGGCGGAAACGGCGGCCGAACCGCCCTCGCCGCCCGAAAATATCTGGCACGACATGAGTTTCACGCCGTCGTTCCTGCCCGTGCCTCCCGCGATGCCCGACACGCCGACGCCGTTGTTGCTGACGGCGGCCACCGTACCAGCGACGTGGGTGCCGTGGCCCGAATCGCCGACGTTCTTGCCTTTGTCGTCATAAGCTTCGACGTCCCATGTCAGCCGGCTCGTGCCCAGCGCGAAGTTGTAGCCGTAAACGTCGTCGGCATAGCCGTTGCCGTCGTCGTCGCGGCCCGTCGTACCGCTCTGCTCGGCCTTGTTGATCCACATGTTGGCCGCCAGATCGGGATGCGAGTACTTGATGCCCTGATCGACGATCGCCACGGTCAGCGACGGATCGCCCGCGGCGAGTTTCCACGCCTCCTCCACGTTGATATCCGCTCCGGCGCGCGTCGCCGCCGAACCGCCCCTGTAGGGACAGGCCCTGTTGTCCGAAGCCAGCTGCAGTTTGGTGTTGAACTGCACGAAGCTCACCTCCGAAACGGCGGCGAGCCGCCGTGCCGCTGCGTCCAGATCGACTTCCTCGTCGAACGTTACGATATACCATTTATGCAGTCCCGCCGCGCGGGTGCGCTCTTCGGCGGCCGGATTGCAGGGAAATACGCGGCGCAGCGAAGCGACGCCCAGTTGTGTGAAGATGTCGTCCACGGGTGCTATCCCGGAGCGCGTCGCCGCCGTACGCGTAATCGCCGCAGCGGCGGCGGTCTGTTCGACGTCCCCGACGGCATCGCCGTCGAAATAGATCAGCAGTTCGCCCCGCGCGGCATTCGCGGGAGCATTGACGATTTTGCGCATGGCGGCCGCCGGAGCCTCCTTGCCGCCGCTCTCTTCCATCGGGTCCGAGGCACAGCCCGCAAGGAACAGCAGCGCGAGCAGTAAAATTTTCTTGTCAGTCATGGTAGGTGAATTTAAAAAGGGAACCGGCCTCGCGGGCCGGCTCCCCGGTGATAGTCGTACTGTCCGAACAACAGTTTTTTATTCGGTTATTTTCGCGCCGGTCCTGCGGGTGAAGTCCGCACTCCGGGCGGCGATTCCCTGACGGAATTCCACCTTGGCCTTGGCGGCGCCCAAAGCGGGCATGCCGACGATTTCGCACTCACGGCCGCGGTCGGCGGGCATTCTGTTTTCGCCGACAATTACTTTCGCAAGCTCCGGCCCGCGGAGTTCCACATAATTGCCGGGCTGCACGGAGAGCGCCTTTACCACGGAAGCCATATCGGCGGCCGGATACAAATCCGGGTCTGCGAGCAGCAGCCATTCATGGAAGACGATGCCTCCTTCGCCGCCGGAGAATTTATTCGTCGCAGGATCGTAGTCCGCATAGATTCCGAACCACATACCCGTGAACGTCAGATTGTTCGACGCCTGAAGCTGGGGATTGGGCACGAAAGCCACCAGTCCGTCGGCCACCGGCGCGCCCAAAAGCAGGCCGCGTCCGTTGTAAACTCCGTCGTCACCCTCGGCCGTATAAGCCACGTTCACGAAGTAATCCGTTCCCTGAAGCGTCACGTTGCCGATCAGCTGCGGAGCGAGTACGTAGAGAAGGCCGCCGCTCCACGCCATATACTGCGATTCGCCGGCATTGAACGCCTGAGGAGCGCCCGTAAGTCCGGACACCTTCACGTAGTCGCTGAATACGTTGTCGAAATCCGCATATCCGGAAGTCGTTCCTCCGTCTTCGACGACTACCTGTCCGAAGTACTGACGGGAGGTGTTGCCGGTCTTGTCATAGGCATCGACCGCATAATAATCCCACGTTCCGCAGTAGCCCGCCTTGGTCAGGCCGTTTTCGACATCGTCGTACGTATAGTGGATCTGCAGCGGATCCGGTTTGCCTGCCGTAGTCTGTTGCACGCTGTACAGTTTGCCGTAATAGCCGTTGTAAGCCCACACCAGCAGCACGTAATCCGTACCGGCGTTCAAGCCTTTATGAAGCAGCGAGAGACCCGTGTCGTTGATCTTGTCAATTTCTTCAGCCGTAATTGCCTTGCCGGACGTTTTGGCTATTTCAATCAGGTCCTCGCTGCTTTTACCGGTCAGGTCGGCACTCTTGAAGAGTCCCATGTAGCCCGATTCGATATTTTCACCGAATATAATGGAGCGGATAGAGTTTTCGGGAGTATGTCCCTGCGCTTCGAACTCCCACGTAAGCTCCGTACGGACGCTCAGCACGACGGGTTTGTCGTCGCCGGCCTTGACGTAGCCGAATGACAGGAATTCGTAGCCCTGAAGCTCGCCCGCCTCATCGTAAATGTTGGCAACGACGGTGTATTTGCCGGTCTCTTCGAATTGGGCCACGATGGTTCCGTCCGCCGTGATCTCCTTCGACTCGACCGTTCCCGCGTCGATGCCCGCCGAATTCGCCTTGGCGATGGCGTCGCCGAAGACTCCTTCGAAGAAGGCGTATTTCACCTTGGCGACGTCGGCGCCCAGTTTGGCTGCGATCTCGACCTTGCCGTCGGCCGGTTCGCTGTCGGTCAGGGCGAGCGAGAAGTCGTACTCCTCGGCTCCCGGCAGCATCAGACGCTGCATGCCGCCGGCGTTGCCGACATACCAGCCGTCGTCGCCGAACATCAGCAGTACGCTTTTGGCCGGGAATGTAATGACTCCGTTCACGTTGGTGCCGTACCCGCTGCCATTGAATCCGTTTTCCGGCACCTGCGAGGCAAAGCTGACGATACCGTCGCCGCTGTTGAGGAACACGCCCGTAGACTGTTCGGGCAGCCAGACCTTATCCGGATTCGTCGCGTCGATATAGGTAATGACGTCCGAACGGTTGCCCGACACTTCGGACGGAGACATGTTCAGCAGCGAAGCCAGATACTCCGCCGAGTAGACGTTGCTGATGCGGTAGTAGCCGGGGTTGTCGTCGCGTTCGTAGATCTCCACCTCGCCTTCGCCGTAACGGTTGGGAATTCCGTAGGCGGAACTGAGAATGTCGTCGCGCCATTTGCCCTTGGTCTCGCCTTTCGGCCCGGTCACGAGGTTCCATTTCACGCGGGTGACGGAGAAGCTTACGCCCGAAGCCTTTTCACCGTAGATGAAGGCGTATTTCTTGTCTTCGATCTGGATGTTGCAGGAATAGGTCGTACCGATTTCGGCGTCGGGAAAAGAGACCTGAAAGGTCGTTTCCGTCGCCCCGTCGTCGAACGAGATTTCCGAAGCGGAGAAGATCGCGTCCTCGCTGCCCGTAACGGTCACGGGAACCGTAATGGCGTCGGCGTCGTTGGTACGCATGGCCGTGAAGGTCAGTACCGTCGGATCGGCCGGATCGAGTTCGAGGTCCGCGGCGTTGTCCTGCGAGGGGAAGTAAACCCCGTAGCAGCCGTCGGCCTCGGATTCGCCGCGGGTGTAGGTCGGATCGTCGGAACACCCTGCGAACACGAAAGTCGCAATAAGCGCGTATAAGAAATATTTGATTGCTTTCATATGTTTTTCGGTTTTAAATCATCCATGAAAACTTACGTTACTGCACCCACGGATCGATGATTCCCACGGGATTGGGGTTGTTCTGCGATTCGAGCGCGGTGTTCTGCTGGGTCTCCGTTTCGGGGATACAGAAGTTCCACCACGGTGCGCGGCCGTCGGTCGAGAAGCGGCAGTCCGAAGGTACGTTCGTGCCGACGTAGCCGGTTTTCAGGCTGTAATTCAGACGCTTGAAGTCGTAGAATACGACGCCTTCGCCCCATAGTTCGATACGCTTGTTCCAGATAATCTCCTCCACGACGTCGGCAGACGACACGGCCGAGGTGCTGAATTCCGGGTCGCGCTTGGCCATGAAGGTTTTGAGCAGCTGGAGACCTGCGGAGGCGTCGGCGTGCGCCGTAGCCTCGGCTTCGATCAGGTACATCTCCTCGACGCGCATCATCGGAATATCGGTGACGTTGCCGACGGAATAGGTCGCCGTCTCGCCTTCGGCGGGATGGAACTTCAGGTTCGCATAGGCCGGGAGGTTGGCGAACTGCGCCGCCGTCAGGTTGGTAATGTCGCTGTAATCGGCATATTTGGCATCGGGTCCCACGAACGCGCGCTTGCGCCAGTCGGTGTCGGATATTTCGTTGTAGAAATTGCTGGTAACGCCTTCGAAAACGTATTTGCCGCCATACCCCCACGTAGCCTCGCTCGAACGCCATGCCGCGAAATTCACAAGGTTGGCGATGCCTTCGGTAGACTGCGGAAGGTACCACATCCACGAATTGTTGGCTTTGTTGAAGCCCGTTTTGGGGTTCAGCCACTCCGCTTCGGTCATGATCGTGCATTTCGAGGCGTCGATGGCCTTGCGGGCATACGTCGCGGCGTCGGCATACTTCGACGAATCGAAGCCGCCCAACCAGAGGTAAGCGCGCGCCTTGATGCCGTAGACCACGGCCAGACTCGGATTGGTCTTCGACGAAGAGGTGTAGTTGGCCAGCAGCGCCTCGGCGTCGTCGAGGTCCCTGAGGATGAATTCGAACATCGCCTCGCGCGTCACGCGCGGATTGTTGCGGGCCATATCCTCGGTGGTGTTCTCGTCCACGATCGGGACGGTCAACCCCTTGACGCCCGAAACGTCGGTGTACTTGTTGTCGAGCGGATCGTACAGTCGGGCCAGATCCAGATAGAGCTGGGCGCGATAAGCTTTGGCGAAGCCCAGATAGCTTTTCTGCGCTTCGGAAAGTTCCACGCCCGCCAGCAGGCCGACCACGTCGTTGCTCGATTTGATGAACGTATAGTAGCAGTTCCACGGGAAGCGGCATACGGTCTGCGTCGGACCGATCAGAATGCCCGACTGCCAGTAGGTGAACCAGTCATACCCCGAACCTTCGTCGCCGGAGGAGCATATCACGTCGCCCGTGGCGGCGTCCGTAGCGCACATCATGCCCGGATAGCCGAAGTCGAAGCCGTAGTTGTTCGTCCTGCCGTACACCGAATAGGGGTAGGTCATGTTGACGGGGATGGCATTGACGATGGCCTCCACCGCAGTCGGCGAATCGCTGACCTGTCCGGAAGTCGCGCTGTCGGTGGGGAAGGTCTCTTTGATACAGCCCGTGAGCGCCATGGAGCAGACAAGGGCGAGTGTCGTTGTTTTCAATATGTTTTTCATTTCAATCCCTGTTTTATCCGTTAGATTAGAACTGTACGGTTACACCGCCCGAAATAGTGCGGATCGGCGAGTAGTTGGAGAAGTTGGTCGCTCCCGTGAACGAATAACGCGGGTCGAGTCCCTGACGCTTCGACCAGTAGACCACGTTGTCGCAGGCCAGATAGACGCGCAGTTTCTGTACGCCGAATTTCTGGGTGATCTTCGACGGCAGCGTATAGCCGACGTTGATGTTCGAGATGTTCAGGTAGCTCGCGTCGGTCAGGAAACGGTCGGAGACGCTCGTCGTATACTGGTCGCCGTATTGCAGACGGGGAATGTCCGAGCCTTTGTTTTCGGGCGTCCACGCCTTGAGGATGTCCTTGTGGTAGTTGGTGCCGACGGTGGTTCCGTAGGGCGACGACATGAAGCTGGCGTAACCCGAATCGTAGACCTTGCCGCCGATCTGGTAGTTGAACGAGATCGAGAAATCGACGCCGTAGGCCGAAACCGAGGTCGAGAAACCGCCGTATACCGAAGGAATCGCGCTGTCGTGCAGGTAGCGGGTCGCGGAGGTGTAGTCCGAAGTCTTGGTCCGGGTGATCTTGCCGTCGTCGCCCTTCACGTCCTTGTACCAGAGCGAAGCGCCCGTTTCGGGATCGACGCCGGCGTACGAACGCAGGTAATAGGTGTAGAGCGGCAGCCCTTCGCCGACGAAATAACTGCCGTCGATATAGCCTTTGTAGCCCTCCACGGTCGTGGATTTGTGTTCGGGAGCCAGATAGGTGACCTCATTCTTCACATGGGTCAGGTTCAGGTTGAAGCTCCACAATACGTTTTTCGTGCGGATCAGGTCGGCGTTCAGCTCCACCTCGACGCCGCGGTTGACCATGTCGCCCACGTTGGCGTAATAGGACGAGTAACCCAGCGACGAAGGAACCGAGAATGCGAAGAGCATGTCCGAAGTCTTGCGGTTGAAGAAATCGACGCTTCCGCTCAGGCGGTTGTTCCAGAAACCGAACTCCGTACCGATGTTCAGGTTGGTGTTGGTCTCCCACGTAATGTTGGGATTGCCTTTCTGCCCGAAGAGCACGGCGATTTCGCCGTTGTTGTTCTCGATCGAATAGGTGTCGGTGTAGAGGTAGTTGCCGATGTTGTCGTTGCCCTGCGAACCGTAAGATGCCTTGAGTTTCAGCATGTTCACCCAAGGAGCGTCGAACCAGTTCTCCTGATTGAGGAGCCACGCGGCGCCTACCGACCAGAAGTTGCCCCAGCGGTGGTCGGGGTGGAAGCGCGACGATGCGTCGCGGCGGTACGAACCGCTCACGAAGTAGCGGCCCGCATAGTCGTACTGGGCGCGCATGAAGTAACCCTCCGAGTTGTAGTCGTCGATGTAGGAGTGGGCGCCCTCGCCGTCAACGACGGCTCCGCCGAGCTCCTCGTTGTCATAGGAGAAGAGTTTCGACTTGGTGCCGCTCAGGTAGTAATATTTTTTCTGATAGTACTCGTGACCGACCATCAGCCCCACGTTGTGCTTGCCGAAGGTCTCGTTGTAGTTCAGAATCTGCTGAAGGTTGTAGGCGATGTCGCGGGTGTGGTACTTCGAAATCGTACCGCCCGCCTCGGCGAACTGACCGTAATACTGGTTGTTGAGATAGGTCGTGCGGGTTTCGTCGATGTTGGTGCTGCCGTTTACCGTCAGCTTCAGCCCCTTGTAAAGCGAGATGTCCACGAAGCCGCTGCCCGAAAAGGCGTTGCCCTCGGCCTTTTTCTTGTTGAGCCAGCTGGTCTGCAGTCCGTTGGCGCCGGGCAGCAGCGGACGGGTCAGACCCGCATTGCCCTTGTCGCCGTAGTCGTACATCTGATAGCCGTTGTCGTCCACCATGATGCGGCCCGAACCGTCGCGGATGTATACCGGGTAGATCGGGGGCATCTGTGCAGAGAACGCGAAGATGTTGGCCGTCGAGGAAGCCGATCCTTCGTTCGAGTTGCCGTTGCTGTTGCTGAAGTGCGCATACGACATGTTGCCGCCCACCTTCAGCCACTTCTTGGCCTGATAATCGGCCTTCAGACGCGCGGTATAGCGCTCCAGCGCCGAACTTTTGATAATACCCGTATTGTCCAGATAACCGAGCGAAGCGTAGAACGAGCTGCGCTCCGTCGCACCGGAGATGTTCACGTTGTATTCCTGACGGAACGCCGACTGGTAAGCCTCGTCGATCCAGTCGTCGGGCGTCAGCCAATACTCCTGTCCGTTGTAGATGATCTTGCGGCCCAGCGTCGCGTTCGGATTCAGCTTGCCGTTGGTGCCGATCAGCGCCTGCCCTTCGGGAACCGTATAGACGTTGTATCCCAGACCGCCCGTGCCGTTGGAAGTCAGGCCGCTGCTGGCCAGCGCATAGGCCTTCGCCGCCGGATTGGTCTGCGCATAATAGCCGTAGAGCGCCTTGAAATGCGTCTCGTAATACTGCGCGGGCGAGGTGATCACGTCGTACTCCTCCAGCGCTTTCGAGTTTACGCCCCACTTGGCGTCGATCGTCACGACGGCGTCGCCCGACTTCGCCTTTTTGGTGGTGACCATAATCACGCCGTTGGCGCCGCGGGCGCCGTACAGAGCGTTCGAAGCGGCGTCCTTGAGGACGGTCATCGACTCGATGTCGTTCGTGTTCAGGTTGTTCAGGTCGCCTTCATAGGGCATGCCGTCCACAATCCAGAGCGGCTCCTTGCCGGCGTTGATCGAACCGAAACCGCGGACGCGGATCGAGGGGGTCTTGCCGAGATCTCCCGACGTGCTGGAGGTCTGCACACCGGCCACGCGGCCGACCAGAGCCGTCGCCACGTTGGAGGTCTGCACCTTGGCAATCTCATCCGATTTTATGACGGCAGCCGAACCGGTGAAAGCCTCTTTCTTTGCCGTACCGAAGGCCACGACGATCACATCGTCGATCGCTTGCGCATCCTCCTTCATCGTGACGTTGATCCGGGTTTTTCCGGCGATAGGCAGCTGCTGCGGCTCAAAACCGACAAACGTCACCACGAGCGTGCCGTTCACCGGAGCCGAAAGCGTATACTCGCCGGCCGTGTTGGTCGTGGTCCCCAGAGAGGTCCCATCTACAATGACGGTCGCGCCTGCAACCGGATGTCCGTTTGCATCGGAAACTGTACCGGAGATCTGCCTATTCTGGGCCGTGGCATATGCCAAGAACACGAATACGGCAATTAACGATAGTACAATTTTTCTTACCATAAGCGTTAATTTTAATTAATTTTAAAATAATTTACTACTATTACACATATTCTGCGGATTAACGTCCGCCACTTACAGTTTTCCCGGCAAAGTGTCGGGCTGGTTACAGATTGTAACCGCCGGTTTTCGGTCTTTTCGGTGATTTCCGGTGATTTTCCCTCCGGGAAGGGGCGCAAGGGGCGGATGACGGCGCTTAGATGAGCTTTGTGCCGGCTTCGGGTGCATCCGGAGGAAGCAAATTGCGGTAAAGGGAGTTGATTCGCTTCGACAGACGTTCCATTTCGCCGTCGAGCTGCGAGTGCGTAATGGTGGCATAAATCTGCGTAGTTCGTATGTTTCTATGTCCCAGCAGCTTGCTGATCGTCTCGATAGCTACGCCCTGCGACAGGGTGATCGTCGTGGCGAAGGTATGGCGGGCCGAATGGAATGTAATCTGTTTCATAATGCCTATTTCGGACATGATTTTGTCGAGACAGGCATTGCACCAGCCGTTGCTCGGAAGGTCGAAGATTCGCTTGGTCCGGGTCATCGGCCTGTGCTTGAGCAGAATGTTGTAAGGCACTTCGAACAGCCGGACGTTTACTTCGGAACCCGTTTTGCGGCGCGTCGTACTGATCCACAACTGTTTATTCACCTGCTGGATATTTTCCAGCGTAAGGTCCTTCATGTCGATATAAGACAAGCCGGTGAAACAGCTGAACAGAAAGGCATCCCGGATAAGTTGTAAGGTGGGAGTGTCGCCCTCGTACTGCATCAGTTTGTTGATCTCGCTCATGGAGAGGTAATTGCGCGTTACGAATTCGCTTTGTAATTTGTAATTTGCAAACAGATCCTTGTTCATATAGCCTTTGCTGCGGGCCAGCATCAGGATGTGTTTGAGGGCGATCATGTAGATCCACGTGGTATTTTTCTTATGGGCGCACTCCTGCGCTATGTAGGAATGAAAGCCCGTAAGGAATTCGCGGTTGAGTTCCTTGAACATTAAATCCTTCCGGTTGTACTTGTCCCAGACGAAATCCGCCAGATGCCGGCATACACACCTATATTTATAATATGTGGTCATGCTGCGGCTGACGCCGACCATGCGTTTGAATTCGTCGTTGTGCTGCTTGAAGAAGGCGACCACGGTCTCCTGCTTGTGATTGCCGCCGAAATACATCTCTTTGACCATCACCGGAGTAACGAAGGCCTGCTCGTAAAAGAGCTTGTTGTAGCATCTCTCGATGTGAAATCGGATATTGGCCAGCTTTTCGTTGATTTGGACGGCCATGTTGCTCCGTCCGCAGACCCGCCCCTGTGCGGTGTCCCAACTGGCGGGAGTGACCGAGAGCCGTGTGGAAAATTGCGTCCGCTGTCCGTTGATCGTGATGCGTCCCATGATCGGGGCCCAACCGTTCCGCAGAGGCGCATTCTTCTTGATGTAGAATAGAACCTTGAACGTGTTTCTCATTGTTTTTAACAACCTTTTTCATTAACCTATACAATACACAAACCGCTTTAAAGGTAATGATTAAGTAACAACCATATGACGCAGGATTGAGTCTAAATAGCTTATTTTCCCCTTGTTGTCGTATTCGGAAGGGTTACGCTGTAGTAACAGATGTGCAACCGATACAACGTCCTGTTGTGAGACAGACGTTTGGTTATCAATTAATTAGACTGCAATTGGCAGATTTGGCCGGAGACGGGCCTCGCGTATTGATTATGAACAATTTACATTATACTAACGCGGGCAGTTGACTTTTTATTTTAAAAATTTATTTGTATATGAATCGCCAAACGTTTATCTTTGCTAGTGAACTTTTTATTTTAAAAAATTAACTAATAGATTAACGCTTATGGTAAAAAAAATCCTACTATCGTTAATTGGAGTACTTGTGTTTGCAGCGGGGGCATTCGCCCAA
>QRFC01002829.1_pt1 | contig 12182 bp, 11 predicted proteins | sample 1861061 | NCBI WGS metagenome assembly QRFC01 (sample SAMN09711282, study PRJNA482702) | Human gut metagenome, whole genome shotgun sequencing project. | reverse complement strand
TTGACCCGGAGACGGGGAAACCAATCGCAAAGAGCGTCCTCGCGCGGACGCAGCGCGAATGCAAGGAAAAGCTCCAGAAAGCGATGGAGGAACTCGAAAAGATTGATGTGACGAAGCGCCGGGATTACACAGTTGGGGAATGGGCGCAGCTCTGGTACGAGAACTACGCAAAGCCATCCGTCCGCGCATCCACGGCGGCATATTACAAGAACTACATCGACCAGCATATCGTGCCGCGCATCGGGGACATCAAGCTGACAGCACTTACGACGCTGCAAATCCAGAAATTCTACAATGAGATGAAGGCGCACGGCAGAGTGCAGCGGTACGAAAACATGGACGATCTGAGTCTCAGCAACAAGACCATCCGAGGGTTACACACGATGCTGTGGCAATGCTTGGAGCAGGCGGTGACAGAACGGCTGATTCCGTACAATCCCGCAAACGGATGCCGCCTGCCGAAGAAAGAAAAGAAGAAAATGCAGATCATCCCGCCGGAGAAGATTCGGGATTACCTGAAAGCGGCGGAAGAATGGGGCGTCCTGCCGATGTTCTATCTGGAACTGAGTACCGGATTGCGGCGCGGAGAGCTGGTGGCGCTGCTATGGAGCGACCTCAACTTGCAGACGAAGACGCTGACTGTATCAAAATCTGTGTCGCGCGGCAAAGGCGAGCTGGTCGTGACAGAACCGAAAACGGAAAATTCGGTTCGTGAAATCTATCTCAGCGACGAAGCAATTCGACTGCTGGTCGAAGACCGAAAAAATCACCCGTTCAGTCCGTATATGTTCCCGTCACCAAAGACCGGCGGGATGTATGGTCCGGACTGCATCGGGCGGATTCACAAGAAACTGTTAGAGAAGGCAGGGATTGAGGAACACGTCAGATTCCACGACCTCAGACACACATTCTCGACGCTGGCAATCCAGAGCGGAATCGACCCGAAAACGGTCGCGGAAATTCTCGGTCACGCCTCGGCGGAGTTTTCACTGGACGTGTACACCCATGTCACGGCAGGTATGAAAAAAGAAGCCGCGCAGAAGATCAGCGGCTTCATGGCAAGTGTCGGATGAAAAAAAGAACAGAAAAGCGCAGAACGCCTGCCGGAATTGCTCCGGCAGGCGGCGATTTTTCATTTTCGGCGCTTTCCGCTCCGAATTCCCGTTTGGGTCGGGTTTGGGTCAAACGGAAAAGTCACAGAATTCTCCATCGGAAAAAGTTCTGAAAACGCAGAAAATCCGGCTGAAATCGGAAGATTTCAACCGGATTTGGTCGGAGTGTCGGGATTCGAACCCGAGGCCTCTTGGTCCCGAACCAAGCGCGATACCAAACTTCGCCACACCCCGTTAGCTCGATTATTATAGTGAACAAATTGCGGTTTGTCAAGAGGAAAAGCATGATTTTCTGTGCGGCGCATAAAAATGAACCGGAGGCGATGAATATGGAGAAACGTTACCCGGAAACGACGCAACAAAGCGGACGAGTTGGGGTCCTGATTTCGCGGCTGGCACTGATGCTGGCGCTGGCAGTTCTGGTGCTGACGGTGAGGACCTGCTGCCCCGGCGCGGTGCAGCGAGTGAAGGACTGGCTGGGACTCGGAAAAAACGGCAGAACGCGCGCGGCATTTTCTGCGCTGTCCGGCGCGCTGTCCGAGGGCGACGGCGTTGTCGCGGCGTTTGCCGAGTCTTATCAGACGCTTGCCGGTGAAACGCCTTGAGATCGCGCCCGGTTTTATTGCCGCACTGTGTCTGCTGCGGCTGCTGGTTGAGCCGGGTGTTTTCTGGAGCTTTCTTGCGGCGGCAGCGGCGCATGAGGCGGGGCATCTGACAGCGGCGTTTGCCTTGCATGTAAAGGTGACGGGGATTCGGCTGGACGCGCTTGACGCGAGAATCCGGATGCAGGCCTCCAGCTACCGGCAGGAGACAATCTGCGCGCTGGCAGGACCGGCGGCAAGCGTGCTGCTTTGTATTGCCATGAGAAAGGCGGACCCTGCGTGCGCGGCAATCAGCCTGCTGCTGGGGCTTTTCAACGCGCTTCCGGTATTTCCGCTCGACGGCGGACGGGCGCTGCGTGCAATGCTGGGGCTTTTCCTGCCGCTTTCGTGCGCGGAGGCGATTTCCGGCTGGATCGGTCTTGCGGTGTGCGCGGCGGGGCTCGTGGGCGCGCTGCTCGGCGTCCGGAAATTTGGACTGGGTATGATGCCAGTGGCGGTCTGGGGCATTTTACTGCTGCGGGTTTTGCGCTATGCGCAGGAAGAGGGGGCTTGTTTCTTACCTGCCGGTAAGGTATAATGTCAAAGACTATGAGAAATTTGAGGTAGAGCTATGACGGATACCCTGCACAGAATTCTGCCGCAGGTGCAGAAGCCCGCACGCTATGTCGGCGGCGAGTACAACCAGATTGTAAAGGACAAGCGAGACGTGGACGTGCGCGTGGCGTTCTGTTTTCCGGACACGTATGAGATCGGCATGTCCAACATCGGCATGCGCATTTTGTACGGGCTGATGAACGAACTGCCGGGCGTGTGGTGCGAGCGTGTGTTTGCGCCCTGGGGCGACATGGAAGAAAAAATGCGTGAGCATGCCATTCCGCTTTACGCGCTGGAAAGCCACGACCCGGTCCGGGCGTTTGATCTGATTGCGTTTACGATCGGCTACGAAATGAGCTACACCAACATTTTGAATATGCTGGACCTTTCCGGCGTGCCGCTGCTGGCGCGCGAGCGGAAGGAATTGGAAAACATCGTTTTTACCGGCGGCGTGTGCGCGGTGAACCCGGAGCCGCTGGCAGATTTCATTGACTTTTTCTCGTTCGGAGAGGGCGAGGAAATCACGAAGGAAATTCTCGCCTGCTACCGGCAGGCAAAAAAAGACGGCTGCTCCAAGGAAGAATTTCTGCTGCGTGTGAGCCGGATTGACGGGGTCTATGTGCCGTCATTTTATGAGCACAGCTACAACCCGGACGGAATGCTTGCTGCCATCACGCCGAAAAACGGCGCGCCCGCGAAGGTCAGAAAGCGCATCGTGCAGGACATGGATGCGGCGTATTTCCCGACAAAGACGATCGTTCCGTCGACGGAAATTGTCCACGACCGGACGAATCTGGATATTTTCCGCGGCTGCATCCGCGGCTGCCGGTTCTGTCAGGCAGGATTCTGCTACCGCCCGGTGCGCGCGAAAGGCGTGGACACGCTCTGCCGGCAGGCGATCGAGTCGCTGGAGGACTCCGGCAACAGCGAGATGACGCTGGCAAGCCTGTCGACCTCCGACTACCGGCATCTTCCGGCGCTGGCAGACCGGCTGCTCGATTACTGCGAGCCGCGCAAGATCAATCTGTCTCTTCCGAGCCTGCGCGCGGACAATTTCTCGCGTGAGCTGATGCTGCGCGTGCAGAAGGTGCGCAAGAGCGGACTGACCTTTGCGCCCGAGGCTGGCTCTCAGCGCCTGCGTGACGCGATCAACAAAAATGTCACCGAGCATGAGATTCTGGAAACCTGCGCCACGGCATTCTCCGGCGGCTGGAACAGCGTGAAGCTCTATTTCATGCTGGGGCTTCCGACCGAGACCGATGAGGATGTGATGGCAATTGCGGAGCTGGTCAACAAAATTGTCCACTGCTGGCGCGAAACCGCGTCGAACAAAAAGCGGCGGCTGTCGATCAATCTTGCCACGGCGTTTTTTGTGCCGAAGCCCTTTACGCCGTTTCAGTGGGAGCAGCAGATCAGCTCTGATGAATATCTGCGGCGCGTGCATCTGCTGCAAAGCTGTCTGACGGCGCGCGGCGTCGACTACCGCTACCACGAAAGTGACCTCAGCCGGCTCGAGGCGGTGCTGGCACGCGGCGACCGGCGGCTTTCCAGGGTGCTGCTGCGCGCGCATGAGCTGGGCTGCAAACTGGACGGCTGGGATGAATATTTCCGGTACGATCTCTGGCTGCAGGCGTTTTCCGACTGCGGCGTAGACCCCGATTTTTATACCACGCGCGGCTTTGCAGAGGACGAAATCCTTCCCTGGCAGACGATGGACGTCGGCGTGAGCCGGGCGTTCTTCCTGCGCGAGCGGGCGCTGGCATACCAGTCGGTCACGACGCCCGACTGCCGCACGAAATGCGCCGGGTGCGGGGCGCGGGCACTGAGCGAAAGAGGGGTGTGCGATGAATAGACTGCTGTTTGAAGAACGCGGCGACGCGGTGTATCTGTCGCATCTGGACCTGATGCGCGTGTTTCAGCGCGCGTTCAAGCGCGCAGATATTCTGATCTGGCACTCGCAGGGCTTCAGCCCCCGGGCGTATGTTTCCATTGCGCTGCCGCTTCCGGTCGGCATGGAGAGCCGGTGCGAGATTCTGGACTTTGAAATTGAAGACGGCGCGGTGGAGCTGCCGGCGCTTGCCGGACGGCTGAACGCGGTGCTGCCCGCGGGCATCCGGGTCTTATCGGCGTATGAGAGCGCGCGCAAGGTCAAGGAGCTGACGCGCCTGCAGGCGGAGGTCACGCTCGAATATGACGGCGGGATTCCGGAAGGCGCGCAGCAGGCGCTCGGCGCGTTTTTTGCACGCGAAAGTATCGTCATTACCAAGCACAGCAAGAAGGGCGACAAAGAGGTCGACATCAAGCCGCTGCTGCATTCGCTGGAAATGACCGCCCGGAACCGAAACGAGCTGCGGCTGGTATGCGTATTGTCGGCGCAGAATCCGGGGCTCAATCCGCAGTTGCTGGTTTCGGCAATCGAAACGTATCTGCCGGAAAGGAAGCCGGACTTTGCGCGCATCTGCCGCATGGAGGTACTGGACGACGGGAATACCCCGTTCCGATAAGAGGAGAAAGATATGCACGGACACGTTACCCTTTTGAGCTGGACGCCGGACATGGAGGCGATGATTGCCTCCGGCGGCAGAATTTCCACCATGGACGGCACAGCGGATGAAATCCGCGCAAAATCTCTTGCCGCCGGAAAAGAGAAAAATGAAAAGCTGATCGGAAAGGTTCTGTCCTCGGGGCACACGTCCGTTCTGGAACACGGCTATGTCAATCTGGCGTTTGAGAACGTGTCGGTGCTTGCCGAGCAGTTTCTGATTGAATTCCGCCTTGCTTCGTTCACGGTCAAGTCGCGCCGCTATGTCGACTTTTCCGGCGCGGGCTATGTTGCGCCGGAGCTTCCGTCGCCGCAGGCGCAGGCACTGTTTGACGAGACGGTCCGGGAACTGTTCCGGATTTACGACGAGCTGGAAGCGGCAGGCGTGCCGAAGGAGGATGCGCGGTTTGTGCTGCCGTACTGCTTCTGCAGCAACTTCTTCTGCTCGATGAACGCGCGCGAGTTGGTCCATGTGATGAACGAGCTGCGCTATGGGCGCGGAAAGGAAATCCGGGAGCTTCAGGAGCTGGGCGAGAGCCTGTTTTCCCAGTGCGAAGAGAAGCTGCCGTTTCTTGCGGTCAGAAAGCCGGGGGCTTATGAAAAAGCGCCGCTGCCGCTTCGTACAGGAAAACTGCTGGAACCGGAAGCACAGGTAACGCTTCTGGATGGAACGCAGGAACCGGAGAGACTGATCTGCCGCGCCGCATACCTTGCGCGCGGACAGCAGATGCCGGAGCTGACGCAGCGGGAGCAGACGGAGCTTCTGCGCGCGCTGCTGCAGGGAAACCGCAAGCGCGAGCTGGAGCAGGCGAGCTTTACGCTTCTGTATGGCGGCATGTCTCTTGCCGCGCTGACACATCTGACGCGCCACCGGATGCAGTCGCTTGCCGCGCCGGATTTGCTTGCAAACGCGCGGTATGATCGCTATGTGCTGCCAGAAAGCGTCCGCGAGGCGGGACTGCAGGCGCGCTACTGCGAGGCATTTTCACTGGCAGGCGAGGCGGCAGGAAAGCTCGCTTCCATGAATGCCGGAACGGACGCGCTGTGCTATCTTCTGGTCAGCGGGCTCCGGGTGCCGGTCGTCTCGACAATGAACGCGGGCGAGCTATACACCTACTTCCGCCTGCGCACGTGTCAGAGGGCACAGTGGGAAATCCGGGAGCTGGTGACCGAGGCGCTGCGCGTTCTGCGGCAGGCGCACCCGATGCTTTTTTCGCTCTACGGTCCGACATGCTTTGTCTCCGGCACCTGCCCGGAGGGCAGAATGTGCTGCGGGAAGACGGCGCGGGTCCGCGAAGTGTTTGCCGGAAAGCTGTAATAGAAACGTCCTGCGGTGCTGTTTGTGCAGCGCTGCGGGGCGTTTTTACTTAGGAATTCTTAATTTTTCGGGGAAATGCCGGATATCATGCTATACTGGAAAACAAACGTTCCTGCCGCGCAGACTTTTTGCGCCGGAAGGGAACCGGGCAGGGCGTGAGAACGTCCAAACAAAGAAGGGAGAAATACATACGATAAGTTCACATAATCTTGATTCCAGAATGGAAAGGAGCACACATATGAACGCAAAACGATGGATGGCGCTGTTTCTGGCGCTGACGCTGGCAATCACCATGCTTGCCGGCTGTACAAAGAAAACCGAAACACCGGTGGCGGACCCCGAGCAGGGACAGACGGAGCAGGAGCCGGAGCAGGAAACGCAGAACCAGACGCAGCCTGTTACGCCGCAGCAGCCGGAGCAGGAAGAAAAGCCGCAGCCGGAAGAGCCGATGCCCGACGAGCCGCAGGACGAGCAGCAGCCGGTGCAGGAGCCGGAGCTGACCCCCGAGCAGAAGCGGCGGCGGACCATTGAAACACGTGTCGCCGAAGCTACCGTCTGGGCGCGTGATGAGGAATACAACAATCCGTTCACCGAAGAAGCGGTGCGGACCTATCTGACAAGTTTTTTGTTTGACCGCTGGGATGATCCGCAGACGCCGGTCTGCGCCTATTTTGAGGCGGACGATTTCCGGCTGAATCTCTATCAGAACACGCTGGATGAATATTTCTGCGTGCTTTCCCATACAGATACGCTCGACGAGCTGACCATCCGCGTGGACAAAAACGGCGCGCAGATGATCACCCCTTCTGCTGCGGTTGCAGATCCGCCGAAAATTTCCGAAGCGGTATCTGGCCTTGTGGACGGCGCAAAATTTGACAAGCGCTACGATGGGTATTACTTTGACGACAAGATGGACGCGGAAAAGAACAGGGTTTTCCGGGCTTACGCCGCGCGGGCGCTCCATGCGTTCAAACAGACGATAGAAAAAAACAAGGACGATTGGAAGGTTATTCTGGACGATGCGTTCCGCACGAGCGTTTCGTTCAACGAAAACGACCAGTTTGTCTTCGAACTGCAGGGAAAGAGCACCTACTGGCTCGAGCTTCGCTATCGCCCGGAGTGCGGCGTGTGGTCGGATGTCAGTCTGGTGCCGACGTTTACAGATGGTCAGGCGAACTGGAAGCCGGACGAGGGAAAGCTGACAGACGATTACCTCCTTTCTCTGGTCACCTCGCTGGAGCTTGGCATGACGGCAGCGCCGTTTACCTTTGACCGTCCGAAGGATCTGACGCAGCAACAGCTGTGGCTCATGTTCCTGCTGCTTATGCCGAAAGCCGAACTGGAAGCAACGTATGACAAACAGGACGGCATGTATCACATCACGCAGAAGATGATGGAAAACACGCTCATTTCGTATCTCGAGTATTTCCAGTTTGATATCACGAAGAACCCGGGCTATTCTGAGACGCTGGGCGAGATTGTTGTACCGACGGTCTCCGGCTTCGGCGGCGGGATGCTGGCAAAGCTGCGCGAAAAGCATGTGGACGGCAGCACCGTGACGTTTACGGTTGACTACTATGCGGGAGACGATGTGGGTTTCACAGCGCCAGAGTACGCGAAGACCTACACCCTCACGTTCTTCTACGGGCGGTACCGCTATGAATCTGCCGTGGAGGCGGCATAACACAAAACACAGACGCACACCTTCGGAGAAACAGGAAGCTTTGAAACGGACGGCTGGATGAAAGGAGCGCTTTTTATGAAAAAATATGGATGGATTTCCCTGATGCTCTGCGTGCTTCTGCTGCTTGGCGGCTGCGCAAAGGAGCAGGAGGCGGCGGTCCAGCCGCCGGAATTTCCGCTTGACGAGCAGACAGTTTACAGCGCGTTTGAAGACGCGGGCTTTTCCGTGATCCTGTCGGAGGAGGACACGGAAGCGCAGCCCGACCGGGTGCGCGTCACGCTGCGAGACCCCGAGAGAACCTACGCCGAGGGCGGCGGTCATGTATTGGTCGCGTCCGTTCTGACTGCCAATACGGAGCAGGGACGGGCGATGACGCTCTCCTATTGGGGCGACGAGGAAACGGCGCCGGCTGCAAATCTGGACGACTGGAAAAAGCAGCTTGGCTTAGCTGAGACGTTCTACGGATTGAAATCTGGCGTGCTGTATGGGGCGCTGTCCGGGATGCAGGTCGATGGCGAGAACATCAAGCTGGAAGCGGCGGTGGACGGCGGGTACTGCCGGGTGACGTATTGGGAAGAAAAAGCGTGGCTGAACATCTATCTCACGCCCTCGCGCGAGGCAGCGGCGCTGCTTCTGGATGCGCCCAGGTGCCAGGTGGTGCTCCGGACTTTCTGGACGACGGACGACCAGGGGCGCTATACTACCGTGTTCCAGCCGTATATGGAGGCGTGCGCTGGCAAGAGCAACGAAGAGAGGGCACGCAGCGTGTATTACGAGGAGTCGTACCGCGCGTATTATGACGGCTTTTCCAGTCTTGTGACGCAGGACTGCATCGAAACGTGGATGACGAACCGGGAGCCTTTTAAATACGACAAGCTTGCGCTGGAAAACGGCTGCACAATCACGCCGGGCGAGGCGAAGTTCGAAATTTGCAAGCTGTATGACGACGCGGTGACATACTCGTTTGAGCTGCCGCTTACCATCACGCAGGACACCGGCGAAACCAGTGAGCGGACCCTTACCGGTCAGGTGCAGCTGGACCTTGTACAGAATCAGGTCTCAAAAATTACCTACGATGCAATGGATCTGTTTCCGGAGGGGAAATAGATATGGCGCTGGTATTCGATGATCGATATCAGCCGCGCGAGGAAAGCGCCGAGGCGCTGCAAAGGCTGTTTGACGTCTGTTTTGATTCTGCCGACGCGTTTTCTCTGTCTCGCGCCGCATGGGCAAGGCAGGATCATACGTTGGAGCGGGCGCTGGAGCCGTATGTGCTGCGGCGGCTTCGGACGACGCGGTGGTTCTGCTACTATACGGCAAACTCCAATCCGCAGCGCATTGCGCTTTACCCGCTGAACGAGCAGACAAAAAGCATCCTGCGCGCGCAGTATTGCGGGCTGTTTCTGGAGGATTGGAGTGGGAGACTTCCGCGCTGGGTTCCGTCGATGGAAGATCTGTGCTTTTTCAGAAACGGAACGCTTCTGCTCGGAACGGTCTCACATGAGCGCATCTGCATGGCGTATCCGGAAGACGGCGAGCTTGCGCAGCGCTTTCAGGACGCCATCTGCGGCTGGGGAGAAGCGGACGATCTGGAACAGGAGCATATCATGCTGCCGGAGACTTAGGGCAACACCGCGCAATTGCGTCTTTGCGCTTCGCCGGATCTTTTCCGCCAATTCTGCGGTTTGAAAAGTTTGAAATACACACAGTATTCCTGCACTTTCCAAACCTTGATTTGACGAAAAATCTCTCGCCGAATCTGCTTGCCGAATTGTGCGGTGCTGCCTTAGACAAAAACCGCATCCACCGTCGGTGGATGCGGTTTTGTGTTATTCGGAAGGCTCCTGCTCATGAAGAGGCTTGCCGGATTGCAAGGCTTCGCGTTCCTTTTGCAGCTCCTCGTGAAGCTCTAACGAATTCCAGCCCTGATTCGTCTCGGTCAGCACCGCTTTCAGCGGAACCGCGGGCAGACGCGAGGCTCTGAGCAGCGACAGAAAGGCGTTTACCATCGGCTGCGAGAAGCCGCACAGAACCAGCATCAGCTCCGGAAAGTTTTCTCCGTCGTAGACGCTTTCAAAACTTCCGAGGGTTCCAACGAACGAGCCGAGGCTTTGCAGATACTTCCGCTTTTCTACCGGGCAGACCTTCACGCCGAGCTTCATCGCCGCCATGCGGAGTTTTGCAAGGTGCTTTGCCGGAAAGTTATAGGCAAGAATCAGCTGTGTCATGTTGACACCTCCTGCGGCTTGCGAAGGAAACCAAAGTAGACGATCATTGCGGCAATTGCCCAGAAGTAGACCATCATATACGGCTCTTCGAAGATGTTTTCAAAGAAGCAGTGGACCAGCACGCCGCACAGCCCGCAGAACATGCCGACGACGAGCGGATAATTGCGGCTCTGCTTCGCCTTCCACTGCGCGCCCGTGCGGCAGATGCTCCGGCAGGAGGTTACGATCATGCCGAGCTGCATCAGAACAAACGCGCCCAGTCCCAGATAGCCGGTTTCCACCATCGTTTTGAGATAGTAGTTGTCGATATAGAAGTACTGGATGTAGTCGAGCACTTTGTTCTGCACGGCGACCGCGCCGCCGAACATGCCGTGCCCCACACCGGTCCAGACGCCGTTTGCTTCCAGAAGTTCCAGCCCCAGCGCCCATCTGCCGCCGCGTCCGCCGTTGGTGTTGGCGTCGACAAAGTCCTGCGTGAACAAAAATCCGATGCGCGTGCGCACAAACGGAACCAGCACCAGAAGTACCAGCCCTGCCGCCAGCGGCAGGAAAAGCCTGCGGTCGACGAGCAGGATGAACAGCACGATTGCAAGAGCCATTGCCACCCACGCGCCGCGCGACATCGTAAACAGGCAGGCAAAGCACATGCTGAACGCCGCGACCCACGCGAGGACCTTATATTTCGGCTTTTCCGCGTAGTAGGCGAGCGCTGCCGTCATCGGAACGAACATGACCATGAAGTCGCCCATGATGTTGGGGCTGCCGAAGATCGAGTAGACTCTTGTGCGCACTGCCGTTTCCGCCTGCGCAACCCAGCTGGCAGGCATGGGCGCCTTGGTGATATACTGATAGATGCCGTGCAGCGAGAGCACAAAAGAAAGCGCCACCAGCGTCAGATAGAGCGTCATGCAGTCGCGGTCGTTCCGGATCAGCCGCGTGACGAGATAGAACCACAGAAGGTACTGGCACGTTGCGCGGAAGCCCGCAATCTGAATGGAAAGATACGGGCAGACGACGCACAAAAGCACGAAGCAGACCGTGAGGAAAATTGCCACCGGGAAATCGAGCGGGTTGAGCTTCGGGGCAATAGGGGACGGCGCTTTTTTGCGCTCCCAGATCAGCCAGACAATGCACAGCAGCAGCAGCGCCTCGTCCCAGACCGAAGAGACGACCGGAATTGCCAGCACATCGCGCAGCATGTAGTCGATGAGAACGTAAAGCCCGATGGCAAAGAGCAGAACCGCCGTCATGCCGCCGGAAAACAGCCAGCCGAGGATGCGGCTGCCTCGCCCACAGGTAAAAACGCCGCGGTATACCCGGTAGAGAACGGAGCTTTCTACCCAACGGGCGGTCGATTTGCGTGCACACAGACGTTCGTTGCAATCGGAAAGTAGGCGCCTTGTGCGGCTTTCGTCAATCTGCACCGTGCCGGACGAGAGGCAGCGGTGCAGAAAAGCGGCGAGCTTGCTGCTTTCCCAGCAGACGGAAATTCCGCGGCGCACGCGGCTGCCGTCTGCCACGCGGGAGAACCATGCAAAAATCGCAAGCGCCCACCGGCAGAGAAAGCAGCCCTGCAGCAGGTTACCCATTGTCTGCCTCCATGTCGGAAATAATGCCGGTCAGCTCAAACTCGCTGGTTTTGAGAATGTACTCGTAGCCTACGCGCACCTCCTGGCTGCCAACGGTCCAGACATTGCCGGAGTAGGTCGCGGTCGCCTTGACGGTGACGCTGAGATCGACGTGACCGAGTGTGCGGATGGAGGAGACTGCCTCGCAGCCGGTGACCTCGGCAGAGACGAGCTTGGCGTTGTTGACAAGCTGCTTGCCGATCTGCGTCTCGGCAAACTGCGCGACCTCGGCGGGCTGGTCCTCAAAAAGAACGGTGAAGGTCATCTCATGCGTGTTGTCGGAAACCGAAGCCGCTGCCTTTTTGCCGACGAGCTTCCAGCCGACGGCTGCGACGACTGCCACAACGAGAACAATCACCAGAAGGTCAATCAGATTGATTTTGCCGAACAGACGACCCTTTTCATCAATAATTTTCATACGTGCCTCCAGTTACTTGGGATTTGGTTGATTCTGCATGGAAAATAGACTATAAT
>QRFC01002815.1_pt1 | contig 12253 bp, 8 predicted proteins | sample 1861061 | NCBI WGS metagenome assembly QRFC01 (sample SAMN09711282, study PRJNA482702) | Human gut metagenome, whole genome shotgun sequencing project. | reverse complement strand
GGAACTCGCATCTCCTTTGACGCGATGGATACAACAGTTTATTTTTCTGCTTTCTCTCCCTATATAATGTAATAATATAGAGTCTGCGTATAGATACAGGCGGATATTACGGCCCGGAATGCAGATACTTTTCTTGTGCGATTTGTCAAGCCCTCCGGTCTCAAATTTTGCTCCGAAAATCTTCCCGGATTTTTGGCGAAAGCGACAAAGCACAAAATGTAGTGGTTTTCCCATTGACATATCACTAAATAGTGATATCATAGAATCACATTCCGATGAACGCATTTCAGAAGATCTGCGGGCGGCTCCTGTTCCGGGAGACGCCCGTTTGAACTGCGGCAGAAAACCACAACGCGACAGAAAGATGGAGGAACGCCATGAAGATCATCAAGCGCAACGGGTCCGAGGTCCCGTTCGATATCACCAAGATCATCACCGCTGTTACCAAGGCCAGTGATTCCGTGGGCGGCAAGAGCCGCCTGACCCGCGAGCAGATCAACCAGATCGCCGACGACGTCACGGAGCAGTGCCAGGCGCTCAACCGCGCCGTCAGCGTGGAAGAGATCCAGGATATGGTCGAGAACAAGCTGATGGACATGAAGGCGCACGACATCGCCCGCCATTATATCACCTACCGCTATATCCAGAGCCTGAAGCGCCAGACCAACACCACCGATGAGCGCATCCTGAGCCTGATCGAGTGCCAGAACGAGGAAGTCAAGCAGGAGAACGCCAACAAGAACCCCACCGTCAACAGTGTGCAGCGCGACTACATGGCCGGTGAGATCTCCAAAGACCTGACCGCCCGCCTGCTGCTGGACCCGGAGATCGTCAAGGCGCATCAGGAGGGCCTGATCCACTTCCACGATTCCGACTACTTCGCACAGCACATGCACAACTGCGACCTGGTCAACCTGGAAGATATGCTCCAGAACGGCACTGTCATCTCCGGCACCTATATCGAGAAGCCCCACAGCTTCTCCACCGCCTGCAACATCGCGACCCAGATCATCGCGCAGGTCGCCTCCAACCAGTACGGCGGCCAGAGCATCAGCCTGACCCATCTGGCTCCCTTCGTGGACGTCTCCCGCCGGAAGATTGCCAACGAGGTCGAGGTCATTGTTGCCAAGAACAGACACGGTCCGACAAAGACCGTCGATTTCATCTGGGATGCGGATCACACTCTGTTCATGGGCGTGGAGAAGATTCAGAATGCTTGATAAAGCGCTCAGCGCCGTGGAAAAATATAATATGCTCAGCCCGGGAGCTGCGGTCATAGCCGCAGTCTCGGGCGGTGCCGATTCAATGGCAATGCTGCTCTTTCTTATGAAAATAAGCGAGCGGTATTCGCTGTCCCTGACCGTCGCCCATGTCAACCATGGGCTGCGCGGTGAGGAGGCGCGGCGCGACGAGGAATATGTGCGTTCCTTCTGCGAAAAGAACTCTCTTCGTTTTGAAGTACTTCACGCCGATGTTGCAGCCCTTGCAAAACAGAGCGGGGAGACCTGCGAAGAGTGCGGGCGCAGAGTGCGCTATGAGTTCTTTGAATCGATAGACAAAAACGCGAAGATCGCAACCGCCCATACCGCGAGCGACAACGCCGAAACGATGCTCTTTAACCTCGCACGCGGCTCGTCGCTGAAAGGTCTGTGCGGCATACCGCCCGTTCGCGGGAATATTATAAGACCGCTGATATTCTGCACGAGAGAGGATATAGAAGTGTTCTGCCGCGAAAATTCTCTCGATTTTGTGACGGACAGCACCAATCTGACTCTCGATTACAGCCGCAATAAAATTCGCCATATCGCAGTCCCGGCGCTCAAGGAGATAAACTCCGCTTTTGAAGAGAACGCCTCGCATTTTTCTCAGAATGCAGCACTTGATGAGGATTTTCTTGAGTGCGAAACGGAGTCGCTTCTGGCGTCCGCTAAAAAGGACGGCGGTTTCTCGTGCGAAGCCCTGCTTTCGGCTCATCCGGCGATACGCCGCCGCGCTCTGCTCGGCGCTATTAAAAATGTATGCCCGAAGTCGGCGGATTTCAGGACCGTAAATGCAGTTGAAAATATTCTCCAAGGCGGCGGGAAAATTCAGCTGTCGCCCGATATTTTTGCCGTCTCGGACGGCGATATTATTCGCTTCAAAACTCCCGCGAAGCTGAGCGAAGAGTGGTCCGAAGATATTGAGCCCGAGTGCATAAACGGTTCTGTATGCCATAACGGGCGCGTTTCAATTTGTCGGGTTAACAAAAAAGTTTTCTTTGATACACAAAAAATTCACAAAGATATGTTGGATTATTGCATTGATTGTGATAGAATAAATGGAAAAGTTCAAGTCGGGAGCCGCCGCGCGGGCGATAAACTGACCCTTGCAAAGCGCGGATGCACAAAAAGCCTGAAAAAACTTTTCAATGAGGCACATGTCCCGCCGGAGAGCCGCTGCGATGTCGCAGTGCTGCGCGACGAGTCGGGTGTGCTGTGGGTTGAGGGATTCGGCGCGGACAGACGATGCCGCGTCGGAAAAAACACTGAAAATGTGCTTATAATACGGAGGGAAAAGCAATGATAGAGGATATAGAGAGAGTATTGCTCAGCGAAGAGCAGATACATGAGATAGTCTCCCGCCTCGGCAGGCAGATAAGCGAGGACTACAAGGGCAAAAAGCTGCTCATGGTCAGCGTCCTTAAAGGCTCGGTCGTTTTCATGGCGGATCTCATGAGAGCGATAACGATACCCTGCGAGATAGACTTTATGGCGGTTTCGAGCTACGGCTCGGGAACCGAAAGCTCCGGCGAAGTCAAGATAATCAAAGACCTTGACAGACCTATAGAGGGCTACGATCTGCTTCTGGTCGAGGATATCCTCGATTCCGGCAAGACCCTCCATTACATATCCGAAATGCTCAGAGCGCGCAGACCCGCGAGCATAAAGATATGCACCTTCCTCGATAAACCCGAGCGCCGCATGATAAAGGATCTCAAGGCGGACTATGCGGGAACGGAAGTGCCCGACGAGTTCGTTGTCGGCTACGGTCTCGACTATGCCGAGAAGTACCGCAACGTGCCTTTCCTCGGCGTGCTCAGCCGTTCGGTCTATGAGAAGTAAGAGCGGCTCATTCAAGAAAACTTCGGCAGTCATAGGAGTGATTTGACGTTTGAAAAATAACAAGAAAGACACCAACAGCGGCGCAAGAAAAGCGCTGGCATGGATACCGTATATTCTTATACCCGTCCTTATAATCTCCGGCGTTTCCCTCTATGCAAGGCAGCAGAAGAAGGAAAAGCTTGAGTATTATCAGGTCGTGCAGTATTTCGACGACAAGAAGGTCACGGAATACGATCTGAATATGTCGAGCGGCGCGCTTGAATTCAAGCTCAAGGGCGACAACAAGGTGTATACCTACACCGTCCCGAACGTCAGTATGTTCCAGGAGGACATACACAACGGCGTTATCGCATATAACAGAGCGCATCCGGACGCCCCGATAAAGGCGCAGTACGAGACCGGCTCAACCGGCGCACTGCTTCTCAATATCGTCCCGACGCTTCTCATGCTCGTCATTCTCGGCGTACTTCTGTTCTATATGTTCCGCAAGATGAACAACGCCATGAACAACGAGAACAACCGCACCCTTTCGTTCGGCAAGGCGCGTGTCAAGCGCGCAAAGGACGAGAGCCGCAAGACGACGTTTGATGATGTCGCGGGCGCTGACGAAGAGAAAGAGGAGCTCAGCGAGATAGTCGATTTCCTCAAAGACCCCTCACATTTCAACAAGCTCGGCGCGAGAATACCACGCGGCGTTCTGCTCGTCGGCCCTCCCGGTACAGGTAAAACATTGCTTGCAAGGGCTGTCGCGGGCGAGGCTAATGTGCCTTTCTTCTCGATTTCCGGTTCGGATTTCGTCGAGATGTATGTCGGTGTCGGCGCTTCCCGTGTGCGTGACCTTTTCAATGAAGCGAAGAAAAATTCACCTTCGATAATCTTTATCGATGAGATAGACGCCGTCGGACGCCACAGAGGCGCAGGCATGGGCGGCGGACATGACGAGCGCGAGCAGACTTTGAACCAGCTGCTCGTCGAGATGGACGGCTTCGGTGCAAACGAGGGCGTTATAATCATCGCGGCGACTAACCGCCCCGATATCCTCGACCCCGCGCTTCTGCGTCCCGGCAGATTTGACCGCCAGGTAACAGTCGGCTATCCCGACCTCAAAGGACGCGAGGCTATCCTCAAAGTCCACGCCAAGGGCAAGCCCCTCGGCCCTGATGTCGATCTTAACACTATTGCAAAAACAACTATAGGCTTCACCGGCGCGGACCTCGAGAATCTGCTCAATGAAGCGGCTCTTCTCGCCGCGCGCCGCGATAAAAAAGCCATCACCATGACCGAGATAGAAGAGGCGATGATAAAGGTCGTCGCGGGCACCGAGAAGAAGAGCCACAAGATGACCGACAAGGAGAAGCGCCTGACTGCTTATCACGAGGCAGGCCACGCAGTCTCCGCCTATTATCTCGAATATAACGACCCGGTTCACCAGGTCTCAATCGTCCCGAGAGGTCAGATGGGCGGATACACAATGTATCTCCCGACCGAGGATAAGAGCTATCATTCAAAGAACGAGATGCTCGATAATCTTGTCAGCCTGCTCGGCGGCAGAGTTGCCGAAGCGCTGATAATCGGCGATGTCTCGACCGGCGCGTCGAACGATATCGAGCGCGCTACGGATATAGCGCGCAAGATGGTCACGAAGTACGGCATGAGCGAGAAGCTCGGCCCGATAACCTTCGGCTCGGGCAACGACGAAGTGTTCCTCGGCAGAGATTATTCTCACCTGAAGAACTACTCCGAGGAGACCGCCGCAGAGATCGATGAGGAAATCAACCGCATTATCACCACGGCTTACGGCAGAACCGAGGATATCCTCAAAGAGCATATTGATAGGCTCCATGCAGTCGCAGGCGCGCTTATTGAGCGCGAGAAGATAAGCGGCGAGGAGTTTGAGACGATAATGCACGGCGGCACTCTTGATCCGCTCAGTGCACAGAGTGATGACAGCAAACCTGCTGAAGTGCCGGAGCAGTCCGACGCTCAGAACAATGAGGAGGCAGACGGAAATGAGAAAGAATCTGAGTAAGATGTTTTTCGGAATAGCGGTCGTTGCCGCGGGAATCATATTCCTCGGCTCGGCGTTCGGCTTCTGGGAGATTAGCGAGCTGAGCGGCTGGTGGACTGTGTTTATTATTGTCCCCGCTATCGGCAGCATGATAGCCTCGGGTCTTGACCTGCTCAATGTCGCGGCTTTCGCGGTCGGCGTGTGGCTGCTGATCAAGTGCAACCCCCAGTGGGTGCCCGCAGAGCGCATGAACCATTTCGCTATCGCTATCGCGCTTGTCACGGTCGGCTTCTGGCTGATATTCAGCACTGTCAAAACAAAGAAGCTCAAAAAGCATCTCGATGACAACAGCGGACCCATTTCGCAGGAGAGCAAGCCCACTTATACAGCGGTCTGCTCGGGCGGCGTTTATAAGAACACGACCGGCAACCTGCTCGGTGCTCACTGCTTCGCTATCCTCGGCGGTCTTGAAGTTGACCTGAGCGAGGCGCAGATAAACGAAGAGATAACGATAAGCGTCACCTCGATTCTTGGCGGAGTCGATATCTATCTGCCCGAGAATGTCAGAGTTGAGTGCTCGGACGGCGCGAGCCTGCTCGGCGGCATCGACAACAAGATGCCCGCGAACAACGACCTGTCTCAGCCGCTCGTCCATATCAAGCATTTCAATGTCCTCGGCGGCACTGATGTTATGACAAGAGTCCATAAAAACGCATAAATGATTTCGCGCCCGGATAATTATTTCCGGGCGTGTTTTATATGGTGAAAAGATGAAAGAACGCAAATTCATAAAACTGCCGCCCGAAAAAGCCCCGCAGATGTTTGATCTTGTTCTCGAACGGATGAAGTGGATGGACGAAAAGGGGATAGAGCAGTGGAATGTCATGGGCTATGACGAAGTTTATCCGCTGTCATACTATGAGCAAAAATGCAGCGAGGGTCGAGCCTTTGCGCTTGAAGATATAGACGGAGCGATACTCTGCGCCGCCGTGCTTCTTGAACACGACAGCCGTTGGAGCGACGACGCTCCCGCAATCTATGTCCATAATCTTGTCTCAAAGGTCGGCGCGGGCGATGCAGGCGCGGAATTTCTGCGCCGCGCAGGGGAGTACGCCCTGAGTATAAACAAAAAATATCTCCGCCTCGACTCGTCCGAAAATAACGAACCGCTCGCAAAATATTACGAAAACCTTGGCTTCGTCCCTGTCGGCACCTGCACTGACGGACCGTATAAAGGCGTTCGCCGCGAGAAGAAGTTGAAATAACAGAATCCGCACAATTTTATTGCAACACACTTGTAGGGTGCGCCGACCTCTACAACCGACTTTGCGACAGCTCGCACAAAATCCACCGGCATAGGCTCCCCTGCAGGGAAGCCGAGACTGAGGAATTAGCTCGCCTCGCTCAAAGTAATAAGTGAAAGTGAATAGTGAAAAAGTGCGCAGTATAGACGAATATCATCCGCCCGCGAAATCCGCACAATTTTATTGCAACGCACTTGTAGGGTGCGGTGACCCGACGCACCGCGCCGCGTAAGCGGCACAAAAGCCTGTTACTACTAATTTTGCAAGCAAATTTTTATCACAATATATAATCTTATTTCGGCTCCCTTATGTAAAGTGAACCGGCTCGGCGAAGCCGAGACTGAGGGATTGCAGCACAGAACCAACTGAAATCAATGACGCCCCCTTTCCCACCGCACAAACAAAATAACTGGCAGTCACAACACATCATCCGTTGTGACTGCTTCGTTTTTTCTCTACCGCCACCCATTTGTCTGCCGCGCACAAAAATACACGCTTTGGGTCTCTCCGAATTTACACTTTGTTTTCATCATTTGTTTGACATGCGGCGCATTTTGAATTACAATAAATAGATAGCGAGCAGGCTGGGCAGCTGCGGGGATCTTTTTATAAGATCAATGAGGAAAGTCCGAGCTTCACAGAGCAGGATAACGGCTAACGGCCGCCGAGGGTGACCTTAGGGAAAGTGCAACAGAGATATACCGCCCGCTTTGCGGGTAAGGGTGGAAAGGCGAGGTAAGAGCTCACCGGCGTGCGGGGAACCGCATTGCCCTGCAAACCCTATCCGGAGCAACACCGACCGGAGAGGAGCGAAAGCTCCGCGCTTGCTCGGCGTAATTCTCTCCGACAGGTGGCTTGAGCGTATCGGCAACGGTGCGCCTAGACAGATAGTTGCCTTAAAAGACAAAACTCGGCTTACAGTCCTGCTCGCTTATCCGTTTTATTCTATATGTAACCCGCCGTGTGTCCCCGGCATATGATGTGCTGAGGTGATATCAATGTCGGACGGAGTGCTTCTCGGCATCTTTGCGTCGTTCGTGCTCATCGGCGTGGTCAGCATATCATATTACATACTGCTGAAAATTCTGCATCCGCGCTCAAACGGCAGATATATCGTCGTTATCCCCGCGAGGGCGGGAATGACCGATGTCGCGGGGAAGGGCTATGCCCAAAGGCTTCGCAGCGGAATGCTTGGCGATAAGGAAGCCGTTGTGATTCTCGATCTCGGTATGGACGAAAAGCAGATCGAAGAGTGCAGAAGAATGTGCAGAAGCTGCGAGGGGCTTTATCTCTGCTCCCCCGGCGAATTTGAAAAGTTCGTTTCCCGAAAGGATATATAAATGGAGGAACATGAGAGGATACGCATAAGCGGCGTGATAAACGATGTGACCTTTGCGAATCCCGAAAACGGGTTCACGGTTCTCGAGCTCGAAAGCGGCGATGAGCTGATAACCGCAGTCGGCGTCATGCCCGAGCTCAAAGCCGGTGAGTTGCTTGAACTCTCCGGCTATTGGGATTTTCATGCCTCCTTCGGCCGCCAGTTCAGGGTCGAGCTGTGCGAGCATAAAATGCCCGCGTCCGCCGGCGATATCCTCCGATATCTCGCAGCAGGCGGAGTCAAGGGCATCGGCTCGAAGCTCGCGGTCAAAATAGTTGACAAGTTCGGCGAAAACACCCTTGATATAATCGAAAACGACCCCGAGCGTCTTGCGCAGATTCGCGGCATATCGCCCGAAAAGGCGAAGCAGATCAGCGCGGATTTCAAGCGCCAGTTCGCCGTGCGCGAAATTATGATATCGCTCGAAAAATACGGCATGACGACCGCCGAATGTGTCAAAGCTTTCAATGCGTTCGGCGTGCGCGCCGCAGATATAATCAAGCGAAACCCCTATGCGCTGTGCGGCGAGGGAGTGGGATTTAGCTTCGAGCGAGCCGAGTTCATCGCAGATCAGCTCCCCGACCCGCCCGATAATGGGTATCGCCTACAGGCGGGCGTTCTGCATGTCATGAGCCACAACCTCTCGAACGGGCACACCTGCATCCCGCGCGAGAAGATGTTCGCCCCGTGCGCCGAGCTGCTCTCGACTAATGAGGACACGGTGGATATAACCATCGACGAACTGATAGGCTCGGGCAGGCTCGTCAGCGAGTTCATCGATAACCGCGAGTTCTTATTTCTGCCGCATATCTACAAGGCGGAAAAGTCCTCGGCGGAGCGCATGAAACAGATACTCCGATTCCCTCCCGCAGGCAGAAAAGCGGCGGACAGGGAAATTGACAGAATAGAGAAAAAGAACGGCATAAAATACGGCGATCTCCAGCGAAAGGCGATAGTCACCGCCATCGAGCGCGGTCTGCTTATCCTGACCGGCGGCCCCGGAACGGGAAAAACAACGACCCTGAACGGGATCCTTCAGCTGTTTGAGGATGACGGGCTCAAGGTTGCGCTCGCCGCACCGACGGGACGCGCCGCAAAGCGCATGAGCGAGGTCACGGGCAGACCCGCCAAGACCATCCACCGGCTGCTCGAGGTCGAGTGGGACAAGCACGATCGCCCGCAGTTCTCGCGCAACGCACGCAATCCTCTCGACGCTCAGGCGGTTATCCTCGACGAGCTGTCGATGGTAGATATAACTCTTTTTTCAAGCTTTCTCGAGGCGCTCCCGATAGGCTGCCGCCTTGTTATGGTCGGCGATTCGGATCAGCTGCCGCCCGTCGGCGCAGGCAATGTCCTGCACGATATGATAGCCTCCGGGGTCATCCCGGTCGTTGAGCTGACCGAGGTTTTCCGCCAGGCGATGGAGAGTCTGATAGTCGAAAACGCCCATAGAATAGTCAAGGGCGAGCCGCCGAAGCTCGGCGTGCGCGACAAAGACTTTTTCTTCATGCGGACTGACTCGCCGTTTATCGCGGCAAAGACCGTCTCGGATCTGTGCGCCACGCGCCTGCCCCGTGCCTATGGATATTCACCGCTCGACGATATCCAGATCATCTGCCCGTCGAGAATGGGTGAGTGCGGAACGAACAACATCAACCGCGTCATGCAGGCTTCTCTTAATCCGCCGGATGCCTCGAAGCCCGAAACTACAGTCGGCGCGACAGTGTTCCGCACGGGCGACAAGGTCATGCAGACGCGCAATAACTATGATATCGAGTGGACAGGCCCCGACGGCGACGGGACTGGGATTTTCAACGGCGATATAGGTATTCTCAGAAAGGTCGATCTTCGCTCGCGCATGGCGGAGATAATGTTTGACGAGCGCAAGGCGGTTATCCCGTTTGAAGCCTTGCAGGAACTCGAGCTTGCCTACGCCGTGACCGTTCATAAGAGCCAGGGCAACGAGTTCCCTGCGGTCATAATGCCGATAATCGGCGTACCGCCGCGCCTTGCATACAGAAACCTGCTCTATACGGGCGTCACCCGCGCGAAAAAAATACTTGTCCTCGTCGGCAGCCAGAGTCAGATTTACGCTATGGCGGCGAACGACAAAAAAGCCAGACGCTATTCCGCGCTCAAACATTTTCTCCTGGTGAACGAAGAATGAAGATGTCGACGCTTGAATATATCTCATATGCTCTCTTTCCGCGCCGATGCGCCCTGTGCGGCAAAGTCGTGCCGCCGGATCTGCCCGTGTGTGAAAAGTGCGAAGCCCATCTCGAATATGTAAAAGGCGAACTGTGCCCGCACTGCGGCAGGGAGAAAAAGTATTGCTCATGCTCGTCTCACCGACGCTTTTTCGAATCGCAGACCGCGCCGTTTTATTATTCCGGTGCCGCGAAGCGTTCGGTTCATGCCCTGAAATTTGACGGCTGTGTTCAGAACGCCGTGGGACTCGCCCGGTTTATGTCGGACAGCGTGAAAAAGAATTTCGCGGGCGTGAAGTTTGATTTTGTCTGCTGTGTGCCCCTGTCGGAATCTTCGCTCAAAAGGCGCGGATATAACCAGAGCGCACTGCTCGCAAAAGAAATTGCAAAAGAGCTAGGCGTGCCGTTTGAAGAAAAACTGCTCTCCCGACCGTTTCAGGGAAAGGAGCAGAAAACGTTGGGCGGCATCGAGCGCTTCGGCGGAGTCATCGGCGCGTTCGACTGCGCCGAAAACAAGATTACAGAAAATGCCGCAGTTCTGCTCTGCGACGATATATCAACAACGGGAGCGACGCTCAACGAGTGCGCAAAGCTCCTGCTTCTGCGCGGCGCGGATAAAGTATATTGCGTCAGCGCGGCGATAACCAAAAAGGAGGACGGAAAATGCTCGGAACAAACATCGGAATAGACCTCGGCACAACTTCCATACTCATCTTCGTTGAGGGCAAGGGAATAGTCGTCTCCGAGCCGAGCGCCGTCGCATTCGATACCGATACGGGCAGACTCCTGGCGGTCGGTCAGAAAGCGGCGGATATGATTGGGCGCAACCCCGATTCCATAACCGTCGTCAAGCCCATGCGAAGCGGAGTTATTTCGGATTTCACCGCCACAAAGGCGATAGTCCGCGTCCTGCTCTATAAAGTCTGCAAAAACATGGTGTTCAAGCCCAATATAGTCGTCTGTATGCCCTCGACCGTCACGAACCTTGAGAAGAGAACTATCCTCGATCTCGTCACCGCCGCAGGAGCGGGCAGGGCGTGCCTTATAGAAGAGCCGCTCGCCGCGGCACTCGGCGCGGGGCTTGATATCAGACGCCCGATGGGCACGATGGTCGTCGATATCGGCGGCGGAACGGCGGATATTGCGGTCGTCACCATGGGTAGCATCTCGATTTCAAAATCAGTTAAAATCGCCGGCAATATCCTCGACGAGGATATAATCCGCTACCTGCGCCGCGAGCGCAATATAGTCATCGGCGAAAAGACCGCCGAGAGCATAAAAAAGCGCATCGGCTGCGCGTATCTGCGCGACACCGAGCTTGCAATCGGCATAAAGGGCAAGCACTATATAACCGGAATGCCGATAACTGATGAAGTCAACACCACGGAAATCTACCTCGCCATGCGCGAGCACCTCGAAGCGATAGCCGAGGGCGTGCACAGCGTGCTCGAGGTGACGCCGCCCGAGCTTGCGGGCGATATCTCCGAGACGGGTATACTTTTAACCGGCGGCGGCGCTCTGCTCGACGGCATGGATAAGCTCATAGAGAAGAGAACCGGCGTCCATGTCATTATTCCCGACGATCCGCTCGAGTGCGTCGCGCTTGGCACGGGCTACGCCATTGAGCATATGGATATCCTCGAAAACAACGGCGGAATCTTCAAGACCCGCGAGGAGATAACGGGCTTCAAGGATTAATTTTCAAAGCGCGCTGCTTTATTGAGGCGGCGCGTTTTTTGTTTTTTATATTTTTTGCCGTTCGTACCGTTTAAAGTGCGGTTCGTGCCGAACCCTGTTGACACAGGAAATTCAATCGGATATTATTTGCCTGAGAAATTGCGTGAAGCGCTGAAAACGGAGGGTAAATAATGAAACTGAGAAAGATAGCGGCTGTGCTCATCGCAATCGTGGTGCTCTGCGCCGCGCCGATAGGCGGGCTCGTCGGTGTTGATGGCATGAGCTTTTTCGCGCCTCAAGCCGAAGTGGCGGGAAAAACATACAAGGTTGGCGATATCGTCGAATTCGGCTCTTATCCGCAGAGCAGGGTCACGAATTCATCCCTCGTTTCCGCCCTCAATAAAGTCTCAAAAAACTGGGTCAGCTATGGTTATTACAGCGGCACAGGGGATTATGGTACCATGGTTCAGGGCGACTGGATGAAACATGCCGATTTTACATATAACGGCACAAAATACCGCGCCGTCACCTTTTCTCAGTACAGACCGTATAGAATATATAATCCCTCCTCTTCCAAC
>QRFC01002796.1_pt1 | contig 12333 bp, 8 predicted proteins | sample 1861061 | NCBI WGS metagenome assembly QRFC01 (sample SAMN09711282, study PRJNA482702) | Human gut metagenome, whole genome shotgun sequencing project. | reverse complement strand
CGTCAAAAGATTTTTTTTGTAAAACAGGCGGATGGAGATTCACGAACTTAAAATAGATCATTGTTTGTTTATAAGCGTTTTTTGAGAAAAAATGTTTGAAAAAGATTGTCATAAAGTATGGTGGTGTCGAATTAAACCTTACATTTGTAGCCTATTGAGATTGATTTAAACTTGTATTTGAAGTTTTGCTCGCAACTTAGATTTGTAAAGTATATTCATTCAACTATTATTCTATTCATCCCTCAATAAACAATTAACTAAATAAGTTTTTATAAATGAATCTTTACATTTCAAATTTAAGTTATAACGTCACAGACGCTGACTTAAACGAGTTGTTTGCTGACTATGGGGAAATCCTCTCAGCTAGAGTTATCACAGACAGAGAAACAGGCCGTTCAAGAGGCTTTGGTTTTGTAGAATTGAAGGATGACGATTTAGCCAAGAAGGCTATCGAAGAATTAAACCAGGCTACTTATGATGAAAAAGTAATCAACGTAACAGAGGCTCGTCCGAGAGAAGACCGTGGTGGAAACCGTGGCGGTGGTTTCGGTGGTAATCGTGGTGGTGGTTACGGCGGCGGTAATCGTGGCGGTGGCTACGGTGGTGGCAATCGCGGTGGCGGTGGCTACGGTAACGGCGGCGGAAGAAGATATTAATTCGCATTATAGCAAATGGAAAAGCGATCTGGCAACAGGTCGCTTTTTTGTTTCTTATGGACGCAGATTTTATATATTATGATACTGCATTCTCATATATTATGATATTAGAGTCGCATAATATGTGAGAATGCAGTATCATAATATATGAGAAATTTGCAAACTGTATGTTGATCTCTATAAAAAAGCCTGCCGAAATCATTCAGCAGGCTTTTGTAGTGCGTCCGGGGATCGAACCCGAGTTTCCGCCGTGAGAGGGCGGCGTCCTAGGCCACTAGACGAATGCACCGTTTCATATCATAGTTTTCATTGTTTGACGGGACAAAAATAGTTATTATTTCGTTTCGGTGTTCTCCGGAACGGGAAAAAATGTAAAGAATTTTGTATCTTCCTGTCATTATGCTACTATAATTGTCTCTATACACCTAAAAGGCGTTAAAACTGAGCGCAATTTCGTTTATTTTTCATTGTTCTTCCTGTTTATTTATTCTACCTTTGCCACCTGTTATTGAACAATATACTATTGAACAATTACTAATACCAGTATTAAAATAACTAATATTATGGCAGAACTAAAAGAAAAACTTTTCTCAGAATTCGCTCCGGTCACTACTGAAGAGTGGATGGCGAAGATTACGGCTGACCTGAAAGGTGCTCCGTTTGAGAAAAAGCTTGTCTGGAAGACAGGCGAAGGATTTAATGTAAATCCTTTCTATCGTGCAGAAGACATCGAAGGTTTGAAGACTACCGAGTCTCTTCCCGGTGAATTCCCTTATGTTCGCGGAACAAAGAAGGATAACGACTGGAAGGTACGCCAGAACATTGAAGTAACCTGTTTCAAGGAAGCCAACGAAAAGGCTCTTGATTTGCTAACCAAAGGTGTTACTTCTCTCGGTTTCATCATCAAAGGTGATGAAGTGAATGCCGAAAATATTGCAACATTATTAAACGGTATCTGTCCGGAAGCTACTGAACTGAACTTCAACACTTGTAACTGCAAGGCTGAAAAACTGATTGGTATCCTGGAGTATATCCTGAAGGGAAAAGACGTAGACCTGAACAAATGTTTCGGTTCTGTTAACTACGACCCGTTCAAGAAACCGTTGGTAAAAGGGAAAGAAAATGAAAACTGGGTAGAAGCTGCATCTGCTGTGCTCAAAGCTGGTCAGGCGCTGCCGGGTTATAAAGTTTTAGCTGTAAACGCTTTCTACTTCAATAATGCAGGTGCTTATATTACTCAGGAACTGGGTTATGCACTGGCTTGGGGTAACGAACTGATGGCTAAACTGACTGAAGCTGGATTCAGCGCAGATGAAGTTGCCAAAAAGATTAAATTTAATCTGGGTATCAGCTCTAACTACTTCATGGAAATTGCAAAATTCCGTGCAGCACGTTGGTTGTGGGCTGAAATTGTTGCTGCTTACAATCCTGAATGCAAATGTGCATGCAAGATGAACGCACATGCTCAGACTTCCGAATGGAATATGACTGTTTACGACGCTCATGTAAACTTGTTGCGTTCTCAGACTGAAGCGATGTCTGCTGCTTTGGCAGGTGTCGATTCTATCACTGTTCGTCCGTTCGATAAGACTTATCAAACTCCGGATGATTTCTCAGAACGTATCGCACGCAACCAGCAATTGTTACTGAAAGAAGAATGTCACCTGGATAAGGTGGTCGATCCTTCTGCCGGTTCTTATTATGTAGAAGTACTGACTAACTCGTTGGCTGACGTTGCCTGGAAACTGTTCCTGGAAGTAGAAGACAAAGGCGGTTTCGGTGCTGAAGTGGCTAACGGTAACATACAGAATGCAGTAAATGCTTCTAACGTAGCTCGTAAGAAAGCTGTTGCTACCCGTCGCGAAATCCTGCTGGGTTCTAACCAGTTCCCGAACTTCACAGAAGTAGCTGCCGGTAAGATTAAAGAAACAGCTTCCTGCTGTTGCGGTGGTGGTCATTCTTGCGGTGAAGCAACGGTTACTCCTCTTGATTTCTCTCGTGGTGCATCTGAATTCGAAGCATTGCGTCTGGCAACTGAAAACAGCGGCAAGACACCGAATGTCTTTATGCTGACTATTGGTAACTTGTCTATGCGTATTGCCCGTTCACAGTTCTCAAGCAACTTCTTTGCTTGCGCCGGATATAAGGTAATTGATAACTTAGGTTTTGAAACTGTTGAAGCTGGTGTTGAGGCAGCGATGAAAGCCGGTGCTCAAATCGTTGTTCTTTGTTCTAGTGATGACGAATATGCAGAATATGCTCCTGCCGCTTATAAGGCGTTGGCCGGACGTGCTGAATTCGTTGTAGCAGGTGCTCCTGAATGCATGGAAGACCTGAAAGCTCAGGGTATCGATCAGTTTATCAATGTGAAGAGCAACGTACTTGAAACATTGAAGGCTTTCAACGCAAAATTAGGAATCGCTTAAGTAGAAACAATTATGAGACCAAATTTTAAGAATATAGATATAAAGAATGCCGGTTTTGCAGCTACCAATGCTGCTGAACGGGCAAAAGCCAATGGTATCGAAGCCAATTGGAAAACACCCGAGCATATCGAGGTGAAACCAGTATATACAAAAGAAGATCTGGAAGGTATGGAGCATCTGCACTATGCATCCGGTCTGCCTCCTTATCTGCGTGGCCCGTATAGCGGTATGTACGCGATGCGTCCCTGGACGATCCGTCAGTATGCCGGTTTCTCTACCGCAGAAGAATCAAATGCATTCTACCGCCGTAACCTGGCTTCCGGTCAGAAAGGTCTGTCTGTTGCATTCGACCTTCCGACTCACCGCGGATACGATGCCGATAACGAACGTGTTGTGGGTGACGTTGGTAAAGCCGGTGTATCTATCTGTTCGCTGGAAAACATGAAAGTATTGTTCGCTGGTATTCCTTTGAACAAAATGTCTGTATCCATGACTATGAACGGTGGTGTTCTTCCGGTATTGGCATTCTACATCAACGCAGGTCTGGAACAAGGCGCTAAGTTGGAAGAAATGGCCGGTACTATCCAGAACGATATCCTGAAAGAATTCATGGTGCGTAATACATATATCTATCCGCCCGAATTCTCTATGAAGATCATCGCTGATATCTTCGAATATACATCACAGAAGATGCCGAAGTTCAACTCTATCTCTATCTCCGGTTATCACATGCAGGAAGCCGGTGCGACAGCAGATATTGAAATGGCTTACACCCTGTGTGACGGTATGGAATATCTTCGTGCCGGTGTTAACGCAGGTATCGATGTGGATGCATTTGCTCCGCGTCTGTCATTCTTCTGGGCAATCGGTGTGAACCACTTCATGGAAATCGCCAAGATGCGTGCCGCACGTATGTTGTGGGCGAAGATTGTAAAGAGTTTCGGTGCCAAGAACCCGAAATCTTTGGCGCTGCGTACTCACTGCCAGACTTCAGGATGGTCGTTGACTGAACAGGATCCGTTCAACAACGTAGGCCGTACTTGTATCGAAGCGATGGCAGCTGCATTGGGACACACGCAGTCTTTGCACACCAATGCGTTGGACGAAGCTATCGCCTTGCCAACAGACTTCTCTGCACGTATCGCTCGTAATACACAGATTTATATCCAGGAAGAAACAAAGATCTGTAAGGAAATCGACCCGTGGGCCGGTTCTTACTATGTAGAATCTTTGACAAACGAACTGGTACACAAAGGTTGGGCTTTGATCCAGGAAATCGAAAGCATGGGTGGTATGGCAAAAGCGATCGAAACAGGTCTTCCGAAGATGCGTATCGAAGAAGCGGCTGCTCGTACTCAGGCTCGTATCGACTCAGGCGTTCAGACAATCGTTGGTGTTAACAAATACCGCCTGCCGAAAGAAGATCCGATCGATATCCTTGAGATTGACAACACTGCCGTACGTAACGAACAGATTGCCAATTTGAAGGTGTTGCGTGAAAACCGCGACGAAGAAGCTGTTCAGAAAGCATTGGCTGACATCACCGAATGTGTGAAAACTAAGAAAGGCAACTTGCTGGAACTGGCTGTTAAGGCTGCCGGCTTGCGTGCATCACTGGGAGAAATCTCTGATGCCTGCGAAGTTGTTGTAGGACGTTATAAAGCAATCATCAGAACTATATCAGGCGTGTATTCATCAGAAACAAAGAAAGATGCCGACTTCCTGAAGGCTTGCGAGCTGACAGAAAAGTTTGCAAAGAAAGAAGGTCGCCAGCCGCGTATCATGATCGCTAAGATGGGTCAGGACGGACACGACCGTGGTGCTAAGGTTGTAGCTACCGGTTATGCCGACTGTGGTTTCGACGTGGATATGGGACCGTTGTTCCAGACTCCGGCTGAAGCTGCCCGCCAGGCTGTTGAAAACGACGTTCACGTAATGGGTGTTTCTTCTTTGGCTGCCGGACACAAGACATTGGTTCCGCAAGTTATCGATGAACTGAAGAAGTTAGGCCGCGAAGACATTATCGTTATCGCCGGTGGTGTTATTCCTGCACAGGACTACGACTTCCTGTACAAGGCAGGTGTTGCCGCTATCTTCGGTCCGGGTACATCAGTCGCTAAGGCTGCCGTTCAAATCCTGGAAATCCTGTTAGGAGAAGAATAATAGCTGTAAAGTTTTTATTATAAATAGGAGACTGCGTAGCTTTCGGTGGAGAGTTACGCAGTTTTTTTATTACCATATAAGTATTGATATGAACAAACAAGCAAAACTATTTCAAGATCAGGATGTGGCAAATGATGATTTGTCCCTGACTCCTGTTATTAAAAAGAAAGGAAGAACGAAACTTACCGCTGCCCAGTCTGAGTTCAATCGCCTGAACAGGAAGATAAATGAACTAAAGGCAGAAATCACGTTTATTCCTGAGAAGGAACGAAAAATCAGAACTTTCTATCAGGAGCATGCTAAATCTCTATTTGAGAAAGAGACTGCAATGAAATATGATTATCTGATTTATCTGGATGGAATATATGAAGAAGGAAAACTGAGTAAAACGGATCGGAAAACGCTGATAGATCTTATTGCTGCTGAAAGCGAAGGAGTGACTGACTATATGAATGAAGAGCAACGCTCCGTTATTGTTCCCCTCGTTCATAAATATGAGGAACTCTTATCCGGAATGACTCATGAAGAACTGGAAATGGAAGCAGTACAGGATACGTTGTTCGCTATCCAAATGATGGGTTTTAAACTCAATAAGAAAATGAAAAACGCAAAGACGGAAGAGGAACTGCTCAACGCTTTTAATGATTTAATGAAGAATGAGATGGAGAAAATGGAGGCGGCGGAAGAAAAAGAACAACAGAGGCGTGCAGCCAGAGAGGAACAGAAATCGTCGCAGTCCAGAGAAAGGAAAATGACCAAAGCCGAATTGAATCAGAAATTGCAGGAGGAACAAACTTTAAAGTCAATGCGTGAAATATATCTGGAACTGGTGAAGGAACTTCATCCGGACCGGGAAACTGATGAAACATTGCGTGCACAGAAGGAAGAACGGATGAAACAACTGACGGAAGCATATAAACAAAAAGACTTGGCTTCCTTGTTGATGATGCAGATTAACTGGTTGCAGGAAGAATCGGCAAAGACACCTCAATCGCAAACGGATGAGGTTTTGAAACGTTATAATAAGATTTTGCGTGCACAGTTGAATCGCTTGGAAGAAGAATTTTACCTGATTTGTCAGGCTCCTTTATCTGGTGTGGAAAATGCTTATACGCAATTGAGAACTGTTCCTTTGAAAGAGATAGATATTCACCTGGATATTCTTTTGTCTCAGCAGAAAAACCTGCTGAAAACAGTGGAAGAGTATATGCAAAGCGTTTCTACACTTACGGGAATGAGAGCTTTTTTGAAAAAATACCGGAAAAAACAAAGAGAAGAAGAGCTTTATGATGACTTTTACTGGGAGGAGGATTAATCTTTTTGTTATCTTTACCCGACAATCTTAAAAGTGCTATTATGCAAACAGTAAATTGTTTTTTGCCTTATGTTTCTCCAGCCATGGTGAAACTGACTGTAGACGAACTCAGGAGTACCGGGCTGGTTAATAAAATATATCTTTTAGCTTCTGATTCATTGCAGGCGGAAGCCTGTGACGGTTGCGAAATCCTGCAGGTCGATACGCTGACCGGTACAAATACTTTGCGTACTATTTGGGAACATGCTGACGTACGGAATGTCTTATTTTATACTGGTACAACTCCTTTGAGGTTCGGACAAAACGGACTGGAGCGGATGCTTTTTGTCGCTGAAAACAGATGTTGTAAAATCGTTTATGCCGATCATTATAAAATATGTAACGGTATTCGGCAGGAACACCCGTTGAACGATTATCAGGAGGGAAGCATACGGGATGATTTTGATTTCGGTCCGTTATTGCTGCTTAATTACGATGAATTGAACTATTATTTCGAATCTCGTAAAAAAATGTTTCCGGAGTATGTCTATGCAGGTTTCTATCTTTACCAGCTCAATGCCTCATTTATGCCGGAGACTATTGTTCATATCCGGGAGTATCTTTATTCTTTTACAGAAGAAGATAATCGGAAAAGTGGCGAGAAACAGTTTGATTATGTGGATCCAAAGAACCGTGAGGTGCAGGAGGAAATGGAATCGGCCTGTACTGTCTATCTGAAATATTTGGGTGCTTTTCTGAAGAAGAAGCCTTTGACGGTAAAGTTCAAGAAGGAAGGTTTCCCTTGCGAAGCATCTGTGATCATCCCTGTCCGCAACCGCGTCCGTACGATCGGGGATGCGATCCGTTCTGTTTTTAGGCAGCAGACCAATTTTGACTTCAACCTGATCATTGTCGACAATCATTCGACCGACGGGACAACAGAGGTTATTCAGCAGTATGCAGAAGATAAACGTCTGATACACCTGATCCCCGAACGTGACGATCTCGGAATCGGCGGTTGTTGGAATGAGGCGGCTGGGCATCCTTCGTGCGGTAAGTTTTGTGTACAGCTTGACAGTGATGATGTGTATAGCGGTCCCGATACTTTGCAAAAGATTGTGGATGCTTTTTATGCGGAAAGTTGTGCAATGGTGATCGGAACCTATAAAATGACTGATTTCGACCTGAATGAAATAGCGCCCGGCATTATCGACCACCGGGAATGGACGGAAGAGAATGGACGTAATAATGCTTTGCGTATCAATGGACTGGGAGCACCCCGTGCTTTCTATACCCCGATTCTTCGCGAGTTGAAAATGCCGAATGTGAGTTATGGCGAAGATTATGCCATAGGATTGGCTATATCGCGTATTTACCGGATCGGGCGTATTTACGATGTCCTTTATCTCTGCCGCCGTTGGGAGGACAATACCGATGCCGCATTGGATATCCGGAAAACCAACGAACATAATGCCTATAAAGACAGTATCCGAGCCATTGAATTGGGTACCCGAAGAACGTTAAATCAAAAATGATATGATTGATAAGTCTGAAATGAATGAGTTGAGAGAACGCGTAGAAGATCTTCTCGATAACCAGATAAGAGATTGGGAGTTGGTTCGCACGAATACCTATGCTTTGGCAAGCTTTAAGACCCGGTATCTTTACATAAGAGATTTCCCTGTTATATTACAGTTCAATCCGGAGCGTATCCGTTCCTCTGCTGCTAAAACAGACACTGCTTCTTTGCAAGCACGACCGTGTTTTTTCTGTCACCGGCCGGAAGAACAATATGGTATTGATTACAATGATGCTTTCGATATACTGGTTAATCCTTATCCAATCTCCAGCGGACATCTGACGATACCATTGAAATGGCATGAAGATCAGCAAATTCTTCCTTATTATGAGGATATGCTGTGGTTGGCACACGATCTTCAGGATTATGCCGTCTTTTACAATGGTCCGAAATGTGGAGCCTCTGCACCGGATCATATGCATTTCCAGGCAATGGAACTGGGGAATTTGCCGATTGAAATGAACTATAAAAAGGCTTCCAAGGGTATAGTCTGGGAGGGGCGTAATACGGTTCTTTATGTACTTTACGATTTTATGGCGTCTGCATTTCTGCTGATCTCCAGTGATTTGCGCGAAGCCGACTATGCTTTTAAACAATTATACGCACAACTGGAAATAAAAGAAGGAGATTCTGAACCGATGATGAATGTGGTTACTTGGAAGGATGAGGATAACTGGAAGGATGAGGATAACTGGATATCCTGTATATTCCCTCGTAAGGAATTGCGTCCGTCCTGTTTTTATGCAGAAGGGGATGCCAATATCCTGATCAGTCCGGCAACGGTTGAGATGGCCGGTCTTTTTATCACTCCTTTAGAGAAGGATTTTGATAAGGTGACGTCTGAAGATCTTGAAACTATTTTGCGGGAAGTAAGCATTTCGGAAGAAGAGAAGAATGAAATAGTACGTAAAATGATACAATCTAGCTCGCGAAAATGAAACTATTAACCGGAAAATCCACAATAGCGTCTCCATGGAGCTGGATACCTACGCTTTATTTTGCAGAGGCCCTCCCTTATGTGGCAGTGATGACGATCTCTGTCATCATGTATAAACGTTTGGGGATCAGTAATACAGATATAGCCCTCTATACCAGTTGGCTTTATCTCCCCTGGGTGATCAAACCCTTCTGGAGTCCTTTCGTCGATTTACTGAAGACGAAGCGCTGGTGGGTGGTTACCATGCAGTTCCTGATAGGTGCAGGACTGGCGGGTATTGCTTTTACTATTCCGATGGATTATTCTTTTCAGCTGACTTTGGCTATATTCTGGTTGGTGGCGTTTAGTTCTGCGACGCATGATATTGCGGCTGACGGTTTCTATATGTTAGCGCTGGATTCGCATGACCAGGCTTTTTATGTCGGGATACGAAGTACATTTTACCGTATCGCAACTATTGCCGGACAAGGTCTGTTGGTGATGCTGGCTGGTGCTTTGGAAGAAAGTACCGGAAAGATACCGCTGGCCTGGTCGGTTACATTTTTGATCCTGGCAGGTTTGTTTATCGGGTTATGCCTGTATCATAAATATATATTGCCGACACCCGAATCGGACAGACCGGCTGTCGCTGTGACGGCTTCTACCCTGTTTAAAGAATTCTTTGCTACATTTGTTTCGTTTTTTAAGAAGAAACAGGCCTTGATTGCGATCCTATTTATGCTGTTATACCGTTTCCCGGAAGCACAGCTGGTAAAACTGGTCACTCCTTTCCTGATTGATCCGCGTGATGTAGGAGGACTTGGATTATCAACGGCAGAGATCGGTTTTGTTTATGGTACGATCGGGATTATCGGACTGACCTTAGGCGGGATCATCGGTGGAATTGTTGCGGCACAAGGCGGACTGAAGAAATGGCTTTGGCCGATGGCGCTGGCAATTACTTTGCCGGATCTGGTCTTTATTTACCTGAGCAGTGCCCTGCCGGAGAATCTGCTTATCATAAATGTATGTGTCTTTATTGAGCAGTTTGGGTATGGATTCGGCTTTACGGCTTATATGCTGTTCCTTATTTATTTCTCAGAGGGTGAACATAAGACGGCTCATTATGCCATCTGTACGGCATTTATGGCTTTAGGTATGATGCTGCCGGGAATGATTGCCGGATGGTTGCAGGAGCAGTTGGGATATGAGCACTTTTTCTGGTGGGTGATGGGATGCTGCCTGATCACTTTGGCAGTGACGGCTTTCCTGAAGATAGATCCTGCATTTGGCAAAAAAGACAGACGTATTGATTGATTTTATAATAAAGTGAAATATGATATTGATAGCTGATAGTGGGTCCACGAAGACTGATTGGTGTGTAGTGGAGAATGGTGAATCTATCCTCCGTTTCAAAACACGGGGCATGAATCCTTTTTTTCAGACAGAAGAGGAAATCGGGAAGGAGATAGAAGCCGGCCTGTTACCTTCTCTAAAAGATTTCGAACCTTCAGCTATTTATTTTTACGGAGCAGGATGTGCTTTCCCGGAGAAGAATAATATGATCAGGCGGGCCGTCAACCGGTATCTGTCTGTTCCGGTTGAGGTAGGGAGCGACTTGCTTGCGGCTGCCCGTGCCCTGTGCGGAGATCAGCCGGGGATTGCCTGCATTATGGGAACCGGTTCCAACTCTTGTTATTATGATGGCAGGGAGATTGTAAAGAATGTCTCTCCTCTGGGATTTATCCTGGGCGATGAGGGGAGTGGTGCGGTATTGGGGAAATTATTGATTGGTGATGTCTTGAAAGACCAGTTGCCTCCGGCCCTGAAAGATCAGTTTCTGACACAATATGAGTTGACCCCGGCCCTGATTATGGACAAGGTTTACCGGCAGCCTTTCCCTAACCGTTTTCTGGCAGGATTTTCTCCTTTTATACGGGAGCATCTGGATGAACCGGCTATCTGGGAGTTGGTTACCCGTAGTTTTCAGGCTTTTTTTACCCGGAATGTGAAACAGTACGATTATTTTGAACTGCCTGTCCACCTGGTAGGTTCGGTAGCCTGGTATTATCAGGATATATTGAAGGAGATCGCGTTTGATTTGGGAATCCGTTTGGGGACGATCGCCCGAAGTCCGATGGAAGGACTGATTGCATATCATGGTCAATCAACGTTTTGATATCTGATAGATCGTATTTATCTTTGTTGTGTTTGTAATCTTATATTTAATAAATTCTCAAGATGAAAAAAGTGTTATTCTCATTCTGTTTCCTTCTGGTATTGCTGGTAGGAAGTTCGTTAAGGCTGGAGGCTCAGCCGGCTCAGAAATTGGTCAATGTGGTGGTATCTCCGGATCGGACAGACTGGAAATATAAACAAAAGGAGGAAGTTACTTTTACCGTTCAGGTCTTTAGGAATGAAAATCTCCTGAAAGACGTGGTGGTTGATTATGAAGTGGGACCGGAGTATTTCCCCGTAAAGAAGGAAGCGGATGTACTTTTGAAAAATGGTAAAACAACATTAAAAGGCTCCATGAATGAACCTGGTTTTTTGCGTTGTAAGGTCATAGCAAAAGTAGATGGTCGCAATTATGAAGGAATGGCCACGGTTGCCGTAGACGAAGAAAGAATCCGGCCGACAACCGCTGATCCGAAAGATTTCGACAGTTTCTGGAAGCAGGCGATTGAAGATGCCCGTAAAACGTCTCTGGACCCTAAAATGGTGTTGATGCCGGAAAGATGTACGTCTACGCAAAACGTTTATCATGTCAGTTTTCAGAATGAGCGTCCGGGTTCCCGTATGTATGGTATTCTGGTTGTCCCCAAAAAGGAAGGGGTATATCCGGCTATACTCCAGGTTCCGGGTGCCGGTATCCGTCCGTATAACGGCATGAATTTAGGGGATGATGTTATCACATTAGAGATCGGTATTCATGGGATTCCGGTAAATATGCCACAAGAAGTATATAACAATCTGGCATCCGGTGCTTTGAACGGCTATCCCGGGATCAATAAGAATGATCGTGACACCCATTATTACAAACGGGTGTATCTCGGTTGTGTGAGAGCGGTGGATTTTATTTTCTCTTTACCTGAATTTGACGGTTCGACTGTCGGTGTAACCGGTGGTAGTCAGGGAGGAGCGCTTTCTATCGTTACGGCAGGATTGGATCCGCGTATTAAGTTTCTGGCAGCATTCTATCCGGCCTTATGTGATTATGCCGGTTATTTACACCAGCGTGCCGGTGGCTGGCCTCATTATTACCGGAATGCAAAACCTGGTCCGAATGAGGTGGAGAC
>QRFC01002794.1_pt1 | contig 12336 bp, 9 predicted proteins | sample 1861061 | NCBI WGS metagenome assembly QRFC01 (sample SAMN09711282, study PRJNA482702) | Human gut metagenome, whole genome shotgun sequencing project. | reverse complement strand
CCCCACCATTTCGGGAGTGGCCCGATCCCTCAACTACTATCCAATCGGAGATGAAAAACCCGAAGATGGCATTGTCAATATGGCTTTCGGCTTGGGAAAACTGGTGGTGGAAGGGGGACAAACCCTCCGCTTTTCGCCCCGTTATCCGCGGAATGTATTGCAACTTTCGACCCCAGAATTTGCCCTGCGGGATACCCAGCGTATCATGTATGCGTTGGATCTTCGTCCCGAGGAGTTCAAAACTTCGCTTGATGATGCCGTAAACCTCCAGAGTTTTGAAATCAATAAAGCCCGTCACTTCCGCAATATGCGTTATGTCGCATCCACATGGGATATGCAGAATCAGCGCATTTCGGACAGCAGTTTTGAAGAGGGTCGCAAAATCATCACCTTCTCCCAGATTCTTAAATACGATACGATCCCTTTGGCAGAGATTCTCTGTGATATGTTGGCTTATGGTGAGCAGGAGTTGCGCTGTCCGGTTGAAATCGAGTTCGCTGTCAATATGGATGTGCCATACGGTGAGGATAAAATCTTTGATCTGTTGCAGATTCGTCCGATTGTTGAAGGACCTTCGAACACCTCTCTTGATTGGGAGCATGTGAATCGTGACGGAGCATTGATCTATGCCGAAAGTGCATTGGGGCTTGGAGCCATTGATGGAGTCTGCGATGTGATCTATATTCGGCCCGATCGTTTCGATGCTTCGCACACTCAGCAGATGGCCGAAGAGGTCAATCGTCTCAATACCCAGATGCGGAACGAAAAACGTTCCTATGTGCTAATTGGTCCGGGACGTTGGGGATCGAGTGATCCATGGTTGGGAGTGCCAATCAAATGGCCACATATCTCTGAAGCCAAAGTGATCGTCGAATGTGGTTTGGAGAATTTCCGGGTCGAACCCAGTCAGGGTACTCACTTTTTCCAGAACTTGACCTCTTTTGGCGTTGGGTATGTCACGATTAATCCTTTCCAGGGAGATGGCTGTTTCGATGTGGCACAACTCGAAGCATTACCGGCTCTGTACGAAAGTGAACATATTCGTCATGTACGCTTCCCTTCACCTCTGTATATATTTGTGGACGGACGGAAAAATCGTGCAATTATTCGCCAGGAATTACATGATCAATCGACGACAGAGCAGCAGGAAAGGGTATAATCGTAAGTCTCTCCGTCGGGATTTACCTGTATATCTTTTGTGCAGACCGCCTGTTATGATTGAATAATAATGATGATGCTATTCTTCTTATAAGTTACAGCAAAGTCTCCAAACGGTCTGTGTTTGATTGAAAGTGATGTGAATTTCTGGTGGAGAAATAGATTATATAAATAAAAGAAGAACCGGTATCCAATAGCAAGATACCGGTTCTTCTTTTATTAGCAGAGAGGCGGGGAACAGTGTGTCCCGTTATCGTTTCTCTATTATGATCTATAGGCTCTGTTGGTGTACGTTTTTCACTGCACGGCCCGAAGGATCGTTCAGGTTTCGGAAAGAGGCATCCCATGCCAACGCTTCAGCTGTACTGCATGCAACTGACGGTACGGATGGTACGGTGCGGGCTGCCGACTGTGACGGGAAGTGCTCCTCGAAAATAGCCCGGTAGTAATACTCCTCTTTGTTCATTGGCGGATTGATCGGGAACCGTTCCGCTGCATGACTCATTTGTTCGTCGGATACCGCCTCTGAGGTGATCTTTTTCAAAGTGTCGATCCAGCTGTATCCTACACCATCCGAGAATTGCTCCTTCTGACGCCATACAACGCTCTCCGGCAACAGATCCTCGAAAGCTTTGCGGACAATCCATTTCTCCATGCGTCCCCCTTTGGCCATTTTGGCCTCCGGGTTGATGCGCATGGCGATATCCATAAACTCCTTGTCGAGGAAGGGTACACGCCCCTCTACACCCCATGCCGCCAGGGCTTTGTTGGCACGCAGGCAGTCATACAGATGCAACTTGCTTAGTTTGCGGACGGTCTCCTCATGAAAGGCTTGTGCATTAGGAGCCTTGTGAAAATAGAGGTAGCCACCGAACAGTTCGTCAGCGCCTTCGCCCGACAAGACCATTTTGATACCCATCGATTTGATCACACGTGCCAGCAGGTACATCGGTGTTGAGGCCCGTACGGTCGTAACATCGTAGGTTTCCAAATAGTAGATCACGTCACGCAGGGCGTCGAGTCCCTCCTGAATTGTATAATTGATTTCGTGGTGTACGGTCCCGATGTGTTCGGCAACTTTGCGGGCTGCTGCCAAATCAGGAGCACCTTTCAATCCGACTGCGAAAGAGTGCAGTTGCGGCCACCAGGCATCGCTTCGACCGTCGGTTTCAATGCGTTTGGAGGCATATTTTTTGGCGATGGCCGAGATGATGGACGAGTCGAGTCCCCCAGACAACAACACGCCATAAGGTACATCCGACATCAACTGACGACGCACGGCATCTTCCAGGCCGTGGCGCAGTTGTGCAATATCGGCACCGTTATCTTTGACCGCATCGTACTGCATCCAGTCGCGCGTGTACCAGCGGGTCATCTTTTTATCGGTGCTGCAGAGATAGTGTCCCGGCAAGAAGGGATCGATTACTTTACATACCCCTTCGAGAGCCTTCAGTTCTGAAGCTACATAAAAATGGTTCTGGTCATCCCAACCCATATAAAGCGGAATGATACCCATATGATCACGGGCAATCAGATAGAGGTCTTTTTCAGAATCGTAGAGGGCAAAGGCAAATATACCGTTCAGATCTTCAAGAAAATTGATGCCTTTTTTGCGATAGAGAGCGAGGATGACTTCGCAGTCTGAACCGGTTAGAAATTCGTATTCTCCAGCGAGTTGCTTGCGTAATTCACGATGATTGTAGATTTCACCGTTAACGGCCAGAATCAGTTTGCCGTCTTTGCTTTTGAGAGGTTGTCCGCCCGATTCGGGATCGACGATCGAAAGTCGTTCATGGGCGAGGATGGTTTTGTCTCCGCAATAGATACCCGACCAGTCGGGGCCACGGTGGCGGATCTTCCGGGCCATTTTCAAAACTTGGGGTCTGAAACTCTCCGCATCGGATGAGATTTCAAACATCCCGACAATTCCACACATAGATTTGGGTCTCTGAATTATAAGATAGGGTTACATCGCAAATATAAAAAAAGATTCCTCGTTTGATTTGTGCGCTTGGAGTTTTTGTGAAATAGGAGTACAATGTATGTATGTTCACCGATAGAGTGTATATGGGTAATGGCCTTCAGTATGGGGGCGGGTACTGAATCGTATGGGTACAATACAAGTATGCGTATGGATTTCTATTATAAACGATTGCGTGTACACGAGACTGCTTGCCTGTAAGCTTTTGAGAATATTTCGTTGGACGGGAAAGTTATTTTGTATTGGTAAAGAGTGCTGGAATAAATAATTTATATTGGCTTGTGAAAGTGGAGACCTGGTGTTGAGGTATGCGTTGTGAGATTGGACAGTGCATGTGAGAAAGGTAATGAAAATATAAATAGAGCGGTTTGGACAGCGTTAGTGTTGTCTGTCGGATCTATAAACGCGATAAATGGAAGATTGGAGGTATGCTACAAGAGGGAGCCTTGTCTGGCTCCCTCTTGTAGCATAGTATTTTATGGGAAGAATTATTCCGGTCTGTTTTGTTGCGTTAGGCCTCTGCAAAACCCGTCATTATGATGCTGGTGCGAGCATGATGTCGAGGGTTGCGACTTTTCTTCCGGGAGATGAGAATTTCTCGTGCAAAACGCAGACTCCAGCGTTGGTATTCCATGAAATTTTTGAGATAGGCGGTTCGTGCAATACGGAAATTCAGCTCCTCTTCCAATCGGTTATTGGTGGAGGAGGTTTGGGGAAGATCGGCTCCGAAATTATCCATGCCGGCAACGAAGCTAAGTAGCATTTGTCGATAAAGCATGGTTTTGAGACCGAAAGATGATGCCCCATATAACTCCATGCCAGAATCGACCAAAAAATCGTGTAGCAAATCGAGCTGTTCGTCCCGTTGGTCAATAGCTGTAAACAGCTCTTTCAATGCTTTGAATCGATCCTCGATTTGATAATCTTTCATGCGATCACTGGTGAAGATGCGGTAACGGGCTTTACGGTCGTAGCAGCCACTGTTGAATCCGGAAACGGTATCCAATAATCGGTTGCTGTTTTCGACTGAACGACAAAACAGATGAAAGGAGCGGTCGTATTCGCCTTGATCGTAATATTTATTGGCAAGGAGAAGTTGTTTTTGGGCAGAATTGAGCAGGGTAGTGTTGGCTTGCAGGGCAGCAGATGAGGAAATGTTCATTGTGTTGAAATAAAAATTGGGGTGATCGTTGCGATAAATTCCATATCTACCGTTAAACGTCGAAATAATAAACACTCAATTATAGTGCCACGAATTTTTTATGTCGCATGCAGCATCAGTGATAGTCTGTTGGGAAATTGAGGTGTCAATTCCGTACTTTTGAGTGGTGACGGGGGAGGACAGCCTGGGTCGTCCGATTCCGGAGAAGTGAAAAAGAGGTGAATTTGTTACGAAAAAAAAATCTCGACCAAATATAGTTGGTCGAGAAATCGATTTTTGTTATGTGTGTGAACTGCGGAGTTGCAGTGCTCAGACCATTTTTAATCCGACAATCGAGGCAATCAAGGTTGTGATGAAAAAGATACGTGCAAATGAAATGGGTTCGTGAAAAAAAAGAATGCCAAGAACAACCGTACCGACCGCTCCGATACCCGTCCAGACCGGATAAGCTGTGCTGATTGGCAACGTCTGTACGGCTTTGGCTAACAGTATCATGCTGACTGTTAAACAGATGAGGAATCCTGCTCCCCACAGATAATATTCCATTCCATGGACTCCTTTCATTTTACCCAAACAGAATGCAAACCCTGATTCAAAAAAGCCGGCAATAATCAAAATAACCCAATTCATAGTATTCGATCGTTTTGTTGAATGGTGCAAAAATAGTTTGTGGTATTCAAATTTCAGAGTCGAGCCCGAAAATTATTGCTGATGATCGGAATAAAGCGTTGGATTTGCCTGGTTTTTTGGCCCGTTTTCCGGTAAAGATCTTTGCGAATGCGACGAGTTGAGATGGATTTTCTGTGTTGTAAGGATTTGGTTATAAATGCTTTTGTGGAGTGAAATCTTGATCTTGATGATTCGACTGTTCTAACAGGCTATTCAGTTGCCGGCACATCAATAAAAATATTGTAACGGTAAAATGAGGAGGGAATTTGGTTCATAAAGACAGCTTGATTATCTTTGTGTCATTATGATATCACGGATTTTGCTTTCGGGCAGAGACATGAGAAAAATAGTGTGCTTCCTATTGCTTTTGGTTTTCCAGATCGATCTGTGCGGGGAGTTGTATCTCTCTATTGCAGACAATATTGCTACCTATTGTGAAGTTCCTGTTTCTCAGTCCGAAGATGAAACTGCTCAGTCGGAAGAAAACAGTGATGTCTATCTCTCCAAACGTTTTTCCCCGGAAAAGTACCAACAAAAGGTGAAGATTATCTATGTTGATAATCGTTTTGATGTGGGAAAAGAAGCATTCTGTGAGTCACGGAGTATCTTGCCGGAGCCTGTCATGAGTCTCTCTCCTCATGATGTTTATTGCATCTATCTGATTTAGCGGCTATGTATAGAATCCTAGTCAACACCTTCCTGAGAAGGAAGATGCGGATTGGTGTGGTATTGTGTCGTAACTTCTTGATTCAAATAATCTACTAATCTACTAATCATCAAATATATACAATGAATTTAGGAAACAAAACAGTTATGTTTCTGACAACCAGCTTGATCTGTTTCGGATGCGGTGGAGGTCAGGAAAAAAAAGGAAAATCCGGTGATCGTACACCGGTTGTGGAACTCTCTCCGACCTCGGTTGAGGTGACTCAATCGTATGTGGCCGATATTCAGGCGGTACAGTTTGTGGAGGTACAACCCAAAGTGTCCGGTTTTATGGCCGAGATTCATGTCGATGAGGGTCAGCTTGTGCATAAGGGACAGTTAATGTTTACGTTGGACCCGGTCGAGTTTGACGAGGCATTGCGTGAAGCTGAGGCCAATCTGAAACAGGCCCAGGCGGAATTACAGATGGCAGAATATGAGGTGGAGCGTATTCAACGGATGGTCCAGAAGGATATTATTGCTCCCCTTCGTCTCGATAGAGCCAATACCGAACGGGAAGTTGCCCGGATGAAGGTGCAGCAGGCTAGAGCTAAATTGAAGTTGGCTCAAACTCATTATGCATATACCCGTATTACGGCACCTTTCGATGGATACATTGACCGTATTCCATACAAGGTGGGAAGTTTGGTTACCCCACAGAGTTTGTTGACCACAGTAAGTGATGTTTCTGAGGTATTCGCTTATTACAAGGTTAACGAAAGCGAGTATTTGCGCTATAAACGTTCGTTGTTGCGTGGCGATCGCCAACCGGAAACAGATAGCATGGAGTTGGTGTTGTCAGATGGTACGCACTATCCTTATCAGGGTAGGGTAGAGCCGCTTGAATGTGATTTCGAGCGGGGAACAGGATCTATTGCTTTCCGCGTACGTTTCCCGAATCCGGATATGCTGCTTAAACACGGTGTTAGTGGCAAGGTGCAGATGAAAAACAATCGGGACAGCGTTTATCTGGTTCCACAACAGTCAACCTTTGAGATTCAGGATTTTACCTATGTGTATGTGGTGGATTCAACTGGAAAGGTCAAGGTGAAGAGCTTCGAGCCGTTGGAGCGTTACGGGGACTTTTATGTTACGCAGGACTTTGAACCCGGAACAACCATCGTATTTGAGGGTGTACAGCTGTTGAAAGACGGCATGACCATTACCCCTGAGAAACTTGATTTTGAGACGATCCGTCGTGAAATCGAGGCTAAACATAAACAGGAGCAATAGATTCATCGCCAACAAGTAGATAGCTTATGTTCAAACTTTTTATAAAACGACCGATTCTTTCCGGGGTGATCTCGGTGCTGTTCATCTGTTTGGGAGCACTGGCCATCAGTACCTTGCCGATCACCCAATTCCCGGATATTGTGCCTCCTTCCGTGACGGTGACGGCACGCTATACCGGTGCCAGTGCCGATGTGATGTCCAAAACGGTGGCTACTCCGTTGGAGCGTGCAATCAATGGCGTTCCGGGAATGACCTACATGACCACTGTTTGTACCAATGACGGTATGTCATTGACTACGATCTATTTCAAAGTCGGAACCGATCCGGATGTGGCGGCTGTGAATGTCCAAAACCGTGTAACTACCGTTTTGGACGAGTTGCCCGAAGAGGTAATTCGTGCCGGTGTGATCACCGAAAAGGAGGTCAACAGCATGCTGATGTATCTGAACATCCTCAGTTCGGATACGACCCATACCGAAAATTTCGTATACAACTTTACGGATATCAATATTCTTCGTGAGCTGAAGCGTATCGATGGCGTGGGTTTTGTCGAGATTATGGGAAGCCGGGACTATGCGATGCGTGTCTGGTTGAACCCCAACCGTCTGGCGGTGTACAACATGTCTCCGCAGGATGTGACCGAAGCCATCCGCAGCCAAAATATTGAGGCGGCGCCCGGTAAAACCGGTATCAGCTCGGACAAGTTGCCTCAACAGTTGCAGTACACGCTGCAGTATACCGGTAAGTTCAGTACGCCGGAGGAGTATGGCGAGATTGTACTTAAGGCTTTGCCGGACGGTTCGCTACTGAAGTTGAAGGATGTGGCCGAAATCGACTTCGATTCGGAGGATTACAACATGATCTCGATGACGGATGGAAAACCTTCTGCGGCGATCATGATCAAACAGCGTCCCGGATCCAATGCCAAGGAGGTGATCGAGAACATCAAAGCCAAGATGGAGGAGATCAAGGAGAGCAGTTTCCTGCCGGGCATGGATTACAACATTTCGTATGACGTCTCCCGATTCCTCGACGCCTCGATCTCCTCAGTGTTGAAAACCCTGCTGGAGGCCTTTATCCTGGTGTTTATCGTGGTCTATATCTTCTTGCAGAACTTCCGATCGACCCTGATCCCCGCTATTGCGGTGCCGGTCTCCTTGATTGGAACCTTCTTCTTTATGGATATGCTCGGCTTCTCGATCAATATGTTGACGTTGTTCGCGCTGGTGTTGGCGATTGGTATTGTGGTCGATAACGCTATTGTGGTGGTCGAAGCGGTGCATGTCAAGATGGAGCGGGAGAAGCTCTCTCCCTACAAGGCTTCGGTCGAGGCTATGAAGGAGATCGGTGGGGCTATTGTGGCCATTACGCTGGTTATGTCGGCCGTGTTTGTCCCGGTAGGCTTCATGTCTGGTACAGTCGGAATCTTCTATCAGCAGTTCTCATTGACGTTGGCCGTTGCAATCGTTATCTCCGGTATCAATGCGCTGACGCTCTCTCCGGCACTGTGTGCACTGTTGTTGAAACACGATCGGGGAAAAAGCAAACGCCCCAATTTGTTGAGACGTTTCTTTATTGTCTTCAATCGAGGATACGAACGTTTTGAACGTCGGTACAACATCGGCTTGAAAAAATATCTCGGACGCAAGTTCTTTACCTATGCGACGCTGATCCTGTTTTTCCTGGCGACCTGGGGCATCAGCTCCATCCTGCCGACCGGATTTATTCCCAATGAGGATCAGGGTATGATTTATGTCAATGTGAATACCCCTCCGGGAGCAACCTTGGAGCGCTCTGAAAAGGCGTTGAACCAGATTCAGGCCGCCCTGTTGCCGATGGATGAGATCGAAACCATTTCGACGTTGGCCGGCTACAGTCTGATGACCGAGACCGAAGATGCCAGCTACGGTATGGGAATGATCAACCTCAAACCGTGGAACGAACGCGATAAAACGGCTGCCGAACTGCTCGAAGTCTATGCCGAACGTACGGCACATATCAAAGATGCGGAGATTCAGTATTTCTTACCTCCGACTGTGCCAGGTTTCGGTAATGCCAGCGGATTCGAGCTTCGCTTGCAGGACCGTACGGCCGCTTCGTTCCAGGAGACGGCTCGTGTTGCCAATATGTTGGTTGACAGTCTGAATCGTGATCCCCGTTTGCAGGGCGTCACCTCCGGATTCCAACCCAACTTCCCGCAATATCTGCTTAAGGTCGATCTCGCTCAGGCGGCTAAACTTGGCGTTAATGTCAACGAGGCTTTGGAGTCGCTGCAGTCCTATGTCGGCAGTTTCTATTCGTCGAACTTTATCCGGTTCGGTCAGATGTACAAGGTGATGCTGCAGGCCTCTCCGGAGTATCGCATGGAGCCTAAAGATATCTATTCGCTCTACGCCAAAAACCGTAACGGAGAGATGGTTCCCTATTCGAACTTCCTGACCATGGAGAGGGTCTTTGGTCCCAACCAGATTACACGCTACAATATGTTTACTTCGTCGTTGATTACCGGTGATGCTGCTCCCGGTGTCAGCTCCGGGGAAGCAATCGCAGCGGTGGAGGAGATTGCAGCTGATATTTTGCCTCGTGGCTATGCTCTCGAGTGGTCGGGTGTCTCTCGTGAAGAGAAAGAGTCCGGTGGTCAAACCATTCTGATTTTCGGAATTTGTCTGTTGTTCGTATATCTGTTGTTGTCGGCTCAGTATGAAAGTCTGCTGCTGCCCTTCCCGGTGATCTTATCGTTGCCGGCCGGTGTGTTCGGAGCCTATTTTGTGCTGCAGTTGGCCGGAATCGACAACAATATCTATGCACAGGTGGCTTTGGTGATGCTGATCGGTCTGTTGGGTAAGAATGCCATTCTGATTATCGAGATGGCTAACCAATTCCGCAAGCAGGGCATGTCGATCCTGGAAGCGGCCATGAAGGGTGCCGGAAGCCGTCTGCGTCCGATCCTGATGACCAGTTTTGCCTTTATCTGCGGTTTGATTCCGTTGATGATGGCCAGCGGGGCCGGTGCCTTGGGTAACCGTTCGATCGGAACGGCTGCTGCCGGCGGTATGTTGATCGGAACAATGGTCGGTATTTTCCTCGTTCCGGGTTTGTATGTTGTTTTTGAAAGCTTGGCGACTCGTCTCAAACGAAATCGTCCGGCTATTGATATGGAAGATTATGAAGCGTAAATATTGGATGTTTGGAGTGGCGGCTGTTGTGCTCCTCTCCGGTTGTAGAGCTTCCAGAGTGGAGCAAAGTCCTGCTGCCGATGTCAAACTCCCATCGGCCTATGATACCACCTCCTCAACGGATACTGCGATCGATACGATGTCGATGGCTATGCTTTCATGGGACAGCTTTTTTACCGACACTTTGTTGCAGCACTGTATCGGTGAGGCGTTGGCCAATAACCACTCGTTCCAGCAGACCCTCGAACGAGTGTCGATAGCTCGGGCACAACTGCGACAGAGTCGTTCGCAGCTTTTCCCCTCCGTGTCAGCTGGGGTACAGGGGTATGTTCAGCGATTTGGTGATTATACGATGGATGGAGTGGGAAATGAAACCACCAATACTCCCGATTTGGCTAAAGATCGTCACATTCCCGCACCGTATCGTGAATTTCAGTTGGGCGTGTCTTTCCAGTGGGAAGCAGACGTTTGGGGTAAACTGACCCAGAAAAAACGGGCTGCTGCGGCCCGTTGGTACTCCTCGATGGAGGCGGCCCGACTGGCACGTACGCTGTTGGTGTCGGAGGTTGCGATGCTCTATTACGAACTGGTTGGGTTGGATCGTCAGGCAGAGGTGCTTGAACATGCACTGGCAGAGGCCCGTCGTTCTCATGATCTGACCTTTGAGCTGAAACAAGAGGGCGAAGAGACACAGTTGGCTGTTGACCAATTTCATGCCCGTGTACTGCAGTTGCAGGGAATGCTGCTGGAGACTAAACAGTTGACAGAAGAGAAGGAGCGTGCCCTCTGTACGTTGATGGGGCGTTTCCCGGCACCGGTTAAAAGATGTGCATTTGACAGTATAGAGCAGTTGCGTTTCCCGTCTCAAATTGGCATTCCCGCACAGCTGTTGCAGTTGAGACCTGATATTCGGGAAGCTGAAATGGAACTGATCGCTGCCAAAGCTGATGTAAAAGCTGCACGTAAAGCGTTTTATCCTTCGTTAATACTGGGTGGAAGCGGGGGCTTCAATGCGTTCAATCTGAGCAAATGGTTCGTATCGCCAGCCTCATTGGTTTACGATTTGGGATTGGGAATTACCGCTCCGATTTTCAATCGTGCTGAAATACGATCCGTATGGCAGGCCTCTCAGAGTCGGGAACGAATTGCATTGTCAGCGTATCATGAGGCAGCACTGAAGGCCTATGAAGAGGTCTCCAACCTGATTGTTGCCAGTGATCTGACAGCTCGACGCAAACAGTTGAAACAGGAGGAGTGTATGGTGAATCGTCGGTCAGTTAGCAATGCGACCGAGATGTTCAAACTCAGTTTTGTCGGCTATCTCGAAGTGCTGTCAGCTGATGAACGGTATTTGGAGTGTGAGCTGGAGCAGATTGCATTGAGTACCGAATATTGTGCTTTACAAGCTCTGTTGTACAGAGCTTTGGGTGGAGGAGCTTAATATAAGCTATAAGTTAAGTAAGCGGGTGGACAACACACCCGCTTACTTTATGCTGTAATATTTAATTTGCAGAGGTGAAATTATGACAAAACGCATCATTGGTTGTAAGATCTGCACTCTGCAATTTGATATAGGTGAAGTACAACACGGTAGTATTGTTTCCCGCTGAAACCACCAATTGGTCGAAAAATTGGTTAAGATTTGTACTCTTGACGTTGTACTCTGTGAGCATATTTACCTTAAGAATGGCATTCTCGTTTTGTTTAGGCATCCTTTCACTGCTTTAACCGAAGCTTTCACCAAATGGCGGACTGTTGCTCTCATTTTAGGCATATACGCTTAATGCACCTATGCAGCACTTTCTTTTATGAACTGACCGGCATCATAAGCTTAAGGCTTATTATCTTTATACTGCATCGAAGACTGTAATATTGAATCGGTGCCGTTACCAACCATAAAATTTTGTAATGGTGGCGGAGATCATGAGGAGTAGACAGATTATAAAAGAGAGAGGCATTTACTATCATAGGTTTTATAAGCTGATCATGAAAAGTTATTCTTGTTCAGCAAAGAGTTTTTACCTACACTTGTTCATGAGTTCAATCATTCTTTTATCAACTATCAACCAATTGCTGGATGAAATCAAATATCCTGATCATGTTAGTAAACTTGAATCTGCTGTCCAATATTTGTATACAAGCTCTAAACGGGCAATATCAAACCATGTCTATGGTAATTGGGAACCTATGATTAATGAGTTATTAGTGTGTGCGGCTATTATATGTTAGATAAAAATTACCCTCAGGAGGGA
>QRFC01002791.1_pt1 | contig 12357 bp, 7 predicted proteins | sample 1861061 | NCBI WGS metagenome assembly QRFC01 (sample SAMN09711282, study PRJNA482702) | Human gut metagenome, whole genome shotgun sequencing project. | reverse complement strand
CCACCGGCCATGTTACAAAGGATGTTATCATGCGCGATATTATGCAGCGCAATGAGTACAGCAGGGGCAGCACCAACGATATAGTGATACTGGTCGATAACAGCTGCTCGGTGACCTTTGCAAACGATATGTTTTATGATTTTTATAATTATCATCCGCAGGAAACGATAAACAGCTTTTTGGGCGATATTTGTCCCGAGCTCGTGTCGCTCGTATCGAAAATAGCCGAGGGAAAACGGGTCGTAGGCAAGCCGGTAGAGCTTGTCCGCGGCAACGGAGTGCACGAGCAGTATTCCGCAGATTGCAGTCCGATAAATACAAATTCGCGTCAATTCGGGGCACTTATAACCATATATAAAGACAAAATAAGAAAAGAGGAAAAACCTGCCGACGGCAACCATGCGCGCTATACATTCGATGATCTCATCGGCGTTTCGGATAATTTTGTGCAGCTCAAACGCTTTGCCGAGCAGATATCCGCGACCTCGAGTCCTATACTCATTCAAGGCGAGTCCGGCACGGGCAAGGAACTTTTCGCAAATGCGATCCATTGCACGAGCCAGCGCAAGGATAAGCCCTTTGTTGCCGTAAACTGCGCTGCGATCCCACGCGATCTTATAGGCAGCGAGTTGTTCGGCTACGTCGGAGGCTCGTTCACAGGCGCGAGCAGAAGCGGTGCAAAAGGCAAATTCGAGCTTGCCGACGGAGGCACTCTGTTTCTCGATGAGATCGGTGAAATGCCGGTTGAAATGCAGAGTGTCCTGCTGCGCGCGCTTGAGGAAAACTGCATAACCCGTATCGGTGCTACAAAGCCGATAAACGTTGATGTACGAATAATTACAGCCACCAATAAGGACCTGACAAAGTGCATCGCAGATGGAACTTTCAGGGCAGACCTGTATTACAGGCTGAACGTAATTAACCTCACAATGATACCTCTCAGGCGTCGCAAAGAGGATATTAAAGAGCTTGCAGAGTATTTCCTTGAGCGATTCGCGTTTGAAAACGGGAAGAATATCCACAGCATAAGCACGGCCGCAGCGCTGGCTATGGGCGAATACGGCTGGCCCGGCAATGTGCGCGAGCTGCGCAACTGCATGGAATACAGCGTGATCGTATGCAAAACCGATCAGATAGAGAGGGAGGATCTTCCGCAGGGCATAAGCATGCTCGAGAAAGAAGAGCCTGTTCCGGAAATCGAGCAGGATAGCTCTGAGCTGAGGATAATGAGCGATTTCTTCACCAAACAGCGTTTGGAAATGGCCAAAAAGCTTATGGTGGAGTATAAGGGCAACAAATCCCGTGTTGCAAAGGAAATGGGCGTATCGCGCTCGACGCTTTACAGGATACTCAACGCGGCGGAGAACACGCAGAATGAAAAATAGCAAAAACGATAAATAGTCAAAAGGAAGTCGGCTGTCTGATTTACGAAGACGGTCGGCTTCCTTTTGCTTTACATGAACAACAAATGTGTCGCGATAGAAAAACGCAGGTGATGGCAAAAATATTTTTTTGACAAAGTTGGCACGATGTTTGCAGGTAAAGATAGGCGTCACAAAAAATAATCGGCGCGATCAGTTCTCCGGCCGGGATAATCGATGCTGAGAACCGGTTATTAATTTGAGGAGGAAATCATGAAAAGACTTTACACACCGTTTAAGGTCAACAAGCTTGAGCTTAAAAACAGAGTGATCATGTCACCTATGAGCATAGGCCACACTGTTGATGGCTTCATTATGGATGACGTTGTTGAATTTTATAAGCGCCGCGCACAGGGCGGCGTAGGACTTATCATCTTCGCCAACATGCAGTGGGATAAGCTTCGCTACAATCCCAACCACGGCGCAATGCTCACTGACGAGAAATATATCCCTTCGCTTAAGAAGCTCACCGATGCAATCCATGAAGGAGGCAGCAAGGTTTTCGCACAGCTCATGCATCGCGGCAGATGTGCAAATCGCGCAAGCATTCAGGGCGAGCAGGCTGTTGCACCGTCTCCCATCCCCGGCAGATTCACCCACTTTGAAATGCCCAAGGAGCTTACCGTCGAGGAGATCAAGGAATTTGTTGATTGGCAGGCAGAGGCCGCAGTCATCGCAAAGAAGGCCGGCTTTGACGGCATCGAGATCGAAACCAACTCCGGCTACCTGTACGGTCAGTTCTTCTCTCCGCTGACCAACCACCGTACCGACGAGTACGGCGGCTCTCTCGAAAACCGCTGCCGTTTCATGGTTGAGACTCTTGAAGGCATGCGCGCGGCAGTCGGCCCCGACTATCCCATCTCCCTGCGCGTCAGCGGCAGCGACTTCATGGACGGCGGCTGCAACGGCGACGATATCGCAGAGATCTGCGAGCTGCTTGACAAAACCGGCTATGTTGACGGCTTCTCGATCACCGCAGGCTGGCACGAGTCGGCAGTTCCCCTTATCACCATGGAAGTTCCCCACGGCGCATGGGCATACCTCGGCCGCCAGATCAAGGCTCGCGTAAAGGCTCCCGTAGCACAGGGCATGCGTATGAACATAGAAAAGGCCGAAGAGCTCGTCGATCGCGGCGACTTCGACGCCATCGTAATGGGCCGCCCGTTCCTGGCAGATCCCGACGTTGTTAACAAGGCCGAGGCCGGCAAGGCATCAACCATCCGTCCATGCGTCGGCTGCAATGCAAAGTGCCTCGACATGGCAATGGTCAGCAAGCCCATCGGCTGCATTGGCAACTACGAGTGCAACCGCGAGGAAGAGCTTGAGGACGAAAACGGCCTTATGCCCACCGAGAAGAAGAGCGAGCATCCCGAAAAGATCCTCGTTATCGGTGCAGGTCCCTCCGGCATGGAGTTTGCCCGTGTAGCAGCTCTGCGCGGCCATAAGGTCACTATTTGGGAAAAGCGCAACCGTACCATCGGCCTGTCGCTGTATGCAGCAACTCCTCCGCGCCGCTACGATATCCGCTACTTCGGACAGTGGCTCGAGCGCACCTGCCGCGAGCTCGGCGTTGAGATCATCCTCAACAAGGAAGCGACGGCAGAGGATATAATCGCAGCAAGCAAGGACTACGACCGCGTTGTTCTTGCATGCGGCTCCAAGGCATCTATCCCCCCGATCCCCAGAGACCCCAGTGTTCCCATCGTTCATGCATGGGATGTATTTGAAGGCACCGCAGAGCTCGGCAAGAACGTAGTTGTCGTCGGCGGCGGTGATGTCGGCGTCGAGGTCGCAATGTACATCGGTGAGATCGGCACTCTTACAGCCGATGAGCTGAGATTCATGATGATCTATAAGACCGAGCCTTATGAGAAGCTCCAGCAGTTGCTCAACCACGGTGTCCACAACGTTGCTATCGTCGAGATGGGCAAAAAGTTTGCTCCCGACATCAACCCCGGCAGCCGCTGGTCGATCATCGCACGTACCAAGCAGCTCGGCACCAAGATGCTCAAGGAGACAAAGGTCATCGAGATAACCAAGGAAGGTGTTGTCGTCGAGAATGAGGAAGGTCGTCAGACCCTCCCGGCAGACACCGTTGTTATAGCAGCCGGTGCAAAGCCCAATAATGATATGTATGAGCAGCTCGTCGGAAAGGTCAAAAACGTTGACTGCATCGGCGATGCGGTAAAGGTAGCAAGAATTCCGGATGCGGTAGAATCTGCTTACAAGCTGGCCGCAAGCATATAAATCGCCTGAGCCAAAATAGAGGCTCAAGTGTTCTCCTCCCCCTCTTCCTTCTCCCTGGGCTGCCGGATAAGCTCCGGCGCCTGAGGGCGGAGGCGGGTAAGGAAAAATAAAAAGTTAAAATGCTTAGAGGATATGAGAAATGAATCAGCTGCAAAACAAGAGCTTTGAGGAAGCTCTGGTTCGGTACAGAGAAAAGTGGGACAAGATCAAAGACCCCTGTGTTGTTTATGATTTTCCGATCCCCGATGTTTCCTGTAAGGAGCTGTTCCTCAAAAGAGTTAGCGAACATCCCGACAAGACCTATGTTATCAGCCGCGGCACGAAGATGAGCTATGTCGAGTGCAATACGCTTGCAGCAAAAATCGCAAATGGCTTTCTCGCAAAAGGACTTAAAAAGGGCGACAGAGTTATAACATATGTCTCTAACGGCTTTGAGTTCGTTGCGTTGGCACATGCCTGCTTCAAAACAGGCATCATAATGGTAAACACAAATCCACGTTCCACTGCTGATGAGATCATCCGCAGAATTAAAGACTGCACACCCAAAATGGTCATAACCGACTCCGACGGCGCAGATGCAGTCGTGCAGGCCCTTAAAGACGATAAAGCCGGAGTTGAGCACATGGTGTTCTGTCCGGCGCTCGAAAAGGAAAACCGCTGGGATGAGCTCGGCGCATGGGAGAGCATAATCTCCGATGACGCATCCGAGCCGGATATCAGCATTTCACCCGAGGATATTGCAATATTGCAGTACACCGGCGGTACTACGGGAGTTTTAAAGGGCTGCTGCCAGACAAACCACGCATTTGTCGCCAAGGCAATGGCTCAGGTGCAGTATTTCAGACCCTTCCTTAACGACAATGACTATGAAAACTACATGGTCATAATCGCGCTTGGAATGTCCCACGCATTCGGCTTCGGCCAGGGCATCGTCGTAAACCTCACCATGGGAGGAACGATATTCTTTGCGGAAAGCCTGGACGAGATACTTCGGGTGATCGAAAAGTATCGGCCGACCGTCTGGCCCAGCGTTCCGCTGTGGATGAAGCTCATAGCTACCCATGAGGAATATCAGAAATACGATATTAGCTCGCTGAAGGTCATAACCTGCGGCTCGGCTCCGCTGCCGGTTGACGTGATAAGGCGAGTCGAGGAGCTGACAGGCGCAGTTATCACCGAGGGCTACGGCATGACCGAAACAGTCAACACCATAACAATAAACGGCCATGACCACCGCAAGGTCGGTACCGTCGGCGTTGTCAATCCCAACATTGAATACCTCATCGTAGATCAGGAAACCGGCACCGAAGTCGTAGAGGACGGCCAGCCCGGCGAGATCATCTGCCGCGGTGAGTGCGTGATGCACGAATACTGGAATAACCCCGAGGAAACGGCAAAAATGCTGCGCAACGGCTGGCTCTATACCGGCGATATAGGCCGCATAGATGAGGAGGGCTTCCTTATCATCTGCGACCGCAAGAAGGATCTTATTATCACCGGCGGCTTTAACGTGTTTCCCAGTGAGCTTGAGGCGGTCGCCATAACAGCAGAGAACGTAGCCGACGCAATAGCGATAGGCGTTCCGAACGAGCGCCGAGGCGAAGTGCCTGCGATATTCGTTCAGCCGATTGCCGGCAAAACAGTAAACCTCAACGAGGTAGAGAGAGTTTGCCGCGAAAAGCTTTCGCGCTTCAAGGTACCCAAGGAGTATTACATCATGGACATGCTCCCCAAAACAAAAAATCGCAAGCCCGACAGAAAAATGGTCAAGAAGCTGTATCTTGAGCATGCATTCGATGACCAGAAAAAGGAACAATAGGATTTAATTAACCAGCAAATGTTAATTAATTAATAAACAAAAAACAGAGGAGAAGATTAAAATGTCAAAGAACACAAAAAGGACACTTCTTGGATTCGTAGTTGCGATCGCAGCGCTTCTGCTCATAGCCTATCTCCCGGCAGAAACCGAGGCAATGAGCCGCGCAGCGTGGCAGTATCTTGGCTGCTTCGTATTCATGCTCGTACTTATCATTTCCCGTGCGATCCCCGACTGGGCGGCGGTCCTGTGCACGATGGCAGTGCTCGTTGCGCTTAAAGTTGCAACGGTTGCCGAAGTTACCTCAAACTTTGCATCCAGCACCGTATGGCTCTGCATCGGCGTGTTCATCATGTCGATAGGCATCAACAACAGCGGCTTTATGAAGCGCCTGGCGCTGTGGGTGCTGACCCGCTTCCCCGGAACCTATGCAGGTCAGGTTACCGCAATGCTCCTTTCCGGCGTTATCATGAGCCCCATCATCCCTTCGTCCACTGCAAAGACTTCTATGATGGCCCCGTTTGTCAACCAGGTATGTGAAGCATCCGGCGCAGAGCGTAACTCCAAGCAGTCTCTCGGCCTGTGGTTTGCAAACTTCATGGGCACCAACCAGCTCGGTATGGCTTTCGTTTCCGGCTCTGTCTATGTCGCTCTTATGCTCGGCTTCGTCGGCGAGAGCGTTTCCTGGGGTCAGTGGTTTGTCCGCGCCTGCGTTTGGTACGTAGTCTGCATAGTTCTCGTTTATGTGTTCTGCCTCGTTTTCTGCAAGCCCACCGATACTCAGAAGGCAGCAAACGTTGAGTTCATTAAGGACTCCTACAAGGCTCTCGGCAAGCTCAGCACCAAGGAAAAGCAGGGCATCATCATTGTTCTCGTAGCACTTATCCTCTGGCTCACTCAGTCCACCCACAAGATTGACGCAGGCATGGTCGCAATTCTCGCAGACGTTGCATTTATCGCATGCGGCCTGATCACTCCTCCCGAGGTCGGCGCAAAGGGCATGTGGACCATCACCATCTTCGTCGGCGGCGTTCTCTCCGTTGCAGGCCTTATGGCATCCCTCGGCGTCAGCACCTGGCTCGCCGGCATTCTCGGACCTATCCTCGCACCCATCATGAGCAGCCCCTGGATCTTCATCCCCTGCCTGTGCATCATCACCTATCTCCTGCGTTTCGTTATCGTTTCCCAGTCCTGCTGCATGGCGGTCATGATCGCGATCTTCGGCTCGCTGCTTGAGGCGCACGGGATCAACATCTTCGTTCTCGTATTCACCTCCTGGGTCTCCGGTACCTGCTGGAACGTTGCTTACCAGAACCCCGCATCCGCAGGCCTTATCAAGATGTGCGATCCCTCCCTTGATTTTGCAACCGCATCCAAGGGCTCTTACGCTTACTGCATCATCAACCTCATCGCAATGACCTGCAGTGTGCCTCTCTGGATGGCACTCGGCCTTCTGTAAGTGATCATGTACGATTACAAGTACATTCGTGTTGAGCAGCCAGAGCCGGGAATAGCTGTGATGAGCTTCATCCGGCCTGAAAAGCTCAACTCGTGGTCGCGCGAAGTGTTCAACGATATGCTGCACTTCTTCCGACTTCTCAAAACGGATGATGAGACAAAAGTTCTCATCATCCGCGGAGAAGGGGACAGAGCCTTCTGCACGGGAGCAGACTTTAACAGTCTGTTCCCCAACGAGGGCGACCGCGACAGCGTTGAAAAATCCTTCGAATTCCAGGAGCAGTTGCGTGAGCTGATCGTCTTGGTTCACGAGGCAAAGCAGATAGTCATAACTGCGGCCCACGGCTATGCGGTAGGCGGAGGCTTCTTCCTGACCATGGCATCGGATATCCGATTGATCGCGGATGACGTAAAGTTTTCGTGCCCACTTCTTAAAATGAGCATGAGCTGCGGAGATCTCGGCTGCGCTTACATGCTGCCGCGGCTGATAGGCGACGGCGTTGCGCGGGATATTCTGCTCACGGGCAGGTATATGTTCGCCGGCGAGGCAATGTCACTCGGCTATGCATCCGGCTGCTATCCGCTTTCCGAGCTTGACAATGCGGCCATGGAAAAGGCACGAGTTCTCGCAGGATACTCATCCGAAGCGCTGCAATACAGCAAGCAGCTTCTGAACATGATGGAATCGGTCGGCGATCTCGATACCGCGATAAAGATCGAAAACCGCAATCAGCAGCTTGTAAAAGCATTTAATAAGGAAAAAAGAAATAAGTAATGTGCTCTGCTCGCAGAGCAACTCAATAAAAAATATCTGAAAGGAGAATACAAATGCAAAGCTTACCTAAAAAATCTCTTCTGCCTTTCACCGAGGATCATGAAGCATTCCGTAAAGAGTTTGGCGAATTCCTCGACAGAGAGATCGTTCCCTACTACATGGACATGGAGAAAAACCACTCCGTCGGCAAGGAGACCTTCAAAAAGTTCGGCGACGCAGGCTACGGCTGCCTGTGGCTCGATAAGAAATACGGCGGCAGAGAGCTTGACATGCTCTATTCCATCGTATACGGCGAGGAGCTTAATAAGCGCGGCCTTAACGGCGTCCTGACCCGTCTTAGCAGCGATACCGTTGCACCTTATATCTATGCACACGGCACCGAGGAGCAGAAAGCAAAATATCTGCCCGGCGTTGCATCCGGCGATACCTGCATCTGCATCTGCATGACCGAGGCGGAGCACGGCTCCGACCTTGCTCACATTGAAACCAGCGCAGTCAAGGACGGCAAGGGCAATTACATCGTAAACGGCGGAAAAATTTATATCTCCAACGGTATGGTTTCCGACTATGCGATCGTTGCGGTCGTCACCAATCCCAATGCCGAGAAGCCTCACAAGGGAATCAGCCTTCTCATCATCCCAACCGATGCACCGGGCTTCGAGCGCAAGCTGCTCAACAAGATCGGCCTGAACTCTCAGGATACATCCGAGTACATCTTCCACGATGTCGTTGTTCCCGAAGAGAATCTGCTCGGCGAGGAAAACCGCGGCTTCTACTACCTCATGCAGCACCTCGAGAAAGAGCGCCTTATGGGCTCCTGGGGCACCCTCGGCATGGCCGAATATGCATTTGAGCTGTGCGTGCAGCGTGCAAACGAGCGCCTTGTTGCCGGCAAGCCCCTCGGCGCATATCAGCACTGGCAGTTTGAGATAGCAAAGGCAGCAGCAGAGCTTGACCAGGCAAGAAGCTATGTTGAGCACCTGACCCTTCTGTTTATGGCAGGCGAGAGCGTCAACACTCAGGTCTCCATTGCAAAGTACGCAACCAGCGAGCTTGCATACAAGATCTCCGACCTCGGCGTTCAGATCTGGGGCGGCCCCGGTATCCTGCGCGAGAACGCAATCGCACGTCAGTTCGTCGATACCCGCCACTATCGCCTGATGGCAGGAACCTCCGAGGTTCAGCTCGGCATCATCGCAAAGGCGATCGGCCTTGGCAAAAAGAAGTAAGAACTATAAAAGGGGGATCTCTTCAGATCCCTCGATAAGTGCAAGGAGGTGCTCTAATGGCATTACCGCTTGAAGGTATAAAAATTCTTGACCTGAGCACAATGCTTCCCGGCCCGTTCTGCTCGATGATCCTTGCCGACTTCGGCGCAGAGGTCATCAAAGTTGAAGCTGTCAAGGGCGGAGACCTTTTCCGCGGCGGCGTTCCCAAGATCGGCGACACGGGCGGAGCCTTTTTCCAGGTCAACCGCAATAAGAAAAGCATAACCCTGAACCTCAAAAGCGAAGAGGGAAAGGAAATATTCTATAAGCTTGCCAAAGACGCAGATGTTGTACTTGAGCAGTATCGCCCCGGTGTTGTGAAAAAGCTGGGCGTTGATTACGAAACGATAAAGGCCATAAATCCGAAGATAGTTTACTGCTCCCTGTCAGGCTACGGCCAGACCGGCCCGTATCGCCTGACCTCGGGGCATGACCTTAACTATATAAGCTACGCAGGCATCCTCGGCCTTACAGCCCGCAAGGGACAGACACCGACCATCCCCGGCGTTCAGATCGCTGATATCGGCGGCGGCGCACTGTATGCGGCCATAGGTATTCTCATTGCGCTCATGGGCGTAAAGCAGAACGGTGTCGGTCAGTATGTTGATACGTCGATGCTCGACGGAGCGGTTTCGTGGCTGCCGGTCCTGGCAAACGATTATTTCGTCAAGGGCGTATCGCCCAAGGCGGCAGAGAATATCCTCAACGGACAGAATGCATGCTATGAGGTCTATGAAACTGCGGACGGCAGATACATCAGCATCGGCGCGATAGAGCCGCATCTGTGGGCAAATTTCTGCGACGCCATCGGCAAGGAGGAGTTCAAGCTCTGGCAGCGTGATCTGACAAAGCAGGACGAGATGTTCGCATGTCTGCGCGAAATGTTCAAGGCCAAGACGCAGGCGGAGTGGATAGAAAAGCTCACCGGAGTTGATTGCTGCTGGGCGCCGGTAAAAAATCTTGAAGAAGTCTTTGCGGATCCTCAGGTGTTGGCGCGCGACATGGTCTATGAGATGACCGACCCCGCAGGCTGTTACGGCAGCGTGAAAATGATAGGCTCGGCAGTTAAGCTGTCCGAGACCCCGGCTCGCCAGGAGCTTTTCCCCCCGAGAAAAGGCGAGCACAATGCGGAATACCTCAAAGCTGTCGGCTACAGCGATGAGCAGATAGCCGAGTTTGAGAAAAACGGAATAATTTAAATTAAAAAATACAAGGAGAAAACGATATGAAAATGCTCGAAGGCATCAAGGTCCTTGACTTTACCACCAATGCATCCGGCCCCAAGGCAGGTACCTATTTTGCCGACTACGGCGCAGAAGTAGTCAAAGTCGAAGTCCCCGGCGGCGAGGGCGGCAGAAAGTTCGCGTTCTATGTCAACGGTATATCCACCTACGCCTGCGGCAAGGACCGCGGCAAGAAGTCCGTTGAGATCAAGCTCAGCGACCCCGACGCACAGAAGCTCCTGCTTGACGTCGTAAAGGACTATGACGTTATTATTTCCTCTAATAAGCCCGGCTTCCTTGAAAAGTTCGGCCTTGGCTACGAGGATGTTAAGAAGGTAAACCCCGGCATCGTTTACGGTGCGCTGACTCCGTTCGGCTACAAGCCCAATAAGTACAGCGACAAGCCGTCGTACGATATCTGCGCTGTTGCAATGAGCGGCCTGAACGCTCAGACCGGCGAGCGTGACGGCAACCCCACCCGTATCGGCTCGGTTATCGGCGACATGATCGGCGCAGAGGGCTTCTTCGCAGCTCTGATGCTCGCTCTGTTCCACAAGCAGCGCACCGGCGAAGGCCAGTTCGTTGACTTCTCGCTCGTCCGCAACCCCGTTCACATCAACGACACCCTCCAGTACCACAACAAGAAGGGCCACATCCAGTACCGCTCCGGAAACCACAACTCCAACATGTCGCCTTACGGCATCTACACCGGCAAGACCATGTCCATCGTTATCGGAGCCGTTGCACCGAGCACCTGGAATCCCCTGTGCGACTGCATGAACCGCCCCGACCTTAAGACCGATCCTGATTTTGCAACTCTGCCTATGAGATCGAAGAATCACGAGAAGGTCGAGCAGATCATTACCGATTGGCTCATGACCTTTGACGATACTCGCGAAGCATATGAAATGATGGAAAAGGCCGGCGTAGCCGTTGCTCCCGTTATGACCGCTGAGGAAGTCTGGGAAGACGAAGAGTACAACCGCCTCGGCTGGTGGGTCAACTTCCCCATGTACCCAGAGTGGGAAGGCACCGACATCATCTCCAACAAGCACTGCGCATATTTTGCAGACTTCTCCACAATTGATGAACACCCCGAGAATCGCCCTGCAAATATCAGCACCCGCATCGGCGAGAACAACTATGAGGTCCTCAAGGAGTGGGGCAAGACCGAGGAAGAAGCAAAGGCTCTGCTCGAAAAGTGGGGCGCAATCAACATCTGATAAACAATATCCCTTTCTTTGAAATACTATAGACCGGTCTCTCCGGACAGAATTCTGTCCGGGGAGATTTGGGCTAAACTGACTATGATAGGAGGAAAAAATAATGAAAATGCTTGAAGGTGTAAGAGTTCTCGATTTTACGACCAACGCTGCCGGACCGATCGTCGGCTCATATTTTGCCGATTACGGGGCGGAAGTTATAAAGGTCGAGGTGCCCGGCGGCGAAGCCGGACGCAGATTTGCATATGTTGCAAACGGCATATCGACTTATGCATGCGGAAAAGACCGCGGCAAGAAGTCAATTGAGATTAAGCTCAGCGATCCTGCGGCTCAGAAGCTCATTCTTGAGCAGGTCAAAAATTTTGATATCGTTCTTGTTTCAAATAAGCCCGGCTTTATGGAAAAGTTCGGTCTGGGCTATGAGGAAATGCGTAAGGTCAATCCCGGCATAATCTATGCCTCGCTTACCCCGTTTGGCGTGAAGCCGTCGAAGTACAGCAACAAGCCCTCCTATGATATATGCGCGGTGGCGATGAGCGGCATAAACGCCCAGACCGGCGAAGCCGACGGAGCACCGACGCGTATCGGCTCCGTTATAGGCGATACCAGCGGCGCAGAGGGTATGTTTGCATCGACGCTGCTTGCTTATATCCATAAGCTCAAGACCGGCCGCGGCCAGTTTGTCGATTTTTCGCTCGTGCGCAATGTTCTGCACATAAACTCCAGCACTTTGCAGATACACAACCACATGGGTCATATTCAGGGGCGCAGCGGCAACCACAATGCGAATCTCTGCCCCTACGGTATTTACACCGGCAAAACCATGTCCATGGTCATCGGCGCAGTATCTCCCGCAACGTGGAACGCACTTTGCGACTGCATGGGGCATCCCGAATACAAGGAAGATCCGCGCTTTGTGACGATGC